>Ga0180437_10008371_pt1 | contig 13164 bp, 13 predicted proteins | sample SS_ome_4_FD_132410 | JGI IMG/M metagenome (GOLD analysis project Ga0180437, IMG submission 132410) | Hypersaline lake sediment archaeal communities from the Salton Sea, California, USA - SS_3_D_1 metaG | ecosystem: Environmental > Aquatic > Non-marine Saline and Alkaline > Hypersaline >...
GACAACGAAGGCTTCGGCGTGGGCGGCCACCCGGCGCGGCGACGCCTGTACGCGTGGCTTCTGATGATCCCCGCGGTCGGAACCATTCTCATCTGGGCGTACTTGCCCCTGGCGCGAGGCATGATGATCGCGTTCCAGGATTACAAGATCCTGGGCGGCTCGACGTATGTGGGCTTGCGCAACTTCATCGAGGTGGTCTGCGCGCCCGCGTTCTGGCGATATTTGCTCCAGACCGTCCAGTACATGGTCATGCTCGTAGGCATCGGGTTCTGCGTGCCCATCGTCCTGGCCGTGCTCCTGATCTTTGTCTTCCTGTACGCCTTCCAGTAGGCGCATGCGCTGAGCTTGGGAATCGAAAAGGAGCCAGTCCACCAATTTGCAGGAGCCATGTTTTCCTGCCCTAGTACACTCAGGAGGTACAAACAATGAGTCAGGTAGTGTTGGTTATCATAGCCGTTGTGGTCCTGGCCGCCGCCTACTACTTCCTTCGCAGGACCAGCGCCACAGTGGAAGAGAGGGCGGAGGCAAAGCCCCTGACTGTCAGGTCCCAGTTGGGCTTTGGCATCATCGCACTGGGCGTGCTGACCTTGGTTATGCCCTCGACATCTAGCAGTATCGCGGCCTTTGACTTTATCGAGAGCGAGGCCTACGCCATCCTCATCGGCTCCACATACATCATGGGCTTTCTGGTCACATTGGCAGGCCTAGCCGTACTGTTGGTCAAAGAGCAATAGCAGAGAGGCTGCTTCCTCCCACTACGATGCCGGCCCAAGTGAATTCGAAGGCCGGTCTTGGCCAGGCTGATGCGCCGCGTAGCGCGGACAGTTTGCGTAGCACACGATCCGCCCGACACAGACGTTTGCATGGTACGGGGCTTACCGCCCTTTGTGGTATGCGTCAGCCTGGCCCCTTTATGAGACTGCTCTTAGGATCACCTGGCAGATACACGCTGTCTTAAGGAGTATTGCATGTCCGACGAATACATTCGCATCGAGAACCTTACATTTCAATATGCCGACACAGTTGCTCCAGCGCTCCAGGAGATCAACCTGACCATCGAGAAGGGCGAGTACGTCGCTATCCTGGGATCCTGCGGCGCGGGCAAGACCACTCTCTGCCTGACCTTTAACGGCATCGTGCCGCTGATGCAGATGGGAGAGATGAGCGGGCTAGTCTGGGTCGATGGTATGAATACCATCGAGCACGAGGTGCGTGAGATGGCTCGCGTCGTAGGGATGGTCTTTGACAACCCCGAATTTCAACTCAGCCAGATGTCGGTGGAGGAGGAGATCGCCCTGGGCCTGGAGAGCCGCGGCATCCCTCGCGAGGAGATGATCGAGCGTATCTCCACCGTGCTCGACATCGTCGGGTTGGCGGGTTACGAGCAGAGGTCCCCCTTGGCCCTTTCCGGCGGCCAGCAGCAGCGGCTTGCCATCGCCGCCGCACTGGCCATCTATCCGGATATCTTGGTCCTGGATGAACCGACGTCGAATCTAGATCCTATCGGCAAGCAAGAGGTCTTTGACGTCTGTGCCCAGCTCAACCGGGAGCGTGGTACGACGATCATCATCGCCGAGCACGAAGTGGAGGTCATGGCTCTCTATGCCGATCGCATCTTTGTGCTGAGCGAGGGCCGCATCATCCTTGGGGGTACGCCCAAGGAGGTGTTCAGTCAGGTAGAGATTCTGCAATCGAATGGCCTGCGTGTGCCTCAGGTGACGGAGCTGACTCACATCCTGCACACGGCTATGGGGAAGTGGGACGATGAGTATCCTGTCACCCTGGTAGAGGCATCAGAGATGATCGAGAATCGTTGGAAGGAGAAAGCCGATGCCTGAGGAAGTTATCGTCTGCGAGGGACTTTGGCACATCTACCCGGGCGATGTGGTCGCACTCCGTGATGCCAGCCTGACCATTGCTGCGGGTGAGGCGGTGGGCATCATCGGGCAGAACGGTTCCGGCAAGACCACGTTGGTGAAACATTTCAATGGGTTGCTCAAGCCCACAAAGGGTAGAATGCTCGTGGACGGTGTCGACGCGAGCACCGTCGGGGTGCACGAGCTGTCTCGAAAGATCGGATACGTATTCCAGAACCCAAACCATCAGCTCTTCGCCAAGTCGGTGACTGAGGAGCTTGCCTTCGCGCCGACCAACCTGGGCCTCGAACCCGAGGTCGTGGAGGAACGGGTGGAGCGGGCCTTCGAGTTCTTCGATCTTGGGCCTCTGCGGGACACGCACCCCTATCGCCTGAGCTTTCCCCTGCGCAAGCTCGTGGCTATGGCCGCCATATACACGCTGGAGCCCAAGGTGTTTGTGCTCGACGAGCCGACTACGGGGCAAGACCACGTGGGCGTCGGTTTGGTGCAGAAGCTGGTTGAGAAGCTGCGCACGGAGGGTGCCACTGTGGTGATCGTGTCCCACGACATGATCCTTCAGGCCGAGTCTACGGATCGGCTGGTCGTCCTGTGGCAGGCACAGATCATCGGCGACGCGATGCCGCGCGAGATCTTTTCCGCTGATGAATTGATGCAGAAGACCAACCTGCAGCCGCCGCAGGTCACTCAGCTCAGCCGGCGCATCCATCGATCAGGTCTCCCTGAGGCAGCGCTGCGGGTGAGCGAGCTGGCCCAACCGCTTGCTAGTATGCTGTAGGTCGTTACAGCTTTCACACTGAGGAGGTCAGACTGTGTCTTCTGATGTTGAGTACCTACCCATTCCTATCATCCGTATCCCGGGAAACTCGTTCTTTCATCGCCTGCACCCAATACCGAAGCTCATCTGGGTCACGGGGGTGATCGTGCTATGCTTTGCCACGCGAAATCCCCTTGTGCTGGGCGTGATTTTCCTGATCGGATTACTCTTCTTTTTTGTGTCCAGAACCTGGTCGGGCTACCGGAGGTTTATGGGCATCCTCTTTCCTATCAGCCTTTCGTTGATGGTATTCCAGTCGCTGGCGCCAGCCTTCCCGCAGCCCTGGATTCCCGTTGCCGACCTTGGACCATTCACCATCTACAACGAAGGGGTCTACAGCGGGCTCTCGATGCTGGCCCGTGCCTGGGCCTCTAGCAACCTGGCCATCCTGACGGTAATGACCACCCATCCCAGCGACCTCTTCGCCGCGCTGCAGGCTGCAGGCATGCCCTACGAGTTGAACTTTATGCTCATGGCCAGCCTGCAGCTTATCCCGATCGTGCAGCGCGAATTCACCGTCGTGCTGAGTGCTCAGCGCTCACGCGGTATGAAGGCTCACGGTTTTGGGGCTGTGCTCCCCAGCATGGTGCCGGTCTTTGCCGGGACTATCGAGCGTGTGCAGCAGCTCTCTATGAGCCTGGAGTCGCGCGGCTTTGGCTCCAAAGGGGAAAAGACCAGCTTGCGCAAGATCAAGGCGGTCCCCCTGGACTGGTTTGTTGGCATTCTGGGGGTCGTATTCACTGTAGTGGGGGTCTTGTTAGTGATTCGATATAAGGCTGCTCTGGACTGGAGCGAGGTGGTCTTTTTGCCTGGCTGGCTCTCGATCGCATTGGTCATCGGCTGCGCCGTGACTTTTGTCACCTTTACCATTGTTGTGATCCGACGTGCGTCTAGAGCATAGCCCGGGAAGTGGCAGGGGGCGGGCGTGAGATGCGGTGACGATTTGAATGCGGGGCATAGAGCTCGCCTATCGCTACATTCCGGGGTGAGCAGCCAGCGCCGCATCTCCCATTTGCAGAGGATTCAAGGAGCGTTTTACCGATGGAATTCGAGGGAGTCGTATATCATATCCAGATGAAAAGGGGCGATGTAGGGCGCTATGTGTTCACACCGGGTGACCCGCGCCGTTGTGCCGTCATTGCTCAGTATTTCGATAACCCTACAAAGATCGCTGAGCATCGTGAGTATACCACATACACCGGATACCTACTCGGTGAGAAGGTATCGGTGACGTCGACGGGCATCGGGTGCCCCTCTACAGCCATCGCCGTGGAGGAACTTGCGGCCATCGGTGCGGACACTTTCATCCGCGTAGGCACGTCGGGCGGCATGCAGCAGTACACTCAGGTTGGGGATCTGGTCATCACCTCGGCTGCCGTGCGGGACGAGGGCACATCGCGGCAGTATATGCCGCTGGCCTTCCCTGCCGTGGCTGATCTGGACGTAACCCTGGCGCTGCGAGAGGCTGCCAAGCGGCTGGGAGTTCCGCATCACGTGGGCATCACCCAGTCCAAAGACTCGTTCTATGGCCAGCACCAACCGGAGCGCATGCCGGTCGCCGACCAACTGCTGAGCCGCTGGCAGGCCTGGATCGCTGGCGGCGTGCTTTGCTCGGAGATGGAGGCGGCGACACTCTTTGTCGTGTCGAGCGTTCTCAGGAAACGCGCGGGGGGCATCATGCTGGTGGCAGGAAACCAGGAATTGCCTCCGCTGCCACCGGAGGAGCGCAAGAGACGAACGGATCTGGACCCGCTCATTCGAACAGCGATCGAGGCGGTAAAGATCCTCATCGAGAGGGACCGAGCTGCATCGGCCTAGAGCGCTGTAGCGGTGCGTATTTTGTAGCATGGTCGCTTCTGAGCGGGAGAAACGCCTGTAGAAGACGCCAGCCACAGCCTGAGAGATGACTTCTATCCTCGGCGGAACCACGGGTTCACTCTTAGCTGGGTGCTCTTCCTGTGTCTCACATCCTTCGGGAGGTCACAGTGTGTGCCGAGTTCCTGGTTGACAACACCACTGTCATTACAATGAACCCACAGCGGGACATCCTGACGAAAGCTAGTGTAGCGGTCTCAGGCGAGCGTATCGCTGCTGTGGGGCCGGCAGAGATCGTTCGCGCCCAGTATCCGAACGCTGAGCGCATCGCGGGGCGAGGACATGTGGTACTCCCCGGTCTCATCAACTGCCACACGCACATCAGCATGAGCCTGCAGAAGGGCATCACGCTGGCCGTGCCGGACGGACTCTACCGGGTCATGTGGCCGGTCGAGAGATCGCTGACCGCTGAGGACTGCTACATTGGGGCTATGATAGGTGGGGCTGAGGCATTGAATGGTCACCTTGGACGCCGCCGCGGCTATTGGTATGGGTGGCCAGTTGGGAGCCATAGTGCCGGGATACCTGGCCGATCTCATCGTTCTCCGCTTCGAGGGATTGCACACAGCTCCCAGCTATTCCCTGCTCGACAACATCGTCTACTGCTGCAATGGTCGCGACGTGGCCATCGTCATCGTGCACGGACAGATCGTCGTGCGCGACGGCGAACTCACGGCGTTTGATGAAACTGAGCTGGTCCGATTGGCGGAGGAGAAGGGACGTGCGCTAGTGCAAAGGGCCGTGGAGAAAGAGACAGACCTGGCGTGGATCTGGCGCTAGACGGAGAGGGCTACGACGACGACATTGGGCAGATTGGCGACCGAACGAGGAATGTGCAGGAGGATCGTTGGGGTCTATGGAAAGCCGTGACACCTTTGAGCTGAGGCGCAAACATCCCGCATACGTGGCTGCTATGGAGCGACACTACGGATGGAATCTGGCGGCCTTCGTGGTGGATCGCAGCTTGTTCGGATTGGCCCTGGCCTTCCTGGCCTACAACACTGTGCTCCCCTACTTTGTGCGACAGCTTAGTGACCGAACGGTCCTTATCGGGCTGATCTCCGCTATATACTTTGCCTGCTACTTTGCGTCGCAGCTCGCAGGAGCTTTTCTGGTTCACGGGCAGCCCCGGCGTAAATCCTTTATCCTGACGATTGCTGCCCTGCAGCGTTTGGCCATTCTCGTGATGGCCCTCACCATTGGATTGGTGAACAGGCTGCCGGTGGGCTGGATACTGCTTGTCTTCTTCGTGGCTCTGGCGATCAAGTCTGTCTCTGAGGGCCTCATAAGCCCTGGATACTCTGACTTTGTGTCGAAGACGATGCCCGTGCGCCGTGGTACGTACTTCGCCGTCGTCGGCATAGCTGGGGGTTTGGTGGGTATCGCCGGCACCTATGCGATCAAGGTCATCCTGTCCCGCTATGCCTTCCCGCTGAACTTCTCGGTGCTCTTTTGGTCGGCACTGGCGGTATCGTTGCTCTCCCTCATCGCAATCACCTGCTACCGTGAGGAGGACTTCCCTGATGTACCCGAGAGGGTTAGCTTTGGTGAGTACGTACGGGGGATTCCCAGGTTGATACGCACCTATGACCAGTTCCGCTCGTACATCGGTGTCCGCGCCCTGGTACGCTTGGGTGTAGTGGCTTCGAGCTTTTTCTCCACCTATGCCATCGAGCGGTTCGGGCTAGGGCCGGGCTCCGTGGGGGAGTTCACGCTGATACTGACAGCGGCTATGATGCTTGCCACCCCCGTGCTGGGATGGGTAGGTGATCGAAGGGGATATAAGGTCGTGCTGGAGATCGCTGCACTGCTGGGCTCCATAGCCCCCTTGCTGATATTGCTGTTCCCCTATCGGGTCGTTGGCTACTTGGTGTTTGCGCTGATGGGTTTTGGGCTGAGTGCGGCTGATTTGGCTGATGTGAATCTGGCCTTTGAATTAAGCCCTCCCAATGATACAGCACGCTTCGTGGGGATTGCCAATACCCTGATGGCCCCTGTTGTCGCCCTTGGTCCATTGGTGGGGGGCTGGCTCGTGGACTCCTTTTCCTATCTGGCGCTGTTCGCTGCATCGGCGCTTCTGAGCGTCGCAGGACTGGTCCTATCACGAGCCAGCCTGCGGGAGCCTCGCGATGCTGCAGCGATCACACGGCCAACCGCGAAGCGCTGCAGCGGATGATCCTATGACAACGTATGGAGGTTGCACATGTCGGAATACGAGGTAATGCACCATATCGATTGCCGCAAAGGAGATGTCGGCCGCTACGTGCTCCTACCGGGTGACCCGGGCCGCTGCGCCCTTATCGCAGAGCACTTTGACGACGCCGAGTTCATCGCGCAGAAGCGGGAGTACGTGACGTACACCGGCACGCTGCTCGGCGAGAAGGTCTCGGTGACGTCAACCGGGATTGGGTGCCCCTCCACGGCAATCGCCGTCGAGGAACTGGTGGCTATCGGGGCCGATACCCTTATCCGGGTGGGCACTTCGGGTGGAATCCAGCCTGGGATGCGCACGGGGGACCTGGCCATCCTCACCGCTGCCATTCGCGACGAGGGCACGTCATCGCAGTACATGCCTCTGGCCTACCCTGCCGTGGCTGACGTGGACGTCGTCGTGGCACTGCGGGAGGCGGCCAGGCGGCGCGGCGCGCGTTATCACGTCGGTGTGGGTCAGTCAAAGGACTCGTTCTACGGCGAGGTCGAACCACAGCGCATGCCGCTTGCGGATGAGCTTAAGCAACGCTGGCATGCGTGGGTGGCCGGCGGTGCGCTTTGTTCGGAGATGGAGGCCTCGACCCTTTTCGTCGTGTCAAAGGTCTTGAACGTGAGAGCTGGCGGCATCATGCTGATCGGTGGGCTGACCGTGGACTGGTGGGCCTTGGATCTCCTGTCGGAACAGGAGAGAGAAGCGGTCCTGGCAGACCTACGAGCTCGGGAGAGTGGCCGCGGGCCGGAGTTGCTAAATGAGCTTGTCGCCACAGCCGTGGAGGGTCTGCGAGTCCTGATCACGGAGGACCGCAAGCAGGCTGGCAGATAGCATGGTCGCTCAACAGTCCGCCATTGGGCGTGAGCCGGTGCGCGGCAGGTCTATGTCGAGGTTGCTATGTCATCCCGCATGGTAATGGCCCGTGATGGCAAAGAGATGATCCTGATTCCCGAGGGGGGATTCCTGATGGGCAGCGAGGAGTTCGGACCTGAATCGCCACAGCACGAGGTCTATCTGCCCGCCTACTATATCGACAAGTACCCGGTGACCAACGCGGAATACAAGCGCTACATCGACGAGACACATGCCCTGCCGCCGCGTCACTGGGGTGGGGTCGAGGTGCCGGCTGGCCTGGAGAATCACCCGGTTCATCGTATCTCCTGGTTCGAGGCGCTGATGTATGCCGAATGGGCCGGCAAGCGTCTGCCCACCGAGGCGGAGTGGGAGAAAGCGGCGCGCGGTACGGATGGCCGACGCTGGCCGTGGGGCGACGAGTTCGACGAAAACCTGGCCCTGGTGTGGGATCGGGGTGAGTACGCGATGACAGCATCGGTGGACGCTCACCCGGGTGGTGCGAGCCCCTACGGAGTGTGCGAGATGGCGGGCAATGTGGAGGAATGGTGCGCCGACTGGTACGACGCCTACCCCGGCTCTACCTACAAGGGCAACGCGTTCGGCAAGACGTTCAGAGCGCTGCGGGGCGGTTCGTCCTTCTTCACGCAAAATCACGCCCGCTGTGCGTACCGCTGCTTCGCGCGACCAGAGGACTCGGGGATCGACGGACTCGTGGGCGCAGGTTTTCGGTGCGTTCTGGACGTGGACGCTGCAGGTATGGCTCACGCGGGCCTGGAAGTGTCATTGCAGGGGTTGGTGGTGATATGAACTCTCGCCAGCGGGTACTTACTGCCCTGGCACATGAGGAACCTGATCGAGTCCCCATTGATTTGGGCGGTTCGTTGGTAACCAGTATCAATGCCGTGGGCTACAGCCGTCTCAAGCGTTACCTGGGGGTGGGGGGGGATCCTCCTGATCCTCCCAGGGTGGTTAACATCATCCTGCAACTGGCCAAAGTCGAGGAGTCGATCCGTCGGCGGTTTGGTGCTGATATCGTCGAGTTGCCTACACTGGAACCGCTGCCCGGCGTGCGCAACTTGTGCTGGAAACCATGGACGCTGCCCGACGGGTCCCCCGCCCTTATCTCGGCCGACTTTGAGCCGGAGGTCACAGAGCGAGGCGATTTGCTCGTTCGTGCTTCCGACGGTTCCATTGGCCAGCGCATGGTGGCTGGCACCTACCACTTTGTTCCCGGTGATGCACCGCTGGCTGATGCCAATCTGGAAGACCTGGAGCGTTTTGACTTCTCCCGCATCTCCGACGAAGAACTAGAGTTCCTTCACCGCGCGGCCCGGCGCCTCCACGACGAGACAGAGTATGCTATCTTTGCCTGGTTCAACGGGAGCCTGGTTGAGGCAGGCCAGTTTGCGCGGGGATGGGCCCGCTTCTTGACGGACTTGAAGCAGGCTCCTGAGTTCGCGGCTGCGCTGATTGAAAAACTGGCTACCGTGGCGCTAGCCGACCTGGAGCGGTATCTGGAGGCCGTCGGAGACTTTGTCCACGTCATCGGGTTTGGAGATGACTTGGGCATCCAGACGGGACTGCAATTCCACCCTGATCTCTACCGGCGGTATTTCAAGCCTTACCACCGCCAGCTCTACGGCATGGTGCACGCTCGCAGCCAGGCTCGTGTCTTTCTTCACAGTTGCGGCTCTGTATACGATCTGATCCCGGACTTGATCGAGGTCGGAGTGGATATCCTGAACCCGGTGCAGACGTCAGCAGCGAAGATGGAGCCAGCACGACTGAAGCAGGAGTTCGGCGAGCAGCTCACCTTCTGGGGCGCGGGGAGTTGTCCCCACGGGGTGCTGCCTTGGGCCACGCCAGCGGCGGTAGAAGCGGACGTGCGGGAGCGGCTGCAGATTCTTGCGCCAGGGGGGGGCTATGTCTTTGCGCCCATTCACAATATCCAGCCTGACGTGCCGCCGGAGAATGTGGTTGCTATGTATGATGCCGCTCTCCAGTATGGTAGACTACCTCGAATATGGCGCAGGTGACCAGACCTGGGAGAGCGCTGCTGTCGGCGCTGGTCTCTGGGCCGCTGGAGACTTCTTGCGGATAGCGGTCGGACAAGCTCTCGGGAGGTTTTAGCCCAGCAGCATCTAGAGTCGCTCTTACCGGCTTGCCCTTTTGCTCACGGGTCTTGACCAGTCGGTGCACCTCCAACGGCACGATCCGCACCGATCAGGCGCTCGTGTTTCGGGGACGACCTGCTGGGGATCCCTGCTCTAGCTGGTAGCATGGACGGGGCTGGCCTAGCCGGCCCAATAAGCCACCTCGCCTCCGATCATGGTAAGCCAGACCTCGCCGTCGTCCCCCATCAGGATTGTGAGATCGGCCCGGTAGCCAGGTAGCAAGGCCCCTCTTCGGATGCCCAGCCCCAGGAGATGAGCAGAGGTTAGCGTCGCCATGCGGGCGGCCTGCCCCCAACTCAAACGAGCGAATTTCCGCGCATTGACCACAGCCTGGTTCAGCGTAAGCACGCTGCCAGCCAAGGTGCCGTCGGCAAGCCGGGCCTCGCCGTTCTTGACAGACACCCTTTGGCCAAGCAGACGGTATTCTCCATCGCCCATGCCGGCAGCTGCCATCGCATCGGTCACCAACGCCAGCCGCTCTGGCCCCATAACGCGCATCAGCAATCGCACCATGGCTGGGTGGACATGGAGCCCATCGTTAATTAGAAACGCTGTCGCTGCCGTCGAATCCAGCACTGCGCCGACCACCCCTGGCTGTCGGTGGTGCATACCAGTCATGGCGTTAAAGATATGCGTCACCAGCGGGAAATCGGTCTGCAAAGCACTGCGGGCGGTCTCATAATCGGCAGCGGAGTGACCCAGGCTCGGCAATACACCTCGCCGGCGCAGCAGCCGCGCCACTTCCCGTGCGTGGGGCAGCTCCGGGGCCAAGGTCATCACCCGGATGTAGCCCTGGGCTGCGCCCAGATATGCCTCCACCTCTTCGACTGACGGCTCGCGCAGCCAGTCGGCCCGGAAGGCTCCTTTGTACGCCGGGTTGAGGTAGGGCCCTTCCTGGTGAATACCCAGTGGCACCGCGCCGGCCGGTTCCGCCTGCAGCGCCTCAACAGCTTCGGCAGTGACCCGCAGATAGTGCAGCAACGTCTCGCGGTCGGCAGTCCTCGGTGAGGGCGAGATAAGAAAGCCGGTCACTCCCCAGCGCGGAAGCATCCTGGCAATAGCTTGCAGATCGTCAGCAATAGTTGCCTCGTCGGCCAGGGAGATACCGCCGCATCCGTAGAAGTGAAGATCTATCAGACCTGGCAGCACGACGCGCCCTGCGACATCTATCACCTCTACGTCAGCTGGTGGCTGGAGGCGCTCCGGTGACCCCACTGCCGCAATTCGGTCACCTTCGACGATCACAGTGCCAGGTTGGATCGTCTCCAAAGGCGTATATACCTCTCCATTCACAAAACAGATCTTACTCATCGTCTGACATTCCCCTCAAAGCTAGCGCCTAGCTGGTGTCCGCGCTAACCTGCAGCGTTATAGAAGTGGGTCTTTGTTCAACTCACCAACAAAGTGATCACCGGTACAGGAAATATGGACGGGACGCCCGCACAAATTGGTCGAGTCCATCGGCCCAACTTGCGACCAGGTCGATTACGCTCACACCGTTCTCCAGCGCCCGTCGGACCTTGTTGGTACCGATCAAGAGATCAATGGTTGGGTCTACTGATGATTCGACAGCAGCACCGTTGGCCACCAAGGTATAGAACCCGTGTTCAGGTGCGAACAGTGCGGTCAACTGAACGTCGGGCGCGCGTCGGAGTGCGTCCACGTTGCTAGTCAGATCGTGGGTCACCCCGCTGGCATTGCTGATCAGGCCAACCCGCCTATCGGCGATCAGGCCTGGACGGTCCCCGAGCAAAACGTCAATACCCGGCAGGACAGGCACTAAACACCCCCCACGGCCCGGCGGACGAATCCCTCCGCCGCGGCTAACCGTCGCCGCGCCTCATCGGCGTCTACGCCAGCTAGCAGCATCACTAACGCTGGCTTGACCTCCCACCCTGTTGCTTCGAGGGCACAGCGCGCCGCTTCCGGGTCTACACCGGCAGCCTCTTGCAGGATGTGAATAGCGCGGCGGCGCAGCTTGATGTTGGTCGGCTGAACATCTACCATCAGGTTGTCATAGACCTTGCCCAGCCGGATCATCGTGGCCGTGGAGAGCATGTTGAGCACCATCTTTTGCGCAGTGCCTGCCTTCATCCGGCTCGACCCGGCAATGACCTCCGGCCCCACGATGGGAGCGATGACCACCTCAGCCTGTCGGGCCAGCGGCGAGTCGGGGTTGCAGGTGATGGCGACTGTAGCCGCGCCACGTCGTTGGGCCTCGGTCACAGCGCCCAATACCCAGGGAGCGCCGCCGCTGGCAGTGATACCGACGACCACGTCGCGTCCGCTCACACTGGCCTCTCGTACGACTTGTGCACCGGCTGCAGGGTCATCCTCGGCTGCCTCGGCGGATTTCCGCAACGCGACGTCGCCGCCAGCGATAAAGCCCCACACCAAGTCGAGTGAGGCGTTGAACGTAGGTGGTATCTCCGAAGCGTCCAGCACCCCCAGGCGCCCGCTGGTTCCAGTGCCAAAGTAGAGCAGCCGCCCACCTCGTCGTAGCCGCTCGACGATCACATCCACCGCCCGGGCAATCTGTGGCAACTCCTGGCGCACAGCCAGCGCCACCTTGGCGTCCTCGTCGTTAATCAGCCTCACGATTTCCAACGACGAAAGCGCGTCAATGGCCACCGTCCGTGGGTTTCGTGTCTCTGTGATCGAAATGGCTTGTTCCCTTCCCATTATTGTTCTCCCCCCTCTCCCGGCTCTTCTGCGACTCCCCTCCCTCCTGCCTGCTGAGCCAGTAGCGCCGCACCGACGGCTGCATCGCGTCGGGGTTCGATCGCCTTTGCGCGTGGTGCGATTTGGCCCAGTGCGGTGGCGACCGTTGTCCACACCAGATCTTGCCCGCGGAGGACGCCACCCATCAGCACCGCTTCAAAGGCCTCCTCGGCCATGTCCAGGCCACGGATGACAGCACCGAGCGTGTTGCTCAACCGGCGCCCGGCCTCTTGGAGGATGGTTTGTGCCACGGCATCGCCGGTTTGCGCAGCATAGCTCACCAGCGGTGCCAGGCCCGCCAGGCGTGGCACGCCCCACTCCCAAGAATCGCCAGCGTCAGCGTAGATCAGTGTCACCAGTGCGCTGGTGTCGGACAGGTCAAGGTGCGAAACCAGGAGGGTTTCCAACGCCGTGGTTGGTCCCCGACCATCGTGCGCGCGAGCAACGGCACGCAGTCCCTCCACCCCGATCCAGTAGGCGCTGCCTTCATCACCCACCAGGTACCCCCAGCCGTCGGCACGCCGCGCCTCTCCGCGCGCGTTGATACCGTAGGCAATGGCTCCTGTGCCAGCGATGAGCACCACACCGTGGCGACGGCCCACGCCACCTACCAACGCCGCCTCGGCGTCATGAGTGACGACAACA
>Ga0180437_10008372_pt1 | contig 13164 bp, 8 predicted proteins | sample SS_ome_4_FD_132410 | JGI IMG/M metagenome (GOLD analysis project Ga0180437, IMG submission 132410) | Hypersaline lake sediment archaeal communities from the Salton Sea, California, USA - SS_3_D_1 metaG | ecosystem: Environmental > Aquatic > Non-marine Saline and Alkaline > Hypersaline > Sediment...
ATCTTTTAGTTTTTATTTGTAGCCAAATATTTGTATATTGAGATAGAATTTACACTATTGAGGGGTATGGATTGTTTAGAACTATCTCCATCATTCAAGCATTTCAATGACCTTATATTACTTTCGCTTTAAAACAATTTAAGAGTTTAGAAGACTATAGAATCAGGAGATACATAATTTCTTAAAATTAAAAACAATTAAGTGTCTATAATCTACTGATAAACTATTAATCTCTTAGGGAAAATTTCAAAGAACTAGGAGAACTGGTAAATATGTATGAAGAATATGCGATGTGGGTAGAAAAATATCGCCCAAAAAGTCTAAAAGAAATAATAAACCAAGAAAGCATAGTACAAAGGCTGACCTCATTTGCTAAGACGAAATCAATGCCGCATTGTTTATTCGTTGGTCCTCCTGGGACAAGGTCTTTATTTCAATAAAACCTCCCAAATGGCAAAACAACAGCGGCATTATGTTTGGCTCGTGATTTATTTGGAGAATATTTTGAAGGAAATTTGTTGGAATTGAATGCAAGTGATACCAGAGGTATTGACGTCATTCGAACAACAGTAAAAAACTTTGCTAGAACAAAAGGACTTGGAGACGTACCATTTAAAATCCTAGTACTAGATGAAGCAGATAACATGACTTCTGATGCGCAACAAGCACTTAGAAGGACAATGGAGAAATACACGCGCACTTGTAGATTTATACTTATCGGTAATTACTCAAGTAAGATTATCGAACCAATACAATCACGATGTTCTATATTTCGATTTCCTCCATTATCTCAAGAGGATGTTAAAAAGCAATTAAACAATATTGCTAAAAAAGAGAGTGTTGATCTTGCTGAAGAAGGCATTAATGCTATTTTGGAAAGTTCTAGAGGAGATATGCGAAATAGTATAAACATCCTACAAGCAGCAGCAGCGTTTGAAGATGAAATTAAAGCAGATGTTGTTTACCAAGTAACAGGCCGTGTCCATCCTGAAGAAATTAAAGAAATGATAAGATACGCACTTAACAATAATTTTATGGATGCCCGAGAACAACTTCATAAACTACTCATCAAATACGGTCTTTCGGGTATAGATATCCTTAAGCAAATGAATTCTGAAATAATGAATTTCAAAAATGATGACCTGAAAGTTAAACTTATAAATTTGTTAGGAGAAGCAGAATTCAGGCTAAGCGAAGGTGCCAATGAGGAGATTCAACTTAATGCTCTTCTTGCAAATATTGTACTTCTGGGTGATAATTATAAAGACGTTGAACTATGAACATCCAGATAAATGACATTTTTTATGATTTATTTCTGGCTTAGTCATGTATCTCCTCTTCAAGAGTGTTATTGAAATGGGATTATATTTGCCATTAGAAGGAGAGGCTGCATTATTACTTGAAACTCATGAACGTGTTCTCATTGTAGCAGACCTCCATATTGGACTTGAAAGTCAATTTGCCAAAAAAGGAATTCATTTTCCTTCACAAACACCTTTAATTGAAGATAAATTAAAAAAACTCATAAATGAATACGCTCCCTCGAAATTAGTAGTTCTTGGAGATGTGAAACATAATATCCCAAGTATCTCTATTCAAGAGTGGAAAGAAATACCACGCCTTTTTAAAAACTTGGCAAAATTAATCAAAATTGAAATTTTTCCAGGGAACCACGACGGTAATTTGGAGAAGTTAATTCCAAAAAATATAGTCTATCAACCCTCAAAAGGATCTACTATTCAGAATGGGGCTAAGAAAATCGGATTGTTACATGGCCATACTTGGCCAGCAAATGATTTACTAGATGTAAATTCATTATTTATGGGACATAACCATCCTGCGATTAGATTAAAGGATTCTTTAGGAATACATCACGTAGAAAAAGTCTGGATAAGAACAAAATGGGACAAGAAAAAGATTCAAAACTTCTTTGCAAAAAATAAAATTTCAGCAAGCGATAAAGAAGTTGATACAGATCACGTTATTAAAAGAAAGATAGGAAATCCTGAAATCATAATATTTCCAGCTTTTCATCCTTTAATCAAAGGAACGGCGTTTAATGACCTGCAGTCAAAGTTCTTAGGACCACTTTTTACTAAAAAATGCATTGAATTTGATGATGCGACTGCGTATTTAACTGATGGAATAAATCTTGGGTTTATTAAAAACCTATACTTATGAGTTGCGAGTATTGTTGCTTAATTCTGAGTGCTCCCAAGAGTCCATTAGATCACGAATTACTTTGACTATTGCATCCTCTGGTGATAACCGATAAATCTTTATGCGGCCAAATGATTTTTCTTCTACGATTCCGATGGCTTTAAAGTAATCGAGATGCTGAGTGACGGTAGCATGATTAAGTTGCGCTCTTCTTACGATCTCAGAGATGTTTAATTCTTCGTAATGCGTTAAAATCTTTAAAATTTTTATTTTCCCTTTTGAAGATAGTACTTCTTCAATAGGCGGAAAGGGAGAACTTTGAATAAGACTATCTGTCATATCAAGTGTCATTTTTCACACTCCTTCAAATAGTTTTGAAGCTTTTTTTCTAGCAGGAACAAGGGTGCATCCGGCAATCCAATCAGAGTAGTTTTGCCTCGTGTGCCTTTACCAGAGAGCTTAGTCGTGATGAGGCATAATTGCTCAAGTTCTTTAATGTATTCCCACAGTTGGGTGTGTTTACGCGGAGTTTCGTGATATTCTTCGCAGATAATGTTGTAGGTGGTTTCAACATTTCCGGTGGTTGTATACGCAGCGTCATGTTTTTTCAGTTGTCGAATAATGGCTAATAGTACAAACTGATGATGTAATGATAATTCTTGGAAGATATCCTTTCTAAAATCAGGGTGGATATCACCTTTAGCTAATCGTACATGCTCCGGAAAAATCGAGGTAACTCTATCGCGGTCAGCATACTTTCCTGCACGCCATAAAAGTTCCAACGCAAAACGTGCATCACCTCGTTCACTAGCAATATCGGCAATTAGATTGAGAACCTCAGGGTTAATTGCAAAGTCAAACAGTGCATCAGTTGCACGTTCCTGCAAAATATTTACCAATTGTGCAGCAGAATAAGGCGCTAGATAGATATGATTATTTTGAAGTGAACTAAGTGTGCCAGCATCTAATTCTTTCAGATATACTCTATCACGGACTATAAGGATAAGAGAAACCCGCTGTATACCGTCAATATGTTCATCTGTCCATCTTATAAGGTCGTAAAGAAGTGAAGCGTCTTTTTTTCTCAAAATAAAATCAAATTCATCAAGTGCTAATACCAAATGGATATTCTGTGACTCTAATATGTGATGTAACATATGAAGTAATTCTTCTGGTGAATAACCTCTGTGTGGGATAGTTGGATTGAAGTGATGAACAACTTCTCTTAAAATTAAAAAGCGCGATTTTTTACGCCTGCAATTAACATGGATATAATGTAGGTTCATGTTGTTGGTTTTGGCATATTCTTCTAGGACCTTACCGAAGCATTTGCAGAGTGCTGTTTTTCCAATTCCTATACTTCCACTAATGGTAACTTGTTGACTCATTTCACCTGGTTTTTTCATCACACCTAAGAATAGACGAACCAACTCTCGAAGTGATGACGCTCTGTGGGGTAATGAAGATGGCACATATGCGGCGCTTAATTTGGATTCATCCCGAAATACCGTAGGACTATTTAATTCCTCTTCTAAAATATCAATTAAGAGCATTTTTTCTAAACCTTCCGAGAAACATCCTTTCAAGCCCTATTAAAGAGCCTACAAAGTTCTTGAAAACCATTTCTACATCATCGTCTTATTAAACCCTGTCGCCTTGTCGTGCGTCAAACTACATCTTTATTTCAAGAAATTCTATATAAGGACAACACATTTGTCTAAGTTCAATGATTCTGGCTTTCTAGGAGTTTCATTATTCTCTAAGTTTTATTATTACAAAATTCGATTTAAAGGAACAGTGAGAGTGTTGTGTAAGTGATTTTTTTTTTAAAATTCATTCAGGAGTTTACCAGGTTTTGTCGGGGTAAAATTAGAAAAAGTGAAAATATGAGCGAGCTCAACTCACTCAAGATCCCTATCATCAAGTTTATTTCTACAGGGTATATTCGGCAATAACCATATATACCACTTATAACATACTATATTTCAAGAAGGGTCAGACTCGTCATCACTCGCTCATATGGTATGTATGGGTGCTATTAGTATTTTAGTCTATTGAAGAGTTTATTCCTAATCTTTAAAACACGGCGGAAGTTAGGTAAAATGTCTAATGTTTTGGAACGAAATGAAAAAAAAATCCTATAACTGGTTGTTAGACTACGATAAAGTAATCGAATGGATTACGCAATATAAGTCCAATAGGACACAAAAAGCCTATTTACTAGGATTTAATGAATTTTGTGAAGTTGCAGATATTACTCCTGTAGAACTATTAGAACAGACACCAGAACAAAGTGAAAAACTGTTGAAGAGCATATTGGATAAATTAAGCGTAAAACATAATTATCCACGATTGGCTAAAATTCAACAGTCAGTAAATAGTTATCTTAGATATTATGGCAAAAAAATAAGCGTATCAACCGATGAATACAAAGATGAGTTCGGGCGTTATGTAAAACTTCCCGAAGAGGAAAGGGTATACGGATGGCTTTTAGAGTATGATGAAATATATATCTGGATTAATAATTATACGTCAAAAGCAACCCGTGAAAGTTACCTTGGTCACATGAACGCCTTTCTTAAACGAGGAGAAATTAATCCAAAAGAACTACTTGAACTTTCAGACAACGAGGTTTTAATGAAATACACGCTCGTAAAACAAGATTTTCTCCAAAATGAAACGTATTCCAGCGCTCGAGGTATTTATAAGGTGGTTAAAAGTTTTTTTGAAGCACATCGAAGAGTTATTCCTTTTAGCAGACAGGATAAAGTACCAAAGAGGTATAAAAGGATAGCAGAACAACATATACCTACAAAAGAAGAAATCTATAAAATGGCAGACAACGCAGGTACTCTAAGAAATCGTGCAGTTATTCTTTGCCTCTTTCAGAGTGGAGTACGAAGTAATTGTATAAGACGTTGGAATTATGGGCTTGTCAAAGATTCATTATATCCAAAACTCAAGGTTCCTGTGCGCTTAAGAATTAATAAAGACTTTGATACTAAACTGATTGGACAGGTAGCATATTATTATACCTTCTTACAAGATGAAGCTGCTGAAGCATTAAAGACTTATATAGATTGGAGAAAAGAGACTGAAGGATGGGATCCTAAAGACGATGATATACTCTTTGTTTCTGAAAGTTTTTATGATGTTATTGTTGACAAGAAGAGACTATATCCTGTTGCCATAAATCGCATTATTAAACAAAGTGCAAAAGATATATTATCAACACGTTTAGCTGTTAAATGTAAGCCGAATAACCATATCCCATATAACCCTATTGAGGCTGAAGCAGCTAAACAAGTTGTATTTCCATTACTTGTGAAAATAGTGTTACCGATTATCAGAAAAGAGGCTGCTACCATTATAGATCCAACTAAAAGCGTAATGTGACCTCTGCGTGCTATTTCGTTGTTAGTGATTTCGTAATCTTTCAGTATTACATTGATTTCCAGACCTTTATGAAAATGATATCTTTCTCTCTTTTTATAAATTCAATGAACATAAGATAGAAGGCCGAAGCAATTAATCCAATATATGAAATCCAAAACGTACAACAATCAGACACCAAATACCCCTCAATCTATAATGAGATTTGTCTAAATAAATTTGTACACTTGCACTAATCCTAAATAGCCCTATAGAAAATACTATGATATCTTTATAGCATGAAAGGTAGGTTTTATTCTACCAACGTGGAAGAGAAATAATAATTCCTCTTACTGAAGGAATAATCACCAATTTATATTCATAGAAACCTATTTATAATTAGAAAATAGATCCCGAAAACTATTTTGGCTTAAGGTCCGAGAAGATCCTATCCTTCAAGTAACTCACGGACTATATTTCAAAATACTATGGGTGGGTAGTCTAGCATGGTATGATTCCGGATTCGGGTTCCGGAGATCTTCACAAAAATGTTGTGAAGTATCGGAAATCGTGGGTTCAAAGGAAGAATGCGAGATTGTGTTTTCTGAAAATCCCACCCCGCCCATTATCTTTGGACTGCTCATAATCTCAAATGTAGTAACAATTCAAAAGAAAGATTCTTAAGATTTATCCGTTTCAGATGTATCTTTCTGCATCCAGAAGTAGTAGATGTCCTCTAAACTGACCCCCGAGGTGCTGAACTCAAGAATGTAGTCCTCGTTCTCTAACAGTTTGGTATTAAGTTCATTGACTTCAGAATGATTTTGCATAAAAAAGCGAATGATGTTTCCCATTTTCTTATAAGGGAATCCAAAATTTTTTAGAAAATCATCCTCCAACGTCTTTTTTGGAGTTACTTTTATGTCATACTTATAAGGAATTTTTGAAAGGAGTTCATCTACCGTGCTGTACTTTAAAACGCGTCCACCCCGTTTAAGGAGGAGAACTTTATCACAAATTCTATCTACAACCATTGGATCATGGTCTACAAGAATAATTGTAAACTTATAGCGGTTATCTAATTCATTTATAGTATTGATTACGGCTTCTTTTCGCGTCAGATCAAGAGTTGCTGTTATTTCATCGAGAAGTAGCAGGCGTGGTTGTTTCATTAGTCCAACAACAAGACGAACCATTGCTTTTTGACCTTCAGAAAATGATTCTAATCGTTTATCCATCATATGAATAAGATTTACTTCTTCTAGAAATTTTAATGCAATATCATCAATATCAACGCCCTGCACGCCGGCAAAGAAATCAAGTGTTTCTTTTAATGTGAGTTTAGCCTGAAAAGTTAGGCTTGGACTAACAAAACTTATCATATTCCTAACTTGTGTTATTTGTTTCTGTAAATCATAACCATAGATCTCAATAGATCCGCTATCAGGAAGATAAATCGATGCAAGCATTTTTAGAAGTGTAGTTTTTCCGCTCGCGTTAGGCCCCACAATTGCAAGATTGTCACCATCTGGCAAATTGAAAGAAATCCCATTTAAAATACGAAGACGTTTACGTAAAAATGCCCCTATCGGAAATTCTTTTACAACATTTTCAACTATAACTACGTCTTCCACATTGCTCACCTAATTTCTATTCTAATAGAATTCTAGAGTTCCAACTTTTGCTGCAATTTTTTCCATTTGCTTCAAAGTTATTATGGCTGCAACCATAACTATTGTAGTGCCGATTAAAAGGGACGTCAATGCGTTCCACATCATTTCAGGTGGAGGGGCGCCGAGTATTAATATCCATCGAATCAATTGGAGTCCAGCAGAAGTTGGTAAACTCATCGCCATAAAACTTAATCCAGGTACAAAATCGTCAAGTGCTTCAACTGGAAAAAAATATCCACTTAGGATCTTTAGAGCCCAAAGAAAGAGTGCAGAAAATAAGCCAATTCGTTTAAACAAAACATTTACGGAAGATACTAATAAACTAACGCCCAGCATAAATAACCAACACAAGAAAAAGATCACCATCGCTAGAAGAAGCCATTGAAGTTGAAGCTGAAGTACATCTAATAGTGCTAAAATAGGAAATATAATACATATTGCGACAACAGCGCTGATTATACTTGACGCTGCCGCTCTAGCTGTGAGTAACGTCACAAAACTTACATTATTCGTTAGGAGGAAGCCAAGAGTGCCTCGACTTGCCTCCTCTGGAATGCAATTCACTGTATCATCATAACTTTTCCCAAAAAAGGCCCAGAAAAAGACTCCAACTAACAAGAAATCTCTTAACGAGTATTCCAAGTCCACTGAAGTCGATTCTACGATGTGTCCTAGCAAAGAAAATGCAATTATGTCCAAAATGAGCCAACTTATGTTGATAAATATTTCAAACTTATACTTGAAAATTACCCGTAAATTTCTGACAGTAGTTGCTTTCAAAGTCTTCCAGAAACCCATATTACTCATCTTAAATGAATTGCTTCAAATTAAACTCTCTTGAGAAAAACCTCTTTGGGGAATTTTATTTCTTTTGTATATATAGATGGGATGTGATTGCGATGTGAAAGAAAATGCAAAAACTAAAAACAATATCAGACGCGCGCACATGATTTTGGAGTGATAACAACTTGATTTCTACATCCTACATCAAGAGGTTACCAGTTTATTGATGTTTATACTTCAAATAAAAAGAAAACAAAAAATTGGGTGAGTTTTTTGAGATCAAAGTGGTTTCATCCTCTTGGATGTAAAAATTCTTCATCACGCTTAATATCGCTCTCAATTTCTCGCTCTATAGCTTCAATGCACCTTTCGACAAGTGTCCTTAATATACCTGGTTTAGTTTTTTCGTACATTTTTTCAAATAGAGTTTTTCTTGCTACTAATGCTGGCGGAGGTTCACCACGTCGTGATAACAAAGATGTTATCCGTCTTTTATTGTCTAGAAGTTTTTTAATCGATTGTGTTTCTCCTTGGTCAATCCCTTTTTCTGCGACTTTGATGAATACAGGGATTGTGTCTTCATTAAATGGCAAAAACATGGATGCTATGATAGCATTTTTGATGTGATCTACCTGGATTTGAGTTTCTATATACTCTTCAAGATATAGCCTTCCAGAAATGTCGTTTAAAAAAGAACCAAGAGGTTCCATTAAATCCTTTAAATAGAATCGGAAAATATCCTCCTCATACCAGATTATGACTTTCTCGATAATTCTTTTATAGTCATTAAAAGATTTAATTTGATTTACAACGCCGTTTATTCCATCGGAGGGAATAGCTTCGTAGGGATATCGCCCCTCAAACTTTGTAAGCCGATACTCTATAAAACCAATAACTGAATCAAGTCCATAAAAAGCAAAATCTAATAATTCTTGAGCATAGTAATCGATTATTGGGATGTCTTTTAATTTTTGAAGTAATTCTTTACGAACTTCGTCTATTTCTTCTTCTTCAATTGAATCCATGTGCCCACGCAAGCTATGGATGGTAAACCAAATATTAGGGAGCATTGCTTCAGTCAATTCTTTCTCTTTTAAGATAACTAAATGCAAAAGTTTAATGGTGAGTTCACAGTTTTTTGTTTTCTCAAAGATAAAACGAAGATAATTAACTACTATTCGTCTGGTTGCTAGATTTCCATTATCCAATAATTCTGATAACCAAAAATCTATAGGTAAGTCCTCAGTGGAATGTCTTCCCAATAATTTTAGAAATGTCTCTGTAGTAGAAACTAATGGGGCCGGAAGAGCAGACATGATCTTATCTGCTAGTTTTTGGATAAATTCTTCATCAAGATCAGCTACAGCTAAATCAATCTCCATTTTAAATCTTTGTGGTATTTGTTCCCAGAGATCATCACTATTTTGAATTGATAGAAATAAATCTGGATTGAATTTAACCCAGCAAGTAATTATTGGGGGATGTGAATGAGTACTATATGAGGTTAATCTTTCATCTAGGCTCGTTAGGAATATTATTACCAGATCTTCTGCATTATATTTCTCATTTAGAGACTCAACTAATGTCTGAAAGCCTTCTGATTCCAAGGTAATTGGTCTATACATAAAGTTGTCAACGAACCAATTCCATCGTTTTTCTTCAGGGGCTTGTCCTTCTATTGATTCGAAATCTTCGACAAGAAAATCCGAAACAAAGAATTTGAAGACTCTATATTCAATATCTTGTGGAAAATCGGATAAATAATCTCTACATTTATCTGTGCCTTGTTTTTTCTGAGCCCACCATTCTAAGAATAAATGTTCTATTGCATTTAAAATTTGGAAATCAGTTTCAGGAGATATTATTTCACCTATTTCATCTACTATTTCTTCCCGTTCTGTAACTATTTTATCCGCGAGCGGGATATCTTTTTCTTTTATCCTCCATATTGTCTTACCTATTTTGCCTGCTACATAAATTCCCTTTATCTTAACATCTAAAGAAGACTGAGTAATCATTTTTTTAAGAATCTGCAATGCTTTATCTCTTATCCCACGTATTTCGGACGTATCTGCTAGCGTAATTTCACCAAAAAATAGTTTCTCAATCGAAGATTTTGTATAATGGTGAGAACCCGCCAATATTTCAGTCAATATGCCTGATATTATCTTAATTCTTGAACTATTAGGCTCGTCTAACCATTCCATGAAGATATCTAATATCTTATGAATCAAATCGATATTGTTGTATAATGGTGAGGTAGATAACCTGATGATTGATGTTAAAATGTAATTCTTCAATAAATAATAAGGTTTATAGTCTTCAAAAGTTCCGTCTATGTCCTTTTTATCTAACTGCTCGATAAAGTTAATGATTTCATTTAAATCTATGACTTCATTTTTTATAGACAATGTTTCTAGCAGTTTTACAATTACTGGACCGTAATCATCTGTTGTGGGGTTTATATCAAGAAACTTAAGGAAGGGGTCGTCCGGAGGGGGACCTATCGAATTTAAGTAGGTATATAATAGATTTAAACTGTTTGTTGGAACAAGAAAGGCTATTTTTTCTGCAAACTTCAATATTTCTATTCGTATATAATTCGGAGTACTTTCAGCTTCTTCAATCCAAGAATACACAATCTCTGATAGAATCGTCTCAAGAGTGGACGTATCTGTATATCTGGCAGCTGCCTCTATGTTAATAAACACTTTTTCTGGAGCTACATGAAGCCACCGCGCTAACAAATCTCTTTTCTTTTGATCTGTAGTTCTTTCTAATCTGTAAGCAAAATAAAGATCACCTATCATATCAGGGTTAAATCTCAGAAATCTACCAACAATTCTTAAAATTCCTACCTGCCTCAAAGTATCTATCGCTTGCCTTATTATATTTACTTCGAGGTTGAGTGTTTCGCCCAAAATTTTTGATATGTGCTCGTTCTCGTTCGAGAAGGGAACTATGCAACTCAGGTTTATCAAGAAATCTTTTATCATGGAAGAATCGATGATTTCTGATAAACTTTTTTTTGTATCATATTCGATTTCATTAACAAATTTCTCTTTGATGGTTTCTAAATCTAGGGTTGGCTCTTCCTTAAGTCTTTTCCCTATCCAAACTATTAAGAATGGATTAGGATATAAGGTTGCAATTAACTCTTCATATTCGATTTCTCCTTCTTCGGCAGCTATCCTCAAAAGTTGAACTAAATCATCCTTTGACCAATCTGAAATATCTATGTGGTTAGCTATCAACTCAAATCTTAATTCTCTTATTATGTCATTAATAAATCGAAATCCAGAAGATCTACATGATAAAATGTATTTTACAGACGTTTTTTCAATTTGACTGAAGGCTAAGAGCGTCTTAGCATCCTCTAAATACCTATCCACATCATCAAAAAGAAAAAGATACTGTCTACCTGCTACTATCTCATCTTGTAGGGCGTCTTCCATTTTTCGATAACCTGCTCTTACTAACCATGGTTGCCTTTTAGGATCTATTTTATGGGATATTTGTGCAAGTTCTCTTAGGAAATGAGATTTACCGCAACCACCAGGAGAATGGATTACAAGAATCTTCTTAGTTTCAGAAAGTAAAAAACCTTCTATTTCGGAAACATATTTTTCGAACATGGGAATTTCAGTAGCAGGTACAGAAAGGAGATCCTTTTCGATTTCATCGAAATATTGATTCCAAGGAACAAACGTAGGGTATTGAGGTCGCCCAAAAAAGAAATATCTCAAAAAAGGTTGCAATTCTATTCGGCGACTTAGTTCTTCTCTATGCCAGACCATTAAAGTGGTTACCTCACCCTCATTAACACTTTCTAGTTCTTTAACTTGCGGTACCCTAAGTTTAGCATTTGTCGCTATAAGTAAATGGTCAACATTGTTGTCTTGCGATTTTTGAAGTTCTTCTCTTATTTTTGATTTTAAATACGAAAATGCCTCGTTAAATAATTTTTGTGTCCATTTTGACTGAATTGACCAAAGACCCTGCTTTTCCTCAAATAAGCCTTCATAATAACCATCCCATCCATTATCTGCGCCAATGTTAGGGTTACTCGGTATAAACCCTGGTGAATTACACTACAATGCAAATAAATGATTCACAAGTCTTTGAAAAGTGTGTTGATTATCTATTTTACTCCAATCAAGCATGTATTTTCCCCCTTACTACCCCTCTAAATTCTTCTGGAATGAATGCCCCATATTCATATTTCTTAGTAATCAAAAATTGCCTCCCCCATGGTGCTGTGAAACGAATCCTTTTTTACAATTATTAGTTTATTAAATAAGCCTATCCTTTAGGTTTTTCTCTAATAAATTCTCTAATTTTTTGCCATAATCGTTGCTTATCAAATAGTTCATATACATCACGCTAGCCTGACTTACTAGTGTCCTGTGATTATTAAACAATTATGATTTGATAATTCCACCAACGTATTTCAATTCCAGTTTTTCTTTTGAAAAAATCCTCATTTGAGAATTGTGCCTCGTTTATATACGAATGTTCTTCCAACTTTAGTGGTATACGTAGGGAACATGCGTCATAAGCCCTGAATCCTGCGAAATCGACAACTGGATAATGTCACATATCGATTTCATCACGTTCGACCTCGAACAACTGAGAGAATTACTTAAACAACGTTGAATGATTCGTGGGGTTAGGTGAGTGCTTACTTGAGAGTTAGTGATGTATTCGGAAAGCTACTCGGTTATTACTCGTTTGAGTGGGATATGTAAAAATTGTGGGGTTTATTAAGCACACGTAATTAGAAATGATGTATAGCGCATTAGTTAGTTCACTAAGACTCTTAAACTCGTAACAGGATGCTAGTACCATCAGTAACCCTGCCGTGAATCAAAACATCCCTTCCACAGGTGAATAATATTAATCATCTTACGTCAACTACCTCACCCTGAAGGGTAGGGGCTTGGGAACTTGTTAACGAGCCCTTTAGTTGATTAGAGGGCTTTCCTTTGTGGGAAGCAGCAGTTGTTGAGGTTATGACACCCTGGGGTGCTCCACTAGCCCTTTGCTCTGTCGTCCATTGATTAAAAGTTCTGAGGGGTAGGAACGGTGTCGTGGACGGGTAAGCCTTTACAACAGTCTCGAAGTGGACTTACTCCGGATTCGTAAATAAGAAAAAGGAGGTTAGCACATGAGTGTA
>Ga0180437_10008373_pt1 | contig 13163 bp, 15 predicted proteins | sample SS_ome_4_FD_132410 | JGI IMG/M metagenome (GOLD analysis project Ga0180437, IMG submission 132410) | Hypersaline lake sediment archaeal communities from the Salton Sea, California, USA - SS_3_D_1 metaG | ecosystem: Environmental > Aquatic > Non-marine Saline and Alkaline > Hypersaline >...
ATAAAATTTGTTTTATAATAAAAATTTCCAAATTAAACTAACAAAGAAAATGAAAACCGGAAGAATGTTGTATAAATTATTTTAATTCAAATTTGTTTTGCAAAAATATTTTATTAGGAGTAATTAATAAGGATGTCTTCTCAAAAAATTGCTTCAATCGCTTTAGATTTATTTCAAGCAAATGCTATTAAAGAAAAGGCTGATATTGATTTAGTCGAAGTTGTTTTAAAGACCATCGATGCACGATTGGATGAAAAACTTATGGTTATTAAAGAGCTCTCCTATCCCCTTCCAGTTTTTGCAAGGATAGAACATTGTGATGAAATTGAATTGCATCCTTTATTACAAAGGTTAGCAATAGCAGGCCTTTCAGGAGTAACTTTTCAAATACACTCAGAGTCTTTTGCAAAACGCCTCAAAGCCCAGGTACTAAGTATCAATTCAAACGAGCGCCTAGGCTTAACTTTTAAGTTTATCTTTCCATCTTAATCACACATAACTATACTTGCTTCGATGCTTGTATATGTTATTATCCTTAACTACAAAGGTAAAGAAGACACAGTTGCATGTGTACGTTCTTTATTCCAGATGAATGCGTTAAATTTTGAAGTAATCATAGTTGATAATTGTTCCCCCAACGACTCTGTTGCGTATTTTCAAAAGCACATCCCCGATATTCACGTCATTGAAACGGATACAAACTTAGGTTATGCAGGGGGAAATAACGTTGGAATCAAATACGCCTTAAAACAAGGCGCTGATGCTGTTTTAATCTTAAATAATGATACAATTGTTGATCAGAACTTTTTAAATGGCTTTTTAGACACCTCTAAAAAATATCCTGGTGCTGTACTCGGTGCACGCATTTACCAATTTGGTCAAAATCAATTATTTCAACACTTTGGAGGCAATTGGAATAACAACAAAGGCAAATTTATTAATGAGCCTCAAAAACTAATAGACGATCGAGAAAGTTGGGAAACCATAAAACCATTAGATTTTGTATGTGGATGCGCATTATTTGTTCCAGTAAGTGTCTTTCAAAAAGTGGGATTATTTGAAGAATCTTTTTTTCTTTACTATGAAGAAATTGATTGGTGTGTACGAGCTCAAAAAATGGGAGTCCCCTCCCTTTACTGTCCCTTTGCTGTAGTTTGGCATAAAGAATCTGCCTCTTTAAAAAATCCTAGACCCCCTCAATCGTATTTTCAATGGCGAAATCGTATTTATTTTATTGAACGCAATTTCTCTAAAAGAGAACTTATTTATTGGATTATCACTAAACTTATCTATCGAGTTTTTGTTTTAGCAGTAAAAAAATGGATGAAAGATCTACAATACTTTTTTCTTTTTATTTTTTTTAAGGAAAAACTGACCGAAAAATTGCGCATTAATCGCCTTGCATACAAAGCAAGCTTGCATGGAGTAAAAGATTACTTTTTTAGACAGTTTGGAAATGGACCAAAATGGATTTACCAATAATATCTTTACATGCTAAAGAAAAGAATAGGGCGTGTCAAATACACTAACATCAGGTATAGTCTCGAGGAATTATGAAAAAGAACTTGTTTTACTTAATCATTGCGATCTTTTTAAGCGGTTGCTCCACAACATCAAACTCGATTGTAACTGGAGTAGATGAAAAAGAAGCAAATGTTATTTTGGTCTTTTTAGCTAGCAAAGGCATACCTGCCTACAAAGAAGCACTATCAGCAGGACCTGGAGCGGGAGCTGAAGCCGCTATTCCAAAATTTAATATCTTCGTAGATGGAGATCGATCAATAGAAGCAATGGCCATCTTAAATAATAACGGTCTACCTAGGCGCCAAGGGACAAATCTCCTAGAACTCTTCGCCAAGCAAGGTATGATGACAACATCAAAAGAAGAAAATATTCGATATCAAGCAGGCCTTGCCTCTGAAATTATGAATATGATTTTAATGATCGATGGAGTTATTGAAGCTGATGTCCAAATCTCTTTTCCTCAAGATACAGTAGCTACCATAGGTTCAGAAGCTGTTGAGCAAAAAGTAACAGCCTCTGTCTTTGTTAAACATCAAGGAATCATCGATGATCCAAATTCTCATCTTGAAATGAAAATCAAACGATTGGTTTCAGGAAGCATTCAAGGACTGAATATACACGATGTAACTGTGGTTTCTGATAGATCCCGCTTCACTGACGTAACCGTCAATGGCATGGGAGAATGTATGGGGGGGAAACCCGCAGAATATGTGAAAATTTGGTCGATAATTATGAGTAAAGAGTCTGCCACAAAATTTCGTTTTATTTTCTTTTTCCTTCTATTTTTAGCTCTTTTATTAGCTATAATCGTTGGTTGGACTGTTTGGAAAGTTTATCCCGTCATTCGAACCAATGGTGGCGTACGCCAATTTTTAACACCCATTCCCTTCTTAAAAAAGCGTAAAAAAGAAGAAGAAGTAGAAATTCCTCCTGGTGAAGTAGAAGGAGAGCCATGAAATTAGAATTGAGCAGTCTTGCTTTAAAAAAAATGATCAATTCTCTTTCTGATCAAAGGCAATCAGCGCTTTTATCTATATTGACACCAACACAATTAATAAAGTATGAAAAAAGCCCTAAATTAGCCTCATCTCCCCTCAATAATCTTTCCCTTGAACACCTATGCGCAAAAATTCATCCGAGCTATTTTATTGAAACTTTAAAACTGTATTCAGATATAGATCGACGTTTTTACCTTTCCTCCTTGTCTGAAAAAAGCCAAGATTACCTTACAAACTATTTCAAAGACCCCTTACAACCTTACACTTTGAATCCCTCACTACAAAAATTCACCCTCGAGATGCTTTTTACTAAGGCATTCAAAATTGATAACAGACCTACTCCTCTCTCCTTTTTGCCAGAAGAGCCCCTTTTATTTTTGGCAAATGCCTCATATGACCAACTTAAAACGCTATGCGATGCATTGGGGTTATTTGACGTTGTAGCAGAACTTAAAAAAGTTATCCGCTCTTCAACTTTAAAAAACATAGAAAACTCTCTAACCCCAGATGACCTAACATTTATCCAACAAATTCAAAACTATCGACCAAACCCACTATTTCAAGAGATAGGACTAAATAACTTTGCAGGAGACCATGCTTTATTCAAAAACATTATCTTTCTCCGAGGGCTAAACCGTCTTTCCATTGCTCTGGCAAATTCTTCTGATCCCCTAATTTGGTATATTCTCCACACTTTTAGTATCAATGAAGCTGAACAATTCAAAAGTTTAAAATTTAAAATTAAAGAAAATACAACTCAACTTTCGTTGATCGAACAAGTAATTTTTACCTGGAATAAAAAATGTATACATTCTCATTAGTCAAAAAAGATGACATACACACAGGCAAGGGAAAAATTATCCCCGCAGAAGATTTTTCAAGTTTACTCAACGCCAACGAACTGATTGAAAAAGCTAAAGAAGAAGCAAAAAAACTCATAGATGATGCTAAAATTAGTGCTGAAAAAATTAAAGAAAAAGCTAAAGAAGATGGTTTTAATGAAGGCCTTATAAAGTTCAATACGCACACCTTGTTTCTTGAAGACCAGGTTAAAACCATGCGTCATGAAATGCAAAAAGTGATTTTACCTCTTGTATTGAAAGCTACAAAAAGAATTGTTGGGGACGAACTAGAAGTCAACCCTGAGTCTGTTGTCAATATTGTAATGCAATCGATAAAATCCGTGACCCAATGTAAAAATGTAAAATTATTTGTAAATAAATCTGATCTAGAAATTTTAGAAAAAGAAAAAGAAAAAATTAAATCCCTCTTTGAGAGCTTAGATAGTTTTCAAATAGAGGTGCGCTCTGATATTTTGCCTGGAAGCTGTATTATTGAAACAGAAAAAGGAATACTCAATGCAACTTTAGATAATCAATATCGCGCTTTAGAACGGGCCTTTGAAGCCCATTTAAAAAAGAGATAAAATGCGTTTTATTAGACGATATTTTCTACATCTTATGTTTGTTTTAATTGCTGTAGGTGCAAGCAGTGCTACGCCGTTACACGCACAAGAAGATTTAAGAACACGGACAGAAGCTGCAGATAAAATCAAACAACCCCCAATCGTACAAAAAGTTGCCATTATTGCAGCACTTTCTTTGATGCCCTTTGCAATTATGTTGTTAACTTCTTTTTTAAAAATGGTTATCGTCCTTTCACTCCTTCGACAAGCACTTGGTGTCCAAAACTCACCGCCCAACCAGGTTATAAATGGGATGGCACTTTTGATGACTATTTATGTAATGTTCCCTACTGCGCTAGATATGTACAAAGATGCTGAAAGTTATATCGAAGAAAAAGCACCTTCTGTAGAAGCTGGGTTTTTCTCAGACACTTCTGCAGAATATCTTGTAGGAATAATGGAACGATCAAGAGAACCTATGAGGAAGTTCCTTGCAAGAAACTCTGTAAATAAACATGTTTCTTATTTTTTCCAGCTTGCAAAACAAAAATTTCCACCCCCCTATCAATCACAACTAAAGCCTCATGACTTTATCGTTTTGATACCAGCTTATATCACCAGTCAAGTTAAGACCGCCTTTGAAATTGGCGTTTTAATTTATTTACCATTTTTTGTAGTGGATCTTGTTGTATCGAATATCTTACTGGCAATGGGTATGATGATGCTATCCCCACTGACAATTGCCCTCCCCCTCAAACTCTTGTTACTAGTAATGATTGACGGATGGACCCTACTTGTTGAGGGTGTCGTCTTAACCTATAGGTGATTGAATCATGTTTGGAACTCAAATTTATCAACTTGCTTATCAGGCTCTCCTATTAATTCTCATTCTGTCAGCACCACCGATTCTTATTAGTATGATTTTTGGACTGACTGTAGCCATTTTCCAAGCTGCCACACAAATACAAGAACAAACTCTTTCTTTCACAGTCAAACTAGTTGCCGTGATTATGACATTAATTTTATTAGGTGGCTTTCTAGCAGGTCAAATCACACAGTTTGCATTAAATATCTTTAATAATTTCTCTAGTTGGAGTACTTGAACAATTGACTATTTAACTCTGATAGATAGCATTGAAGGGATAAATTATCCAACACTGTGGCGGATTATACTACTTGCTATGTTCCGCTTGGCTCCCATTATTGTATTGGCTCCTTTTTTAGGGGCAAAGTTAATTCCAGGGCCTGCAAAAATAGCCATTGCCATATCATTAACCTTTCTCTTTTTGCCAACGATTATATTAAATGCACATACTACTTACATGACCGACGCTGCTTTTGTAATGCTCACCTTCAAAGAATTGATTATCGGATTTATATTAGGTTTTTTTGCTGCAGTTCCATTTTACGTAGCACAAAGTGCAGGTATTTATATTGATCACTTAAGGGGATCATCCATGTTGATGGCTCAAGATCCAACAATGCAAGCTCAAGTCTCAAGTATTGGAGTTATGTTTAACTACTATCTCATCGTACTTTTTTATGCAATCGATGGGCCTTTATTTTTCTTCAATGCCATTGGAACCTCTTTTCAAGTTTTTCCCGTAGATGCTTTTATGCATCCCGATTTTTATCAATTAAGCCAGCCATTTTGGCAAGCTGGCATGGGAATTCTATCACATGTCTTTTCTATTTCCCTACAACTTGCAGCCCCCTCTCTAATTGCAATATTAATGGGAGAGGCATTTTTAGGTATTGCAAATCGTCTTGCTCCACAGGTGCAAATTGCATTTTTAGGAATGTCGATTAAATCCTTACTCGGATTAACTCTACTTTGGGCAGCTTGGTACATCATTTTACAACAAATGTCATCAAATTCTCTAACATGGATTCACTCAATAGAGAATTTAATTTTAAAATCATCAATTGCGCAATAGCAATACTGTTCTAGCTTTCCGTAAAAAACTAAAAAATGAAAATTAAAATATAAGAAAAAAATTAGTAAATATGTTGACAGTTTTTTTTTGGATCTCTAAGCTTAGCTTACAATTTTAAGACAAAATAGTCGATGAAACATACTATTAAACCTATGTAAAAGGGAGTAAAAAGAAAGGGAATGGAAACTAACCTTAAAAAACTATTATCAATATTTGGCGTAGTTTGCTTCAGCATCGCTTCTTTAAGCGCTGGACCATGCTGCCCTACTGAAAAGCAATCTAATAATTGCTGTGATGTAAATACCCGAGAAAAAATGATGCCGCCATCAAGAACGGCAGTTCCTCCGGGAAAATACCAACAAGGCGAAGACAGCCCTTGCGTACTAATATCTGCAGATTATACTTTGTGGACAGCAAGACAAGGCGGACTTGCATACGCTATAACAGGATTAAACTTCGATGGCTCAGAAAATTGCTGTGGAACAGTTTGCTATCCTAAGTGGAAACTTCGTTCAGGATTTAAAGTAGATCTAGGAATGTACCTTGACCATGATGGTTGGGATGTAGTGGCACAATATACATGGTTCTACAACCAAAACAACAGATTTGACTCTTGCTGTTTTGACGCTGGAACTGGAATGGCTACCTGGGGATTACCTCTGCAAATAGGTGAGCTAGAGCAAACTAATTGCGCACAAATTTTCCTCCCTTCTCAGTTAACAGCTGCCTGTGCTAAGTGGGATAACTGGTTCAATAGAATCGATCTTCAGATGGGAAGAACATTTTATGCTGGACACTACCACACATTAAGAGCATTTTTAGGATTATTGGGTGCTTGGGATCAGCAAGATTTTGATATCAATTACCTACCTACATGTTTCTTTGACGGAAGCACTAACTACCTACTTAGAAACAGACAAACTTGGTGGGGAATTGGACCTTGGGCTGGTGTTTGCCCTGCATACATCTTCCCTCAAGGGTGTTCTGACACACAGTGGAGTATTTTCCTAGATTCAGGGATTGCTCTACCATGGTGTAAAGCTGATGCAACACACAGAATGTTTACTCAAGCATCAGTAGCTTCAACATCAACATCAGGTTGTAATGACTGTAATGACTGTGGAAGTTGCAATGATTGCTGTGATGACGGTGGATGTGACTGCATAGAAGTAAACTGTGATGATCCAAGAATTGCATGTTATGAAAATGTATTCTGGAACGTAATGCCAGTGTTAGATTTAGCTCTAGGTTTACGTTGGGAAACATGGTTCGAGTGTAACTGGAACTTCCTATTGCAGGCCGCATGGGAACAACAAGTATACTTCGATCATAATCACATGTTCGCACTAGGAGATAACCCAAGAGGAAGTGGAAACTACACAATGCAAGGTCTAACGATCAAAGCAGCGATTGGATTCTAATTTCCTTATCTCAAATTTTTAAGAGATAAAAATCGGATACTTTAGAGTATCCGATTTTTTTTTGTTTACAAAACTGCTCTAATCAAAGAAAAAATTAAAATGAATTGATTTTTTTTCTTTAATATATTAAAAATTAGTAACAATTAGTTTTTCATAACAGGAGAAAAAGATGAAGAAGTATATATCACTCTTAGGCATTGCAGCATTTAGTTTTGCATCCCTAAATGCATCAGGAATGAAAAGTGGACCCGATAAAGCTAAAGAATCTAGCGAAGAAAATGAAGCTGCTATGAGAAAGCATCTTAATAATTTTGCTGTATTAAACCCCTACCAAAACCCAGATTTATCTCCCACTTTATACATGAATGTTGGTTATGTCGGGGGATATTTTACACCACAAAATCGCGTTATTGCAGCTCAAGGTCTTTTGTGCTCTTATGAAGAAGAAAAATGTGAAAGGGGCTCATTAGTTGAATTCCCTCAAAGTTGGAGCAATGGTATTTCTCTTACTGTAGGACTGATTGATCAGGGAAGTAACATGTCAGGAGTTGTTACTGAATTTCTTTATACCAATAACAATAATGGAGTCTACGAAAGGACACTAGAACCTACTTCTCTAACAATGGTTCCTAGTTACCCAACTAAAACGCAAAATGGTGATATTGAACCCATCTATCGCGCTGCTGGAAACTATGACAACTATGTACATTTAGATGCAAAAGCCTTTCTTGTAAGAAATTTACTCATGTTGGGACAACTATCTGTAGGATTTGAAACAGGTCTAGCAGGAACATACACTTGTCATGCACTAAAGACATTTTACAGTCATAATGATATTTTAGCTCTTCCAGAAAAGAACAGCGAAGAACGATTTATATTCATCTCTCTTGAGAGAATTTCATCTATTGGACCATGGACAAGAATTCACATTCGCCAGGATTTAGGCTATTCATGCTTTATTGAAGGCCAACTTGCAGGAAGTGGACAATTAACATTCAATGATCTTCATAATTTTAGCCGAAACGTAAGCCCCGGCGATACAGTTTCTCTAACTTATGATATTCTTTCAAAAAATCTTTGCAGACTTTCTCAATCTTTAGAAGCCTCTCTAGGACTTGGCTTTGCTTGGGGATTTGAACAAGGTGGAGGACTAGAATTAACCACAACTTGGTCAACAATATCAAGACCAAATTATACTTTATTAACAGCACCTGCTTACGGTGTGTCATCTGGAAACGCAGCACCCTATGATGCGAATTTCCTAAAAGTGGCACTAGCAATGAAATACTAGTAAAACAAAGCAAAAGGTTAGTTTCCAAAAACAACAACTTTTGCCTTTCTAAGTGTGCTCTGGAAGATCTCTTCCAGAGCATTTTTTATTACTGCAATCACGTAAATTAAGATTCGCTATAGTGATTTAACTTCTACTTCCCCTCACTCTGCATGAGAAGCTGACTCTCTTAAGAAGGCCGGAAAAAACCTAAAACTGTTCCTTACTATCGCATCAATCCGCTTTTCTGTATTTGCTACTTTTTCATTATTTATTTTTACACTTGCTTGATACGCGTCTCGAACTTCTCTAACACCAACAAGAAAGTTATTAAAATTCATACCATCGGCTCTCGGTGGACTGCCTGAATTATGTTGAAATATCTCATCATTACGATTCATCCTTATTACAGCGTTAACTGAATAACCCATCCTTAAACGATGTATAAATGTCTCTAATCGATGCTGTGCAGCTAAATCCTTACTCAGTGCTTCTTTGTTACCTTCTGAAAGCTTCTCTAATGTCGATATGTATTGATTTAAATCCTGTATTTTTTTTGGAAAATTCTTTGCTCGAAGTTTATTAACGTACTGACCTATACTGCTAGCTAGTAAAGGTAAAATTCCTAAGATAGGACGCACCACAGCCTCTACTAAAGCAACCACTCCAACTAATACACTAGGAACCACAAGCAACCCTACTCCAAGTGTTTTCAAAGCCCGATTCTCTACTGAACCCAAAGAACTATGTGCATTTTTAATCCCACCCAACAAATACATCGACAATGAATAACTAATCTTTTGTGTACCACCGGACTCTAAACCTGACAACTCTTCTGTAACTTCCTTTTTTACTACCCTTCCTTTATCCTCTTTAGTCCATTTCGCTTGCGTCTTCTCTATCTCGCTTAGTATCTGCAATCCCTCTCTTTCCCATGCGTCTAACCCAGACCCATGTTCAGATGAATCTTGATCAGTTTGCAACTCCTGTGCTATCTCTGCTTCTGGTTGTCTAGTAACTTGTGCCTCATTATTACTAATTGCATCCATTATTATCTCCTAATTTTATAGTAGGTTATTATAAATATGCATTTATTATAATATATTTTTTAATATAAGTAAATAAATATATTTTTATTATTAATAATTTTTTTTGAAAATTTTAGATTTTTCCTAGGAGCATCTTTGCTTCTGAGGTTATATATCGATAAATATGAAGGACTTAGATAAAATATACTATTTTTTGAGCTGTATGATTGTTTTCAGGAGGCCCATCTAGGCGAGGAGTGCAAGCGTCTCTTTGATAGATTCGATACATTGATAAATCTCTTCTTCTGTATTGTATAGACCAAAGGATATTCGAGCGAGAGTTTGAAGATTTAAGCGATTTAGAGCGGGTTGAGCACATAAGGTCCCTGTACGAATTGCAATGCCTTTTAGGGCTAATAAGGTCCCTAGATCTAAAGTGTGGACGCCATCTATTGTGAAACTAACAATTGGCCCTTTATTTTTTGCTCTACCATATATATGTACACCTGGTATTTCCATTAAAAGCTCAGTTGTTAATTGCAGGAGATTCATTTCATGTTTATACAATGCTACTTTATCAATTGCATTGAAATATTTTATAGCCGCACCTAAGCCTATTACTTGAGCTATAGGAGGAGTGCCCGCTTCAAATTTTAGGGGGGATTCTTGAAAAGTTGTTTTAGCAAATGTAACATCTTTAATCATATCACCCCCACCATGATAAGGGTTCATTTTTTCTAAAAGATGCTTTTTTCCATATAAGATACCAATGCCATTGGGACCATATAATTTATGGCCTGAAAATGCATAAAAATCAGCAGATAAATCTGAAACATCTACTGGCATATGAGAAATACTCTGCGCACCATCGATGACGATTACGGCGTTGAAACTATGGGCTAAATCTATTATAGTTTTGATAGGATTAATTGTTCCAAAGGCATTCGATACATGACATAAGGCTACTATTTTTGTCCGATGAGTGAGTTTATTTTCAAACTCTTCTAAAATCAATTCCCCTTCATCATTAATCGGAGCAATTTTAAGTATTGCTCCCACTTCATCACAAAGGAGTTGCCAAGGAACTATATTAGAATGGTGTTCCATTTCGGTAATTAAAACTTCGTCACCTTGTTTTAAAACTTTACGCCCATAGCATTGGGCTATAATATTAATAGATTCTGTAGTTCCACGGGTAAAAATAATTTCATCTTCTGTATCTGCATTAATGAGTCTTTTAACCAATCTTCTACATTCACAATACCTCTCAGTGGCTCTCACAGAATGATCATAAACTGCTCTATGAACTGTAGCATACTCATCTTTATAAAAATGTGTCATTGCATCTATCATACATTTTGGCTTTTGGGCTGTTGCTGCTGTATCTAGATAAATAAAACGCTTCCCCGACATATCTTTTGAAAGCATTGGGAAATCACGTCTGATTTTTTGGATATCAAAGAGCATTAAATGCCTCTCTTATTTGTGAATTTGAAAGTTCTTTTAAGAGGGCGTCTAAAAAGCCTTTAACCAAAATTTCTTTTGCTTCAACAGCCTTAAGACCTCTCGTTCTCATGTAAAACAACTCCTCTTCACTCAACTCTGCAATTGTAGCTCCGTGGGTAGCCTTCACATCATCTGCAAATATCTCTAAATTTGGCTTACTAAATGCCCTAGCCCCTTGCTCTAATATTAAGTTGTTGTTGAGTTGGTAACTTTCAGTTTTTTGCGCGATAGGATCTACATAAATTTTACCTTCAAATGTCGACACACTTTTATCTTTTAAAACTCCCTTATAATGTTGATTAGATAATGCAGATGGTGCTTTGTGAGAAACTAAAATCTGCGTATGTACTTTTCTATCGCTATTTAGATTCCAAACACCTTTTAAATTAGTGCTAGAACCACTTTCTAACAATTCAACATTTATATCCTGTCGATACAATTTTGAGCCATTGGTTGCAAAAAAATGACTAAAAGAACTATCTCTTCGCAATGTCGCCCGGACATGTTGCATAATTATATGATCAGCACTCTGCAGTGAAAGCTCTTCCACCTCACATTTTGCATTTTGTTCAACAACTACATCAAAAAGTGCATTTACAATCGCATCGTTACTTAAAAAAATCTGCTCTGAAAAAACCTTAAGCTCACTACTACTTCCCACCATAACTTGAATGCGTGGAGATGCATAACATTTTTCACCACTGTAAAGTTGGATTAACTGAATAGGTTTTTCTATTTTTGTATTCGGAGGGACATAGATAAATAATCCAGAGTCTTGAAGAGCTTCTGTAAGGAGTGAGAAAAAATTCGTCTCATTTTTAATATTATAGTGAATCCGATTTTGTAAAAATATTCCATACCGGAGAAAGGCCTCTTCAATGGGCAATACAACACATGGCTTTAAAGCATTAACTGAACTTAAATGGGGACAAAAACGACCATTGATAAACACAACCTGATGCATATCAGAGCGGATATAAGGCGCTACATCGAGAAGTTCTATTTTTTTTTCCACAAATTTTCTTTCATAGAGTGGTGTTAATAAAACTTTTCTAAAAGGCTCTGATTTAATATCTGGGACTCCTATTTCCCAAGCTCTTTTCCAAGCTCTAGATCGCAATCCACACAATGAATTTTTTCTCTGCGAAAAAATTTCTTCCAAACGCTCTTTATAGGGAACTGCTAACATGTTTGATATCCCCTTTCCTCTAACTCTAAAGCAAGTTCTGCAGTACCTGTTTTAATAATCTTCCCTTCAACCATAACATGCACAAAATCTGGTTTAATGTAGTCGAGTAGACGCTGATAATGTGTAATCAAAATCAGTGATTTTTCTTTATTCATAAAATGATTTACCCCTTGCGCTACTACCCGTAGGGCATCAATATCCAAACCTGAATCTGTCTCATCTAAAATAACACATTTTGGATCTAAGACGAGCATTTGTAAAATTTCATTTCGCTTTTTTTCTCCCCCCGAAAATCCATCATTTAAATCCCGATCCAAAAAAGTTTCTTTGATTTGCATTGTTTCCAAAATGGGTTGAATATGCTTTCGAAATTCCTCCTCACTTAGATCTTTTTCCCAAATTGCGTTATATGAGTAACGCAAAAACTCAAAATTGGAAATACCTGCTATTTCCAAAGGGTATTGAAAACTCATAAAGAGCCCTTGTTTGGCTCTATCTTCTGGATCTAACTCTAACAAGTTTTTTTCTAACAGATTTACTTCCCCACCTGCTACTTCATAAAATGGATGCCCTGCCAAAGATTTTGCTAATGTAGACTTTCCCGCACCATTAGGCCCCATAATCGCGTGAATTTCACCTGGGTTCACTTGCAATGAAAACCCATTGATAATACCTGTCCCCTCAACATTTACCTCTAAATCCTTTATCTCTAACATTAACCCACCGATCCTTCTAATTTTAAGGTCAATAATTTTTGCGCCTCAACTGCAAATTCTAATGGCAACTCATTAATTACATCTTTACAAAATCCGTTAACAATTAAATTAATTGCATCTTCTCTCGAAATACCTCGCGATTGTAAATAAAAAAGTTGCTCCTCATTCA
>Ga0180437_10008375_pt1 | contig 13162 bp, 11 predicted proteins | sample SS_ome_4_FD_132410 | JGI IMG/M metagenome (GOLD analysis project Ga0180437, IMG submission 132410) | Hypersaline lake sediment archaeal communities from the Salton Sea, California, USA - SS_3_D_1 metaG | ecosystem: Environmental > Aquatic > Non-marine Saline and Alkaline > Hypersaline >...
GGACCTCGTCGCGATGGCGATGGAAAATGCGCAACAGCATCTGCATGCCATGCTGGAGCGAGAGAGCTTCGAAAAGCGAAGAGGGGAGGAGGCAGTCGCCGATGTACAGAAAGTGCTAGGGCTGCCCGTTGTCCCGCGGCGCATCGAGGCGTTCGATATCTCGAACGTCATGGGCATGCAGGCCGTTGGGTCAATGGTCGTCTTTGAAAATGGTCGACCGAAGAAGAACGACTATCGGAGATTCAATATCAAGCTCTCCGAAGGCACGCCGAATGACTACGAAATGATGCGCGAGATGCTGTCCCGTCGCCTCAATGCGGCTGTGTCGGGAAACGTAAAGTTCCAGCATCTTCCCGATCTCATTCTCGTGGATGGCGGGCCGGGTCAACTCGGTGTTGCGCTTAAAGCAATGGACACGTTGGATTTAACCATACCAGCGATAAGTTTGGCAAAAGAACACGAATACGTCTATCTGCCGGGACGCTCCAACCCAGTGGCGCTTCCTGCCTATTCTCGGGCGTTGCACCTTCTCCAACGGGTGCGGGACGAGGCCCATCGTTTCGCAGTCTCATATCACCGAGCGCTTCGAGCCAGACACACGCGGGAGAGCGTGCTTGATGCCGTTCCCGGCATTGGAGAGAAGAGGAAGCAGCGATTGCTACGGCGCTTCAAGACACTCAAACGCCTGCGGACTGCGAACGCTGAAGAGATTGCAGAAGTCGCGCACTGTGGGAGACAAACCGCAGAGGCGGTCGTCGACTACTTGAGAGAGGTGGGATCTGACTGACCATGGGATTTCGCGTGCGATCGCTCCAAAAGGGTGAACTCGACGAGTTGTTGCTGTGCTTCCAAGATGCTTTTCACGTGGACGATGCCAGTATCTCCGTCGTCCGAAATTCCCTCGTCAACGATCCGTACTTCCACCCGGAAAGGGTGCGCATCGGACTGCTCGACGGCAGGATAGTCAGCCACGTAGTCATCTTGCACAGGGTTGTTTATGTTGGTAACCAACCCATATCGGTGGCAGGCATTACTGCTGTGGCAACCCATCCCGCTCACCAACGCGCCGGCCTCGGATCGCGTGTTGTAGAAGACGCGATTCGCCTGATTCGGCAGCAGGGATACGAACTGACCATGCTGACGACGCAGGTTCCGCGATTCTTTTCCCGCTTTGGTTTTCGCGAGGTTCCGAAATTCGATGGCTACGAATGTCCGGCGACGGCCCTTTCTCGACTCAACGTAGGAAATGACATTTCAGTCCAGCAACTTGACTACAACCGCGATTGGCGCATCGTTCAGCATATTTATCAAACTTTCAGCATAGGAATGACCGGCATGCAGGTGCGCGATCGCCGGTTTTGGGAGACCTGGCCCCGTCGAGGCACATTTCCCCACGGATTCTCGGCCCGACTGGGTGCCATGGGCCTCCTCGCTCTCCGAGACGACCGTCCCGTTGCCTATATAGCCGCTCACTCGACACCCGATCAAGATTATCTGGCCGTGCGCGACATCGCTCACCTTCCCAATCAAGAAGATGCCGCTCTACTCCTCCTGAAGGAAAGCGCACAACGCTTCCTGTCAGCTGGATCCGGTCGCGCGGTGCTGTACCTTGGCGGAAGCCAACCCTTGGTTCGCTCTCTCCAGGATGCGGCGGTTCCTCTCACGGTGGAGATCGGCCCCGGGCTGATGGTGCTCGTTCCCAATCGGGATTGGCTCAAGGGAGTCGGATTTCGAAACGCCGAAGACGCCATCGAACACCTTTTTCGCTCTGATCCCCCAATTCTTTGGCATCGGGATGGCTACTAATCGATCTGGCTCGAAAAGTGCTGTTTTTGGGCTTATGCTCAAAACCAAGCTTGGCTGGGTGGCCGCCGCCGCCCGCGATGGTCGCCTCATCCGCACTACGCTCCCTGCCTCTGGGGTCCATTGCGCCGAGGCATCCCTTCAGGTGAAGGCCGACTTCAAATCAATGCACCCGCTTTTGGCTGCGCTCCGCGAAGATTTACGTTCCTACTTCGCCGGCCAGAAGGTGAGCTTCTCCCGCTACCCGGTAGACCTCCAGGGTCAGCCTCCGTTCTATCGAAAAGCGCTCCTCGCAGCCCGTCGTATCCCCTATGGAGAAAGCTGGTCCTATGCTCAGCTCGCCGCGGCCGCCGGAAGCCCACGAGCCGCACGCGCAGTCGGCCAGGCGATGGCGAACAATCCTCTTCCCCTCGTAATACCATGCCACCGGATCGTTGCCGCAGGAGGCACCCTCGGCGGATTCGGAGGCGGATTAGCGCTGAAACGGCAACTCCTCTCGCTCGAAGCAGTTCATCTCAGAGACGGCGGTTGGAGGAAGTGACATGAACCTACTTCTACGATGGGCTCTTGCATCGGTTGCACTTCTCATTACCATCCATGTCGTTCCCGGGCTCGAACCCGAAGGTAGCCCCCTGAGCATCTTCGCGGCCACGGCCGCCCTCGGGCTTCTCAACGTCCTCGCGCTTCCGCTACTCATCCTGCTCAATCTTATTACCCTGCCCCTCTCATGTCTGACCATTGGCCTCTGGACCTTCGTCCTTGCCTTCATCGTCAACGTCACGATCTTCCAATTCGTCGGCGCCCTTGGCTGGGGCTTTCGCTCACAAGGGTTCGTATCGGCGGCCGTTGGGGCCATCGTTATGAGCGTCCTGACGACTATCCTATCGGGGCTTTTCCAGCGCGGGCGTCACTATTGACATGGGGTGTCGTCGAATATCCGTTCAACGACTCGAAGGTCTGCTACGACGTGTTTGACAACGGCCGAGCAATATTGCTAGAATCCATGAATTCCGCAGGGAACTTTCCGGGAGTGGCATCCTGATTCCGACATCGGAACTTGTGAGTTCCTCGATACATTTCGGACGTAGCACACTCGGAGGTCAAAGTACGTATGGTGGAAATTGGTCGCAATCGGATCGCACGCCAGACGTTCGGATTCGATGATGTCGCTCTCGTACCAGGCGCCGTTACGCTTGACCCAGACATCGTCGACTTAAGCAACGATATCGCCGGCATCAAGCTCGATCTTCCTATCGTCGCATCAGCTATGGATGCCGTCGTCGATGTTCATTCGTCTGCCACCTTAAGCGATCTCGGCGGTCTTGCCGTCCTCCACCTCGAAGGAATTCACTGCCGCTACGATGACGTAACGCCGGTTCTCGAACGTATCGCCTCGGCCTCTGCCGAAGATGCCATCAGCGTGATCCGAGAGGCATATCAGCAGCCTGTCAAGGACGAGCTTATCGTTCAACGCATTGACGAACTTCGAGAGAAAGGCGCTAAGGTTGCGGTCTCTCCGACCCCGATTACGGCCGCTCACGTCGCAGATGTGATCGGCGCCGGCAAGGTCGATGCCCTCGTCGTACAGTCAACTGTTACGACTGCCCAGCATATCTCATCCCGATACCAATCCCCCGACTTCAAAGGTCTTGCCGATATGGTCCAGGCTCCCGTTTTCGTTGGGAACTGTGTCAGTTATCAGGCTGCGCTCGACCTAATGCGCGCCGGAGCCGACGGCATCTTCGTGGGGGTCGGCCCTGGGGCCGCCTGCACTACCCGACGGGTCTTGGGGATTGGAGTGCCACAGGTCACCGCTGCCGTCGACTGTGCTGCCGCCCGCGACGACTTTCTCCGAGAGACCGGCAAGCGTGTCCCGATTATTCTCGATGGCGGGATGCGAACCGGCGGCGACATTTCTAAGGCGATTGCCGCGGGGGCCGACGCCGTGATGATTGGTTCGCCTCTCGCGGCGGCGGAGGAAGCGCCGGGAAGGGGGTACCATTGGGGGATGGCGACATCAGCTGCCGGTCTTCCGCGCGGGACCCGAATATATGTGGGTATTGCCGGGCCGATGGAGCAGATTCTTCTCGGTCCCGCTCGGCGCGACGATGGCACTATGAACTTGTTTGGGGCGCTTCGCTTGTCTATGGCGTGCTGCGGCGCCCGCACTATCCTCGACATGCAGAAGACAGAGATTATCGTTGCCCCCGCCTTGACAAGTGAGGGGAAGGATGTGCAGCGAGCCCAAGGCGTAGGCGGCACCCGCTGACCATTGTGCAGGAGCGCGCATGACGAACACGACCACTGCCAAGCCCGATGAACTCGTCCTCGTCCTAGACTTTGGCGCGCAGTACGGCCAGCTCATCGCCCGACGTATTCGGGAATGTCACGTCTACTGCGAAATTATCCCGCACGATACCCCTACCGGCGAAATACTCGCCCGCAGGCCGAAGGGCATTGTCTTCTCCGGTGGACCAAGTAGCGTCTATGAAGAGGGAGCCCCCCTTTGCGATCGGGCACTCTTCGATGCCGGCGTCCCCATTCTGGGTATTTGCTACGGGATGCAGCTCATGGCAAAAACATTGGGCGGTCAGGTTCGTGGCGGGACCCAACGCGAATACGGCAAGACGGAAATCACCGTCGTCGACCACAGCGACTTATTCGAAGGGCTCAACCCGCGTCTGATTGCCTGGATGAGCCATGGTGACCGCGTGGATGAAGTGCCGCCGGGGTTTATCCAATCGGCCCGCACATCGACGGCGTTGGCCGCTATGTCCGACCAGAAGCGACGGCTCTTCGGCGTGCAGTTCCATCCGGAGGTCGTCCATACTCCCTGGGGTATGGAGGTCTTCCGCAACTTCCTCTATAAGCAATGCGGATGCCGCGAAACCTGGACCACAGAGTCAGTCGTCACGGCAGCAGTGCGATCGATTCAGGAGCAGGTGGGAGACGGCAGTGTGGTATGTGCGCTCAGCGGTGGCGTGGATTCCGCTGTGACCGCAGCGCTTGTCCACCGGGCGGTCGGCAAACAACTCACTTGCATTTTCATGGATCATGGATTTCTGCGCAAGAACGAGGCCGACCAAGTCGTCGAAACCTTCGCACAGAATTTTCATGTCAACCTGGTCCACGTGCAGGCACAAGAACGCTTCCTCAAGAGGCTCGCCGGCGTTATCGATCCCGAGGAAAAGCGGCGGATTATCGGCGACGAGTACGCCAATGTCCTCGAAGAGGAAGCGCGTAAGATCGGCGAAGTCCAATTCCTCGCCCAGGGAACGCTGTATCCTGATGTGATCGAGAGTGGTACGCGCCAGGCCGCTCGCATCAAGACGCACCACAACGTTGGGGGGCTTCCCGAGACTCTGAAGCTTCAGTTGGTCGAGCCCGCTAGATTTCTTTTCAAAGATGAAGTGCGCGCGGTAGGGGAGGAGCTTGGATTGCCGGACGAGATTGTGTGGCGACACCCCTTCCCCGGTCCCGGCCTTGCCATTCGCGTCATCGGCGAACTCACACCGAAGCGGCTCGATACGCTCCGCGAGGCGGATGCAATAATTCTCGACGAAATCATGGCCGCCGGCCTTTATCGGCGGCTGTTTCAATGCTTCGGCGTTCTCGCCCCGATCAAAAGCGTTGGGGTTATGGGCGATCAACGAACGTACGGCAGCACGATTGTCCTGAGAGCCGTCACGAGCGATGACGCGATGACGGCCGACTGGGCCCAACTTCCATACGAAGTGCTCGCCAGAATAAGTACGCGAATCATCAACGAAGTCTCGGGCGTTAACCGAGTCGTGTACGATCTCAGCTCGAAGCCGCCTGCTACTATCGAGTGGGAATGAGGTGCGCCGCCATGATGTCGGATATCAAGGAAGTCCTAATCACCGAAGAGCAGATTCAGACCAAGGTCGCCGAGCTCGCAACTCAAATCGCTCGCGACTACAAAGATAAAAATCCCGTTCTCGTCGGCGTTCTCAACGGAGCCTATGTCTTTCTCGCTGACCTGACTCGACGACTCGATCTCGACTGCACGATCGACTTCGTCGCATGGTCGAGTTACGGCAAGGACACGTCGTCGAGCGGCGTTTTTCGCATTATGAAGGACCTAGAGACGAACGTCGAAAGTAGGCACGTACTTATCGTCGAAGATATTATCGACACTGGACTGACTTTGCATTACCTGTTGGATACTATCCGCGCGCGCAAGCCTGCCAGCGTCAAAGTCGTGGCGCTCCTCGATAAGCCGAGCCGCCGCCGCATAGAAGCGAAGGCCGACTACCTTGGTTTCCAAGTCCCCGATGCCTTCGTCGTCGGCTACGGGCTCGATTTTGCCCAGGGCTACCGAAACCTTCCATTCATAGGTATTTTGAAGCCGGAGATATACGCGGGCAGAGGAACTCCCCCCGATGAGTTGGAGGAGTAACGAAAAAAAGCTCAAGGTTGTGGTGTACATGGACGCGCCTTTATGGTATAATTCGAATTGATACAGAATTCCAATGCGGGAATTGTATCCTAACTCCGACTTGTACCCCATGAGGATCTCATCAGGAAGTAGACGCGGGCGTTTGATTCCGACGTCTTCCGATGTAAGCGGGTGACCTCCAAACGATATTCACGTAAGACTGCCGGAAGCCAAACACGATCCCGGCGACGAGAAGAACGTGGGCCCCACAGCAATCCCCGATCTTTCGCGTCACCTGGGGGGGCTAAGCAAATGGTACTAGATCTGGCCAAGCTTGAAGAAAAATCAATCGATGACCTACAGGAAATAGCCAAGGGTCTTTCTGTTGATGACTTCGAGCAACTTCATAAGACCGACCTCGTTATGCAGATTATGCGCGCCCAGGCCGAGCAAAACGGTCTATTTTGGACACAAGGCATCCTGGAAATCCTACCGGAGGGATATGGTTTCCTCCGGGTTAAAAACTTTCTGCCAAGCCAAGATGATATCTATGTCTCTCAGTCGCAGGTGAAGCGGTTTGGCCTGAAGACCGGCGACACCGTTGTGGGAGCCGTTCGACCACCCAAGAGCGGCGAGCGCTATCGTAGCTTATTGAAGCTCGAAGCAGTCAACAATCTTTCTCCCGATGCTATCCGCAAACGTATCACTTTCGATGAGCTGACTCCGGTTTATCCCTCGGAACGCCTCCGAATGGAAACTACGGCGGAAAACACATCGGGACGCTTTATCGACATCGTGGCCCCGGTCGGCAAAGGGCAGCGCGGCCTGATCGTTTCGCCCCCGAAGGCGGGAAAGACGACTCTGCTCAAACTCATTGCCAATAGCATCACCACGAACCACCCGGAGGCGTATCTGCTCGTCCTGCTTATCGACGAACGTCCCGAGGAAGTGACCGATATTCGCCGATCCGTCAACGGCCTCGTGGGTGCATCTACGTTCGATGAGGTTCCTGAGAATCACCTCAAACTCCAGGAAATTGTCTTGGAGCATGCCAAACGACATGTAGAAGCAGGGCGAGACGTTGTCGTTCTTCTCGACTCGCTTACTCGACTAGCTCGGGCATCCAACCTTACCGTTGCCCCAAGCGGGCGGACGCTTTCGGGAGGACTCGATCCGAGTGCTCTTTATCGCCCTAAACGGTTCTTCGCCTCGGCGAGAAACATCGAAGAGGGGGGGAGCCTTACGGTTATCGCTACTGCGCTCGTCGAAACGGGCAGCCGTATGGATGACATGATCTTCGAAGAGTTCAAGGCAACGGGTAACCAAGAGCTTGTACTAGACCGATCTATGGCTGATCGGGGGATATTCCCCGCTATCGATATCCAGCGGTCCGGAACACGGCACCAGGAACTCCTCTTCTCCGACGAGGAACTTCAGCGGATCTACCAGCTTCGCCGCGTCCTCAACTCCCTGGACTCTACGCAGGCCACCGAACTCCTTCTGACTGGACTCCGCAAGACCACCTCCAACACCGAGTTCCTCAAGTGGGTCCAGAGGGAGCTCAGCAAGGAATCCAAGTGACCCGGACGGACCGGCGGGAGTAGGCATTCGTGGCCGCCGGAGCAGACGAAGTCCAAGTTGATGTTGTCGGCATCGTCGAAGAAGACATCGCTGTTCGAGACCAGCAGCAGCGCATACCGATGCTGGTGCTTCGCGATCGTGCCTCCCGCGAAGTTCAAATTCCAGTCGGATCGTGCGAGGGTTTCGCCATACAGATCGCTCTGGAGCGGCATCACGTCCCTCGCCCGCTAACTCACGACCTCGCTCTTCATCTCGTGGAGAAACTCTCCGCTCGTTTGGAGCGGGTGGTTATTGACGCCCTCTCCGCCCACACCGCTCACGCAACTCTGCATCTCAGCTCTGCAGAGGGTGGCATGACGATAGACGCGCGCCCCGGCGACGGCGTCGCGCTTGCCCTTCGCGCCGGCGTCCCAATATATGTAACCGAGGCTATTCTCTCCGAGTCCTAAACGACTTTCGCGGGGGTTTCGACGAATATGGTCATCATCATGCAGGCGGGAGCGCCTGAGGCTGAAGTAGACGCTGTCATTCAAGCAGTTGAGAAAGCGGGCTTTCGTCCTTGGGTCAATCCGGGTGTCGAGCGAAAGGTCATCGCCCTTCTGGGCGCGGTCGATGCTGAGAAGGTTGAACTCGTGGATCACTTCTCGGCGCTTCCAGGCGTCGAGCGCGTTGCGCTCATTTCAGAGCCCTATAAGCTCGCTTCGCGCCGAACTCATCCCGAAGCCACCGTTATCGAAGTGGGGACGACATCGATCGGCAGTACTCAGATCGCCGTTATCGCCGGCCCATGCAGCATCGAAAATCGCGACCAAATGTTCTCCGCCGCCCGAGCCGTGAAGGATGCCGGGGCGACCCTGCTACGCGGCGGCGCCTTCAAACCACGCACCTCACCCTATAGCTTCCAAGGGATGGGAGTTGAGGGATTGCGCATCCTCGCCGAGGTCGGTCGCGAGCTCGGAATGCCAACTGTCACCGAAGTCCTCCATCCCGCCGATCTCGGCGTCATCGCCGAGTATGCCGACATGATACAGATCGGCGCTCGAAACATGCAGAACTTTCGCCTTCTACAGGAAGTCGGCGGAACCGGCAAGCCCGTAATTCTCAAACGAAACCCCGGATGCCGGGTGCAGGAACTCTTGACTGCATCAGAGTACATCATGCTCGAGGGCAACCCAAACGTTGTGCTCTGCGAAAGAGGGATCACGAGCTTCGAGAATGCCACGCGCTATACATTCGACTTGAACGCAATCCCTGTCATCAAGCGCTTCAGTCATCTTCCAGTCATCGCAGATCCGAGCCATGCAACCGGCGACTGGCGCTATGTGACGGCAACAGCGCTCGGTGCCGTCGCAGCCGGCGCCGATGGAATTATGGTCGAGGTCCATCCAGACCCAGCAACGGCCTTGTCCGATGGACCCCAGTCACTGCGACCGGAGAAGTTCCGCGATCTCATGGTTACTCTCGCGAGCGTTGCCAAAGCGGTTGGAAGAGACGTCGCTCGGCCAGACGCAGACGAGTAGGGGAGGACAGAACCGCGGTGCCCACCCCCTTCGCATCTGATCAGGATCAGTTTGCACTCATTGCAAAATACTACGACGCCCTAATGGCGAATGTCCCGTACGATGCCTGGGCAGACTATGTGAGCGAACTAGCCCATAATGCCGGCCGGCCAATCCTGCCCGGAATGAAGCTTCTCGACCTCGCTACAGGAACCGGTTCCGTCGCCATTCAATTCGCCAAGCGGGGCTGCCTCGTCACCGGCATCGACCTCTCTGCGGCCATGATCGAGATTGCAAGGCGAAAAGCGGATGAAATGCACTTGCCTGCCAGCTTCCACTGCCGAGATCTCGCCAATTTTTCATTCCCTCCCCAATTTGACCATGCCGTGTGCCTCTATGATAGCCTCAACTATATACTCAACCCCAAAAGTTTAGAACGGACGTTCGCTAATATAAGCCATTCCCTCAAGCCGGGGGCTCTCCTTATCTTCGACGTAAACACCATTCATGCACTGGAGGCGGAACTCTTCACCCAGAAGAGCAGGCACGAAGCTCCCATCAAATATCATTGGACGAGTAAATACGATCCCGCCAGCCGAACGAGTCGCATCAATATGGAATTCCTCGTGCCCAATAGCGGAAAACGCATCTCTATTGTCCATCGACAACGAGCCTACACCGACGCCGAGCTTCGATCCCTCATGCATCGGGCACAGCTTTCAAGTATATCCGCCTATGATGCGTATCGCCTGACCCCCCCAGGTCCTATGAGCGATCGCGTCTTCTATGTTGCACGCTCTGCTGGGTAATGTATCAAGGGATATGCTGTTAAGTAACATAAGATAGATTATCGGACGTGACAGGCAGAAATTGGGAGTAGCCGGCGGTGCCGGCGCCTGACCTCCCCCTTCCTGAGGTTGAGAACGAGGGACCTCAAAGGAGGGGGGTTTTTGTATGTAGGCGCGGTTGGCGTTTGAACGGCCTCACAGCGGGTGCGCGACGGAGAGACTGTAGTCGCGTACCTCACCGCCGCAGGCGCCAGATGTGATGCGCTTGCGTGGGTCCATTGGAGCAACTGGGCTTTTTGTCATACTCCTCCCCTCTCCAAATCGGCCTGAGGACGCATGTGGTCCCAAGGAGGCGGGCTTGCTCTCGTGCCAGTTTCAATCCTCACCCGACTCTAAGGTCGGGTGCAACCTTCACGTTGAACGCCTGCTTGTGCCCCGCCAGGAGTTTCAATCCTCACCCGACTCTAAGGTCGGGTGCAACATGACGCGGCACGAGAGCCCGTCCACATACCAGGCGTTTCAATCCTCACCCGACTCTAAGGTCGGGTGCAACTGGCGTACGGCTGCACGACACCACCATGTGGCTCGTTTCAATCCTCACCCGACTCTAAGGTCGGGTGCAACTGGCGTACGGCTGCACGACACCACCATGTGGCTCGTTTCAATCCTCACCCGACTCTAAGGTCGGGTGCAACACGGCGTGCAGAGCGCGGATCAGCTGCTCGTGAAGTTTCAATCCTCACCCGACTCTAAGGTCGGGTGCAACGCTCAAGGACGTGGTGAAGGGCGCAGCTGTCATCGAGTTTCAATCCTCACCCGACTCTAAGGTCGGGTGCAACGCTCAAGGACGTGGTGAAGGGCGCAGCTGTCATCGAGTTTCAATCCTCACCCGACTCTAAGGTCGGGTGCAACGTTCAGGAGAAGGGTCCTCCGTTCGTCAATACCCTGTTTCAATCCTCACCCGACTCTAAGGTCGGGTGCAACTACGTTATGGCATGTTGCACCCCCTCGTCATCGGGTTTCAATCCTCACCCGACTCTAAGGTCGGGTGCAACACTACCAGGGCTTGGAGGCCCTGCAGGAGGCGATGTTTCAATCCTCACCCGACTCTAAGGTCGGGTGCAACACGAGGGCCGCCCGCATAAAAGCGACAGCTTTCGTGTTTCAATCCTCACCCGACTCTAAGGTCGGGTGCAACAGGTTTCAACGGGTGACACGCAACCGCCCGACAAGTTTCAATCCTCACCCGACTCTAAGGTCGGGTGCAACCGCGCGCAGGCGAAATCAACGTCATCGTCGTCGACGTTTCAATCCTCACCCGACTCTAAGGTCGGGTGCAACGAGATCGCGTTCGACATCATCGCGGAGATAGAGTGTTTCAATCCTCACCCGACTCTAAGGTCGGGTGCAACGCGACTTGTGCAGGAGGCGAGAGCCGTTGCAGCGTGTTTCAATCCTCACCCGACTCTAAGGTCGGGTGCAACCCCTTCGTCGAGGCGCTGGCGACTTCGGAGGAACGTTTCAATCCTCACCCGACTCTAAGGTCGGGTGCAACGCGGGGGCCTCGTATAACTACCTGCTGGTAGACGGGTTTCAATCCTCACCCGACTCTAAGGTCGGGTGCAACGCGACGCGGCCGCGGGTTCCGGCAAGCAGTCGGTGTTTCAATCCTCACCCGACTCTAAGGTCGGGTGCAACAGCAGCCGTCGAAGCTATTGATGAGATGGGCGAGAGTTTCAATCCTCACCCGACTCTAAGGTCGGGTGCAACCCGCTTCTGCTGCCCGCGGGTGAGCTTCGCATAGCGTTTCAATCCTCACCCGACTCTAAGGTCGGGTGCAACAGACGTCCAATGAAGTCTGCGAGCTCATAATCACGTTTCAATCCTCACCCGACTCTAAGGTCGGGTGCAACCCTCATACAGAGGGTATCAGCGGGACCGATCGAGGTTTCAATCCTCACCCGACTCTAAGGTCGGGTGCAACGCATCCTTGCCGCCCTGCGCCGCGGCGTACGCCACGTTTCAATCCTCACCCGACTCTAAGGTCGGGTGCAACGCGTCGCCGGCGCCGACAAGACAGATGCCAATGGAGTTTCAATCCTCACCCGACTCTAAGGTCGGGTGCAACAGAGCCATCCACAACAGCCCGCTCGTCATCCAGCCGTTTCAATCCTCACCCGACTCTAAGGTCGGGTGCAACGGCCCACCCACTTTCCTTCCTCGCTCACGTCTGTGTTTCAATCCTCACCCGACTCTAAGGTCGGGTGCAACCTCCTTACTTCAGGAACCAGCAATTTGCTGGTTTTTTGCGGCATGTTCGGCGAACCTATGCGCAGTTGTGGCCTGACTGCGCCTTGGAGTCTGAGGGGATTCGCTATAAAGCCAGGAATGATCTGTGTTTTTCGTCAATGGCGAACATCCCGGCATTTCGGCGTGAGCTATGGGTTCGCAAACGCTCCGATCATGCCATAAGTGGCTTCTTGAAGTCCACATAGTGGTCCAGTCCATACACTTCGAGGTTGCGGCACCTTGGCTCCGCCAAGCGGTAGATACGGAGACTATCTTCGTCTTCGTCAATACACTTCAACAGGCGCGCTACAAGTCTTTCCTTGTCTATCTCGGTCACACTACATTCAAAGACAGATTTCTGAACTCGTTGCCCAAAGCTCTGACATGCCTGGGCAACACGCCGCAGGCGACGCGGTCCCTCAGGAGTATCAGTGGCGACGTCATAGGCGATCAGTAGTTCCATGCTCGGTCTTCCCTTCAGTGCTCGATAATTGCACCTTATCGATAGAGGAACGGCGGATAGTCGGCGAGATCACCCCGCAAATGGCGGGCAAGTAGGCGCGCCTGTACGTGTGGGACTAGGCCCATGGGCAACTTCTCCTCGATCGTTTGATGGGTGACCTCGCTTTGCTTCCTCTCTTGGTAGGCGACGATGATCTTCTTGCGCCCCTCGTCGGTCATCTCAACCGCGCCGCCTTCGCGGTGCACAAAATCTTTCACGGTCAGCTGCGCGCGGTTCACTAGAGTGAGAGCGAGCCGATCCGCCAGCACGGGCCGGAGTTCCTCCATGAGGTCGAGTGCCA
>Ga0180437_10008376_pt1 | contig 13160 bp, 25 predicted proteins | sample SS_ome_4_FD_132410 | JGI IMG/M metagenome (GOLD analysis project Ga0180437, IMG submission 132410) | Hypersaline lake sediment archaeal communities from the Salton Sea, California, USA - SS_3_D_1 metaG | ecosystem: Environmental > Aquatic > Non-marine Saline and Alkaline > Hypersaline >...
CAACTGTTGCGCCTCTATCACGTTTGGATCACAATAATACACCAAACCCGTTCCGTTCGTGTCTGAAATAGCCGCGTTTATCTTTGTCAATCCTTTTCGGTTTGGTAGTCGGTCCAAGTAAACTAAAACAGGTTCGATGCAGATCCCGACCAATTCAGAATGCGCCAATGTTCGGAAATCGCTTGTTCCGATTTCGATGAAGTCAAGGTTTTTCATTTCGTAATTAGTGGATTTTGTTTTCTGTGTTCTCTGTGCATGACTGATTCGTGATCGCCATGATATGCAAGCGTTTCAATCGGTTTCAGCATCGGACAACTTAACGCCGTCAGCTTTTTTGTAATCTGATAACCGACACCGCTTGAAATATCACCACGATTAAACCACGATTTTGAAACAGGTTCAATTTCGAACGCCTCTAATGTGTGACGGTTCGTGATAAAACACCCGTCAACATAGCAACATTCCTGAAACGTTTTCCCATTGATTGTGATGTCAGGTTGTCCGGTTAAACGTTCACCCCATCTGAACCGTTCACCCTCGTTCATCAGATTGAAGGCGAACAATGAATCCCATCCCTGCGCCTCAATCATGTCGATTGTTTTCAGGTCTAGTCCTGTGATGTCATCAGGAAGGAAAACGAAATGATCGTGACGTGTTCCAAGTGCGATTTGCTGTGCGATCAACCACTTCTTCCAAAATCCGCATTTGCCTTCGTGATTTGTTCGGATGTATTGAATTTTGGTTCCTGGACTGAATCTGAATCCATGCATCCAATCAAAACCGTCGGACCATTGTGAACCGTCGTCGATAATCAAAACTTCACGTTCGGCAAGTTCTTCAATCAATGACATCAGCATCGTTTCACGGTTGTAGGTTGTTATCACGAATAACATATCACACCGTTAAAAGTACATAAATCGAATATCCAATTGCAATCGCGGCAAACGCAAACGAAATCAACGCCATGCATCCCTGTGCTTTTGTCGGTTCTTTTTTGTCGTCGCCTTGTGGCACTTCTGCATTCACTTTTTTCATTATTAAATAATTTTAATTTGATCAAATGTAATAATAATTACAATGCTATCGGTATTTACCGTCATATTTTCCCTCCGTACCAACGGCATACTGCATCGCGTTCATGGCATGATCATTCTTTTTCTGTGGTTTACCGGTTGCATTTCCTTTGCTGTCCGTGTCCCAAATATAGCCATACAATTCCTGAATGATGTCGGTTGAATCTTTGGTGACGTAGAACTTTTCCTTATTCATTAATTGCACACCGTAATTCACCAAATCCCTTTTTGAATCGCACGGATGAATGTTTACACCCATTTTTCGGATCTCATCAATCGATTTCGGTTCGGCTGAATCTGCATAATGAATTTCATGTTCAAAACCTGATTCAATAATGATTTCGGCTAGGTCCTGATTAGACAGTTTTGATTCATAGATGATTTGGTCAAAAATATAGCGACCATTCCAACGATAAACCATAACCCATGCCGCAGGATTAACAAAACCGAAATCGACACCGCCACAAATTAAACGAGCTTCTGATGGTATTTCGTCGATGATTTCCCAATCTTCATAGACTGCGCCTTCTATCACACCGATTTCACCACGACCATAAACGCGCCACTTGTTAGCCCAGTATTTGTTCAGTTCAGGATGTTCAGCATCAGGATTGTCAGGATCAAATTCGACACCATATCCCTTTTTGTGATAAAGCAAGATTTCTGAACGTTCTTCAGGTGACAGATATTCGTTATCTAAAAAAGTAAGTTTTTCGAAATCGCAATCATCACGGTTTTGAATTTCGTCATGAAACCAAAATTTCGCATTCGGGTTAAAATCGATGAAGATATTTTTTGCTCTAGATGTTGCCTCCCGATAAGATTCGAAATTGATTTTGTTCGCCTCGTTCACGAATACGATGTCGGACCGCAAACCCTTCCCGATGTCGTCTTTATCCATACCGATAAAACGAATGAATGAATTTGTCTGGAATGTGACCTTTGCTTGACCGTGATCTTTTCCCATGATTGTCGCTTGCAAGCCGAATGACTGAATGATTTTAATCGTATCCTTTAGGACCGTGTCACGCATCTTTGATAGTTCTGCGCTTATCACATAACATTCCTTGTCTTTTTCACGGGCAAGATGATTGATAATCAGAATCATGATTGCAATCGTTTTTCCTGCGCCCTGACCACCCTGAACGCCTTTGATACGTTTCCGCATCTTTGCAATCCTTCGAAGTGCTGTGGTTTGTTTCATACTGTTAAATTGATAAAAATCGCATTACCACTTGCATACTAGATTGAGATTGTTTAATCAATTAAAGCGTGTATATTAATAGTTCTTCTATCTACTTCTCCAAATCTCTTGTGATACGTTATAACTTTGCTATCTCTACCACTTAACCAACCTCCACGACTAGCATAAGCATCTTTAGCGGCTAACGTCCTATGTTGTTCGATTATCATTAGATTAGTTTCCTTGACTTGCATATTATGTAAATGCCCTAAATGAGCGTAAACGTTTTTTGACCTTCCGAATTGTTCTTTGAACTTTGCAGTGAATACGGTATCAATATTGTTTAAATTTCTTTTGTGTCCATGATGATAAAATAATACAGTTTCGCCCCATTCAATACAATAATAAGGATCGGGGCTAGTGTCTATCATAACCCTTGGTTCGTTTTCGTAGAACGCGGAAAACATCTCACGCAACCATATAGAACTAGATTCGTCGTGGTTACCTTCCGCCATTATTACGTGGACTGTTTGATACTTGTCTAAAAGCATATGAATAACCTGGCGAATAACTCTAATGGCAACCCTTACTAATTTATTGAATCTAGTGTCAGCATCTAATACGTGTTTACTTTGTGGTGTAACGGCTAGAATACCATCCCAATGTAGAAAGTCACCAAGTTGAGCGAAAATACAAGTACTTGCGAAAGGACTATTTGTTATCGCATAATCGAAGTAATTCAATAAAACTTTTTCGGCTATTTTCAAATCCCAATCAGCGCCCGTTTCTTCACCCCATGCCATCATTCCAAGGTGAAAGTCTGTCAAAGTATATTGATTAATTAACTCGCTATCAACGATGGGCATTTTATACTCTCTAGGCTCAACGGGCTTGATGTCTTCTATTAAAGCTTGTACTGCCTCCCTAGCCGCTTTTAACCTAGTTTCTTTGTCGACTTCGGTTTTAGTCCATTCCATGACTAGATTGCCGTCAGCGTCTTTTAAAGTAGATTTCCCTTTTATAACTAAATGCTCGCCTCTTATTCGTTTTAGTTCTTGGTGTTGATCGAACGTTATACTATATTTTGGGTTTCCTTTACTTGGTTTCTTTTTAGGTTTTAACCCTAATTGCTTCGCCTCGTTTTCGGTTAATCTAATATTTGTACTTGCCATAGTTTTTTGATATAAAACTATTCATCATCACCAAGCGGATCGATGTTCAGTATTTTCACGCTCGCATTCTGATTCACGTTTTGATTGTCGTATAATGAATTTAGTCGTGCGGTCAGGTTTGAATTATAGAATCCCGTCATGCCTCCTTCAATTTGTTCGTTACGTATTTCCTCCCGTATACGCGCGATGATAGGGGAAAATTCAGAATATTGATCATCTCGATTGTTCCAATACGCTTGAGTATCTCCAACTTTTTCAGCACAATAACATTTGAATCCTTCAATGGAAAGTGGTCTTTCGATCGGTGTGTTCACTCTCAATCCTTCCTTACCGACGTACTCAACCTTGATGCGCGGATTATCTTTGACGTTCTTGCGATACGCTTGAAACAATTCCCACATTTTTTCAGGTGTCTTGATGTATTTGTGTTTTGCCATTTTGCTCTGCTTTTCGGTTTCTTCTTTTCACTTTCTGTCCTGCTGACCATTTCTTAAACCTGAACGCCATTCGGAGCATCCAATACAACGGATTGAATCGCGTTTTGAATGCATGGTCCACGACTGCGGAAATGATCAGGGAACGAATCTCACGGTGTTTGAATGATTGTTGCACCGCTTTTTTAACGATGAACGGATTTGCGAAAATGTATGCGTTCGAATCTCCTTCAGGTGTCACGACAAAATTGATTATTCTTCTGTTCCCTGCATTGTCGATTGATACGCCCGGCATCCCATCATAAAAACCACCTTCGTTCTGCAATGACTTTTTGACTTTCCGTTGGTGCAATGGAATCGGATTTCCATTTGCTTTCGGTTTATTCATTCGTTTCGCCCGTCTTTTGATTGATGATCTATTTTTCCTCATCATGAACCGGGTTAAGTAAGTAATCAATCATTTGTTGTTTTTTTGGCGGTTTTCCGTTGTTGATTGTGCGCTTGATTGATGTCGGCGCAATCGCATCGAATTTCGCTTTGATTTCCTTGTATGAAAGTTCTTCGCTTTTGTCCGTTTTTGGTTCAGCTTTTTTTTTTGGTTTCAATGGCTTTGCAACGCGGTCCGTTTTGACTGCGGATTTGTACGGTCTTTTGTCGTATCTGTTGAACCAATTGCGAACCATTCTTTGAATTGTGTTGATGCAATCGCCACAAGTTCGGTCAAGTTTTGGTGCTGTTCTTCCGAACGCATCTTCAATCTCGACGTACGCTTGATAAGCAAGTTCTAGGTCTGCTCCTGACAGCGTTCCCGATTCGATTGAATCCCGTCTTTTAAGTAGTTCCGATTGAACCGTCAACGGAATCAGGTCATCACCTGAATAGTGTTTCTTTTTTTGTGTGTGTTGGTATCCCATTTTTATACAGATTTATGCCCGAACAAAACATCAAACAAACGGCTGATGATTGTGTTCGAAATTATTAACAATATACAATTTAATAAATCACCGGTCAATAAATAGGTGATGATGGATGCAATCACGCCCATCCAAAACGACGTGCAAAAATAACAGAAAAAAACCCGATGCCATGTCTTAACGGCTTCGACTTTCGATGTCCATTTTTTGTATCCGAGTAATTGTTTGATGCGCATATCAATTGCGAATACATCAAACCAAATCATCACGATCAAGGATGTCACAAGTTGTGCGATAATTAGTGTCTTCATAGAATTTCCTCATTGCCTCTTTTCGATGCCTCCAAAATGCGGCGCGTTCAATTTCGATTGCCTCGCACGCTGAATTGATGTCCTTCGAATATAGAGTGATTAAAATAATGTTTTTGTAAAAAAGTAAATCTTCATTTTCTGACGGTGAATTGATCCATTTTAGCAATGCGATTTCCCTGCGGATTCGTTCGTCATGTTCCGGTTCAATAACCTGGTGGCGGTTTGTGTCGTATGGAACACGGCGTTCGAAATCCTGTTTGATCGCAATCGCTTCATGTCGCATCATTGTCAGAAAATAGGCGACCGCGTTATTTGGTCGCCATGATTCATCTTTCAGTTCTTTTTCCTTCAGCTTCAGCCACGTTTGATTGAATAATTCATCGGGATCAATAGGAAAAAAATTTCGTGATGCCTCCCGACATTGTTTTGATTCAATCACTATTCTTGTGGCTTTCTGCATTATTCAAATATAGAAATAATTATTTGATTTGAATTGAACAAATAAGAACCTTGTCACCGTTTCCGATGAAATGATAAGAACCGTTTGAATGTCCGACGTATTGCAATGTGTGCCATTGTTCAAACGGTCTTGGACATTGCCGAACGTATCGACCACAAAGATAGCCTTCAACATTCCATCGTTGATTTGTTCCGATTTCAGGTGCATTGATTATGTGTTGATTCGTTTTCATGTTTTTAGTTTTTAGTTAATACATAACGCCATTCAGTCAATCGTCCGTCCATTTCAAGACATGAACTGCGGATGATTTCAAATCCTTCAGGTGATTCAATTTCAGGTGCATCAATGTAATCAGTCGTCCCATTGCAAACCCGAACAACGAACGCATCACCTTCCTTTTGTATCTTCCAATTCCGAACCCGTTCACCGTCGATTTCTTTTAGGTGTGAAATAAAATGACGCATGATCACAATCTTGCTGTAAATGGATTTGAAATTCGGACAAATATCAAGATAGTTCAACGCTTTTTTGTTCGCGGCGATTGCACATGAATGCGCATTTCTGTCGTCATATCCAACCTCAACACCGATCAACCTCCACGACGTAAACGATTTAAATGCATCGTGTAAAATATTAATCACAACCTTTCGCGCATCAGGAATCAATCCTTTTCGTGTTCGCGCCTTGATTTGTTCTTCTTTGATTCCTGTCACTATTTCCACCGCTTCGAATAGTTCTTTTGTGAATTCTTGTCTGTTCATTTTTTTAGTTTTAAAACGGAAGATCATCTTCAACGCCATCCGTGTTCGTTTCTGTTTTTGGTTGCTCCTGAGATTGCTTTCGACCTCCTAACATTTTGAGTTCTTGACAAATGATTTCTGTCATGTACTTTGTTTCGCCGTCCTTCTCCCATTTCTTATAGTCGATTTCACCCGTCACACAAAGAAGATCGCCTTTTTTGACGTACTTTTCGACGACATCAATCGTTCGACCGTGAACAATAACATTGTGCCATTGCGTTTTTTCTTTCATTTCTCCCGTCTGTTTGTCGGTCCATTTCTTTGATGTGGCGAGCGCAAATTTACCAATGCGCCCACCGTTATCGAATGAAACAAATTCGGGATCTTTCCCGACGTTACCGATTAATATTGCTAGATTTTTCATATTTTTTCAATTAACTGTTTAATGTATCCGCGACAAACGCGAACACGAAATTCAACTTGTTTAATAAATTCGGGATCATATTCGAATTGATATTCTTTTATCCGCAGGTTTGACGGTAATCCCTCATAATTTGCAGGTTCATCCCATTCCAATTCTTCAGGTGTGTTCTGCAAGGTGTAAACTAAACGCGCTTTTCGTTTACCTGTCAAATGCATATAGCCTTGCAATTGCATCCAATACGCCCGATCAACATCATCTTCAAATAAAGGAAAGCTAAAACAATCCCATGATGCTTTCATGTCGATCACCTCATCAGACAAAATCAAATCAGGTGTTCCCCTCATGAAATCGTTTTCGAATGATTCGATGTTTTGAAGAACGAATCCAAGCCCACGCTGTTCGGCATAGTATTCAAGCGCAATGGCTTCGACTTCCAAACCTTTAGCCAGGTATTTGTTTTCGATTCGTTTCTTTGTTCCGTACAATTGCTCTTTCAACCATTGTTTACAATACGACTTCAACGTTTCCGGAATAGTTGGATTTTCTCGCTTGTCGATTAGGTCGTCCATTTCCGTTTTCATGTTGTCAGTCAACGGCTTTGCGCTAGGACTTAAATGACGATCTGTCAACGCTTTCAACTTTTGCGATTGTTTTTCAGTCAATCCGATTGTTCCCATCATTATCTGCGCAATCGCTGAACATCGGATTTTGAATTGTTTATTTTCCATCGGTCAAAAGTTTTTCGTTGTCGGCTGTTAACGTGTATTGCTTTTTGATTTGTTCAATCGTAACTGTTCCGGCTTCGATTGCTTTCTTTGCTCCGTTCCATTTCGGATGTGTCGGATTCAATTCCAATGACGTTTTAACCACGCGTAACGCATCGTGCATCTCTCCGAATGCTTTCACTTTCTGAACGGTTAATTCAATCTTTTTTCCGATCCATTCTTCAATGTATGGTGTGTTCAATGATTTGTGAATCGTTTTCAGATTCGTCGCGTTCATTACCATCGGCTTTGATTCCTCAAATGATACCGTCACGCATTCCTCCTGACCGCCTCGACCGTCATGGACCATTTGTTTTTTTACGTCCTTGATTGTCAAGATTCGATTCTTGAAATTACCGTTTTCGTCAGTCAAATCCCAACTTCCTAAATAGTCAGGATTTCTCAATTTTTTAAAATGTGTTTTCATTCCGTTTCGTTTTTAGTTATTGCATTAAAGATTTTGTCACGCAATGCAAACGCTTCGTCTTGTGTGTCTGCATAAACGTCCATGTGAATACCTCCGATTGTGTCGCATTCCATTATCTCAAAATGAAAATAGGATGTTCCGTCATATCGTCGGCGTTCGTCAATATTCGATGTTTTAAATTGTTTTTTGATGATTAGTCCGTCCATGTTTTTTAGATTAATTTGTCCAACATTCTCAAAGCCTGTTCAATTGCTTCTTCATTATTCAATTTTGTTTTTGTTTTTTTTCTCACCTTCTGCAATGTATTTGCCATGTCCGGTGTGATGTTGATAATGTTTTTTGCCATAATAAATTGATTTTTGATTTTTTATTTTGTGTAAATATAATAATAATTATAACAAAGTAGCATTTATTTCTTCAATTACTTTAAATATTTCAAATGCGACCTGTGGAACTATTGCATTTCCTGCCGCTTTTATTGATTCGTTTCTCCATTTCGGAAAGGTAATTCCGTCCAATCGGGAGGAAATCCCATCATTTCTAGTACAAATCGGGGGTTGAGTTGGGAAGTTTTCCCAGGTTGGTGGAATGAATCGGGCAAACTGTTTGTTTCTGTACTGCCTGCTTTCGACAAAGCCTCTGAACTCCTTGCGCCTTTGTAGTCTCTCATTGTTGGTGTGGGTAGCAACCCCCTTGCTATTACGTCCTCTAAATTCCCTTTGCCTCTGTCGTTTGAGCAATTCCCTCCTGCTGCTCTCGCTCTCACGGTAGGCAACAAACCATACTCTGTCCCTTCTGTGCGGCGCATCGACACCGCAAGCTGGAAGTATAAACGCCCATACTTCGTACCCTTCAGATTCCAAGTCGGTTTGCACCTCCTCGAATACCAATCCCCCTGACCAATTAATAAGGCCACGAACGTTTTCGCCAACAACCCATCGTGGTTGAATTTCTCGAATTGCTCTAAGCATTTGCGGCCACAAATGGCGTTCATCCTCTTTTCCTTTTTGTTTTCCTGCGACGGAATACGGTTGACATGGGAATCCTCCTGAAATAATGTCAACTGTTCCCTTGTACTGTTTGAAATCTGTTTTTTTGATGTCATAATGTGGTATTGATTTAGACCAATAATATTGAATAATTTTTTGACAAAATTCGTCAATTTCGCAATGAGCAACCTGTTCCCATCCCATCCAATCGGCAGCAAGTCCGAAGCCGTTAATCCCTGCGAATAGTGGTAAATGTTTCATGTTTTTTGTTTCGGTAAAAATAATAATAATTATAAAACAATCCACAAAAAAAGCGCAAATCTTTCGAAATGCGCCTTTTTTGTCGAGTTTGTCCTGTTTAGGTAAATAGTAAAATCAGAAGGATTCCGATTGTTGCGCCTGCTCCGTAATTGATGGACCGTGATAATTTCAAACGGCGCGTTTTAACGGCATATTTTTCCTCAAGTGTGTTGATATACTGATTCAGTTCTGTTGTCGCCTTAATTAACGCCTGTTGTTGGTTGTCGCATTCTTTTATTTCCTGATTTAGATTGTCGATCTTTTGCTTCAGTAAAGTTGTGACGGTGTCGTAATCCTTCCCTTTAATCGCATAACTAATCAAAATCGCATAATCATCAAAACAAATCTGTTTTATGCTGTCACCGTCTGCGCAATTCGTTGAGAAGTTCTGCGCCGATGCTGTCAATGACATGGAAATCATTAACATCGTTAGCATGATTAATTTTGTAAATGAGTGAATCGTGATCGGTTTCATGTTGTAAAATTATTATGTCTTTTAATTTGTTTTGCTCCTGAAGGTGTTTCCGTTTCACCTCCGACAATTGCCATTCAATACGCAATTCATTCAGGTTGTCAATCAAATGTTGTTTCTCCTGAATCAATTCGTCTGTTTGGTCCGTTGCGATGTCGATTCCCTTGACTACAAAAAAAGTGATCAGAACCGTCAGTCCGTATTTAATCCATTCCGCTTTGATCATAGATCACTATATTCAAGTTCAGCATCAAACGATGGACACGCTTTTGATACGTTTGGAAAGTCTCTATGTCCTTTTATAACCGAATCCGGAAAACGTTGTTTCAATACGATTAATAAGTTTTTCAAAGCCTGTTTTTGTTCCGGCGTTCTGTTGTCCTCCGCTTTTCCATTTTCATCGATTCCGCCCTCATAACAAACACCGATTGAATCACGATTGAATCCGCGAACGTGTGCGCCTGGTTTTTTTAAATCTCTGCCTAAAAAGATTGCGCCGTTTCGACGAATGTAGTAATGATAGCCAATATCCGACCAACCACGTTTTAAATGCCAATCGCGCACCCTTTCAATAGGAACGTCCATTGATGGATTTGTCGCTGAACAATGAACTGCAATATAATATATTTCTCTCATGATTAACGGCTTTTGTTTTCGCTGTGGTTCTGTTGCCATTTCATCCCAAGCGCCAAACCAATGACACCAAGATACCCAACCGATTCAGTCGGATGAATGAACGCAAATGCAATTGAACCGATGATCAGGACAAAAAATGCAAGGCGCATCATTGAAAGTTTGCCGGTGTGATCTTTGAAAAATTGTTTCATAATATCTCCTTGATTTTTTTATGAATTACCTTTCTATTTTTTCTAATCTTTTGTCGTGTTCTTCCAACTTCACATCGTGACGGTTTACTAAAATTGTTAACTTTTCGTTGTTTGAACTTAAACGCGATTGAATTTCATCAATATCTCTGTGCTTATATAGACTAATTTTTCTATCTCGATTATAAATGTATAATAGCAATACGATAATAATTCCAAACAAAGAACCCACAATTGCAATTGGAATCCAATTTCCGGTGTTTGCTTCGTTTATTATTTTGACAATATCTTGAGCTTGTTCTTTGTTCATTTTATTTTAAATTTATAATCCCAATAGGTTTTTAAGTTGGGTTAATTGTTCGCTTGTCATTGTGTTTAAATCAACATTTGCCATGTCGATAGGTTCGGGATTCGATGGATCAGTGTAAACCATTTCAGAACTATTCAAATTTTCTTTTGTTGCGTCTTGTTCCGTTTCGCAATCGTGACAATCCACTCGCCAAGAATCCGCGCCGTTACCTTGTTTTTTATATGTATAAATTTCTATCATGGTTCTATTATTAATGTGATACGCATATTTGCCGCAACTGGGTTTGTTGCCCATGCTGGCGTGTCTATTTTGAAATAACTTGATCCTTCACTGATTGCGATTGATAAGCCCGTGTAACTTTCAAAAGCATTTCTCGGTAATGATGTTTGATAATTTAAGGTTGATGTAATAACATTCGATTCAGGTGCGCCACCTAAAGCCGCCGTAACCAAAGTCAATGTAACGTTTCCAGCACTCGGAAAAGTTGATCCAACGTATTTATTGACAAAAACATCCGTAACAGTTCCAGCCGGTAACGGTAGCATATTAGCTTGATTTTCATTGCTACCAAAAGCGGATTGCTGACCTAAATAATAAGATCTTGAATCCGCAAAGTTAAAATTATTGTTTGCGTAATAAGTGACTGCAATTTTGTTTGCACCTCCTGCACCATTTGCCGCCGCCGTAATTCTACCTTTAGCATCAACGGTAATATCTGCGTTTGTGTAACTTCCTGGAGTCACCGCCGTATTCGATAAATCAGGATTTGGATATGTACCTGTTAAATCACCTCCTGCTGAACCGCTTGGAGTTCTTGAATCACTTAATCTTGAATCGTCGCCTTCGCATACTGTACCCGTTCCCGTTCCAAAGTTTTTATTGAACGCCGTATTTTCCGAAAAATCTGCTTTTGCGCCTATTTCCGCAGGTGTTGGGAATGTCATTACTACATCGGTAGGTGTACCGCCTACACCGTCACCCGTTACTGTGTTAACTCCGGTTGATCCTTCAGGAACATAGTCCAAAGCCGACCAAACGTCAACACCGTTTGCAAATTTAAAACGTGGTTGGTCGGTTGCCGAGTAGAATAAATCGGAAGTTACTAAAATACTCTTATTCGAGTAAACTGTAGCATCTAAAGCCCAAGCCGCAGATGTTTGAGTTATTATATTACCTTGTATGTTTATCGTTGGCATTATCTTAAATTTATTGTTATATCCGTACCGTCTACCGTTACATTCTCACCAGTATCTACACCGTCGAAAAATAAATCATATACAAACTCACCCGAACTATATCGATATTCACCACCTGACGCGACCTCCTCGATTAAAATGTCATTTTCGTAAATAGCAACGGGAGCGCATCGAACGCCTGTAATTGTTCCCGTTTCGAAATCGTATTCAGGCATCAACGATTGCAAATCACAAATCCCGTGTCTTTTTTTGACTTTCAGCGTGAACGATGCTATCCATCCGAACGCTTTATCCTGTCCCTTTTGAATAGTTGGTTGACAATTGATTTGACCTTGAATTTTGCTGAAATCCTGCCACCTGTTTGAATAGGTGATTGTTTCTTCAAGGTCGTTCAATATCTGCCGTGTATCGCTCATGACACGTTTTCGGTTCGATTGGTCGTCCTGCATCCAATCTAGGACCATGATTTCAAAATTGTAGTTGAAATACCACGTTTCAGAAGGCGCATTCAAAACATTGACAACCATCGCAGGATAGTTGCGTCGATCTTCCTGACTGACTTGCAAGAACTCGCCAAACCCCCAAAACTGATTGATCATCGAATGATCATCAGCCCATTGATTCAGTTCGTATATTACTCTGCGAAGTGTTACGTCTGCGTTTGTTGACATCCTTTTTAATTTTGTTTGCGGCTTTTTTTACCTTCTCCCGTGTTGTTTTATTTGGCTTCATTATATGATTGAAATTGAACCGAAATAATCATGTGAATCATCTGTGTTCGCTGGCAAGGTCTGTTTAATTTCATCCGCTTCAGGTGATTCATTCAATTCAGGGATTTGTTCCCAATGATCACACAACCAAGCTTTCAACTTTTTTTCGTATTGTTTCGCATCCTTGATCAGTTCGTTTCGCAGATTGTTGTTTGATTCTCTGTCGTTCGCGCTGATGTTCTGATCACTATTTTTCCCTGTTGTTTTGTTCGTGATTTGATTCGTCGTGTGCCATGTTGCTTTGTAATCGCAATATGCAATCATTGTCGGGATGATGTGATCTTCAAGAACCTCCTTATACAACCCCGTCACCGAACTCGCTTTGATGTCAGTCACGATCTTATTGTAAAGCATCGTTCCAATCACCGGTTCAATTCTCGTTCTTTGTACTGCCCGA
>Ga0180437_10008378_pt1 | contig 13158 bp, 10 predicted proteins | sample SS_ome_4_FD_132410 | JGI IMG/M metagenome (GOLD analysis project Ga0180437, IMG submission 132410) | Hypersaline lake sediment archaeal communities from the Salton Sea, California, USA - SS_3_D_1 metaG | ecosystem: Environmental > Aquatic > Non-marine Saline and Alkaline > Hypersaline >...
ACTAATTTTCCTAATTTTGGAGCTATAAACATTGAAATTGTACCTGCAGGAAGATAAACTAAGGAGGCAAGGAAGGGATCGCTAGTAATCACTTCCAAGAGGTACTTATTTAAAAAAGGTCTCGCAAGAGAGCCATTCATATTAGCTAAGAGTAAGACTAAAGAAATTAAGAATAATCCTACAAGTGCACTTCTCTTTAATGCTTTATCTGAATTAGTTTTTTCATTTTTCTCATTATTATAGGTTGATATGACGATTGATTCATCAACAGTTCGAAGAAATTTAATTCCCGCATAAAAATTCGCTAATCCCGATATTGGAATCGCAAGATATATAATTAAAGGATTGTCGGTAAAATTTACCGCAAAATTGAAGATCGTAAATCCCATAATCGCACCAATCACTAAACCACGACCCACAGCTGCTTCTCTCTTTCCAAAGGCTTCACTTCTGTTTTCTTTTCGTGACTTCTGAGAAATTAAAGTATTAAAGGGAATCCAAAAAAATCCAACAAAAAAGCCTATAGAAAAATAGCCAATATAAATTCCTAATAAGGAACTATAAAAGAATGCAATATAAATTATAAAATATGAAAAGCCCCTCCCAAATGAGCCAATAAGCACTAAATTTGACTTTGATTTAACTTTATCCGTTATAAAACCTGTGAAAGTGGAACTCAAAATATTACCAAAAATGTTTAATGTAAAAATTAAACCTAATTGAAGCCCAGTTATACTTAATTCTTGACTGGTAAAATAATACACAAGAAAGTCAAGAAAGAAAAATCCCAAACTGTTATAGATTAAAATATTAATCATCGAACGAAGATCAGGAGTAAAACGTGAATTTTCAGACAATAGTATCCCATAAATTAGCTAATTCTAATAGAATAAATTAAGTTCATAATTTAAGCCTTCTTAAATCAGATGGGATGATAAATTGGAGGTAAAAAGAGAAATAAAGAGAATTCACTTGCCTTTAAATTTAGGATCTCTTTTTTGACCTAAAGCTTTTAGTGATTCCCGAAAATCGTGGGTTTTAAGAAGTTCCCGTAATCCCTCGTTTTCAAGATCTAAGGTTTGATCAAGAATGCTCTGAAAATATGCATGCATAGTTTTTTTCATTAACTTTATTGATAAACTGGGTCCTTTTGGAGGTACTAATCTTAAGGCTTGTTCTCGTGTATAGGAAATCAATTGATCTTTAGGTAAGACTGCATTTATCAATCCCAAATCAAGAGCGTCTTGAGCAGTAATTTTCTTTGCAAAAAACAACAATTCTTTTGCTTTTTGAAAACCTATATAAAAGGGTAATAAGAAATCTGCTCCGAATTCAGCCATTACTGCCCTTCTGGCAAAATAAAACCCAATCCATGCATCTTCAGCCATATAAATTAAATCTGCTCCCGCTAAAGGCATAGTGAATCCCGCACCTACCGCAAGACCATTTATTGCTACGATAACGGGTTTTTGAAAGCTCCAGAATTTCATACACAGGCGCTTTACAGCAATATCAGTTAAATCAAGTTCTTCTAATATTTCTGGAGGTAATTTCGGGTATAGATTCATATTAAAATATCCTCCCGATGAGAAAGCGTCTGCTTCTTCACAGCCGGTGATTATTAAAACTTTCGCATTTTTATCTTGTTCCATATCTTTTAGGACCGTTTCAATCTCTAAAAAAGTAAGAAACGACATCGCATTCCTTCTTTTTGGTTGATTGAGGGTAATTGTGCAAATTCCGTTCTCTTCTTTTTCATAGATTAAATCCCGTACATCTTCAATATTCATAATTTCTTCTTTTCAATAATTAATATATAAAATTTAATGTAGGTATATATAATCATTTGTATCAAAAGAAAGATTTCGATAAAACTTTAAAAGCAATTGACGCTACTAAAAACAAAACAATAAAGTATATTCCGTGAATTTTATGGCGAAAAGTAAAAGTTATCTAGTTGCTTATTTCGCAGCAATAATTGGGATAATAGTTCTTCTCACTCCAATCGCATATTACGACAACTTACTGGGAGAATCCTATATATGGATGTGGGGCTTATATACTTTGAAACCGTTATTAGGGGATACTTCCTTTAATTTCATTGAAAGCAATGAATTATTGATATGGGGGCTTCTAGCTACTTTTTTGATATTTCTAATTACCCTAATATTAATCTTGACAGCACGAAAAGCAGCAAAAAGAAATAGAAAATATGGTTTTCTATGGATTCTTTGTGGAATCTTATTTATTGCAGCTCCATTAATCTTCTTCTTTGGAGTTAGTTCAGAAGTTCCCTCATGGTTGACGGACTTATTCTGGGAAATTTATAGTTTTCATTTCGCTTTTTATGGTTCATTCATAGCGGGGGCACTTGCGATTTTAGCAGGTTTGTTATAAAAATCTAATTATTTTTTCTAATTTTATTAAAAAAAAGAAGGAGAAATTAGATATAGTTTGTGCTTTCCAAGCTCGCTTAAATCAATTTAAATAGTTGTCTTAGTGCATAACTCATAATATATTGTTGGATCTGTCTTGTACCTCCTCCAATTTCTTGTATTCGAGTTATACCTAGAAGATCGTGCATAAGAGTATTGTCACAAACTCCTGCTCCTCCCATTAGGTTAGCGCATTCATAAGCAACGCGCTCACATAATTTAGCACTTACAGATTTTAACTGAGATGAGGTTACTCCTAAAGCTAAATTAAATTCTTTTGGAAGCGTCCCTTTTTCTTTCATTTTATTATCTATCAATTGACATACATTTAAGGCTGCTAAGGTCAAACTCATAGTCTCAGCCCATAGATCAGTTAGAGGAAATCCTACTCCTTGAAACTTTAGGATCTCTTGATTAAATTGTTTTCTCATGTTTGCATATATAAATGCATGTGCGAGTGAATTCCATGCTTCCGCAGCATTGAGAATTACTATTCCGAATCGTTCCAAGTTTAATCCCTCAAATAAGTGTGACCGTCCTTGACCGGGTTCTCCCAATACATATTCGGAAGGGACTCTCAAATTAGTTAATGTCTCTTTACCAATATGCAAACGTGGAGTCCATGGTATTTCTACTCTTTCTGCGTCCCATCCCTCCCAAGAAGTATCAATCAAGAATTGTCCCATGGTATTTCCTTGATCTTTTTCTGAGACTGCATAAACAACCGCCCAATCGGCTTTTGGACCGTTAGTTTGATATATTTTGACTCCATTAAGTAAAAAGCTTCCATCAGATTGTTTTTCACAAATAGTTTCCATATGCACCGCATCAGAACCTCGTTCAGGTTCAGTAATACAGATCGCACCGATCTTATTTCCTGTTACGAGTTCTTCCAACGCTTTTAATCGAATATCGACATCTTCGTGATGCAACATCAATGGATTGACTGCGAGAACCGTTGCCCCCATCCCCATGGCTAATTGAGGATCGAAAAAATCAGTTGCCAAAATACGCATAAACTCGGCAGTCATTCCGTACGGTTCGAAATTCAATCCGATTTCCTTGAAATTATTAACTCGAGTGATAAGCCCTTGTTCGCCAATTTCGGGGATCCAGTCATAGAAATCCTCATTATGAGTAATATTATGCTTTTTTTCGAACTTTACATAGAATTTTTGAGCCTCCTTTAAGAAGTCCATGTATTCATGCTTTAAATAGCTCATTAAACAGAAATTTAGGAACTTATATCGATTTTTCAATGCTAACTTTTCTAAAATCTCATCATTAACACATTGTACTTTTCCTTTTTGATTTTCCATATTAAATCCTTTAGAATTGATTTTATTTATATTAGATAATATTTATACCTACAAATTTAAAATAGTTTAAGAAAATAGTAGAAAAAAAATGATAGTTATTTATTCTTCAGAAGAACGTAGAGCTCTTTTCAAAACCTTTCCAACAGCGGTGAGAGGCATCTCTTTGGTGAATTCCCATATTTTTGGATTTTCATATTTTGATAGATGTTCGGACGCATACTTTTTCAAATCTTCCTTAACTGAATCGGTTGCTTCTATGCCCTCCTTTAACTGAACCACGGCTTTTACTATTTCACTCCCCGGTCTGTCAGGATCGGTTAATCCAATAATCGCAACTAATTCAATATCCGGATGCTTAGTTAAAATATCTTCTACATGAACACTATAAACCTTATATCCGCTTACTATCAACATATCCTTCGTTCTATCGACAATTGTGAGGTATCCATCCTCATCCATTACTCCTACATCTCCCGTATGGAACCAGCCATCAATAATAGTTTTTGCGTTATCTTCTGGTTTGTTGTAATATCCCTTGGTCACTTGGGGCCCTTTTATTATTACTTCACCGGGTTTTCCTAATGGAACTTGTTCTCCAGTATCTACATCCACAAGACGTAATTCCGTATCTGGCATTGGTATACCGACGGTTCCAACTTTTTTCAGTCCTAAATATGGATTCATAGTAACGATCGGGGAGGCTTCAGTCATGCCATAGACCTCTAAAACTTTATTTTCTGCGCTTAACGATTTTTCAAAATTACGAATCGCTTCCGCAGGAAATGGAGCGGCTCCAGAGATATAAATTTCAATCGAATCCAAGGTTGATTGTGGAATTGATTTTGCTTTGGGATTATTTTTAATATTCAAATATAAAGTAGGAACATTAACTAACATTCGAGGCTTTTTTTCTTGCATCTCTTTGATGATGTGCCCAGAATCACGTGGATTAGCAATCAGAATTTGACCAGCACTAACATATAATGTCACCATACTCATCGCAAGTCCTGCTAAATGAAATAAAGGAAACGCAGATAAATTGACTTCACCCTCTTTTGCTTCATATGTATCTATCCAAGTAATAATTTGTGTGATATTGGAGATAATATTTTTATGTGTGAGTTCAGTGCCTTTCGGTAACCCCGTGGTGCCCCCCGTATACTGCAACAACGCGAGATCGTTTTCAACGTCGATATTTACCTTCTTAAGATCGATATCAGTTTCCATCACATCAAGAAAGTCTATTATTTTCTTTCCAGTAAAGGGAGTTACTTTACCCTTGGGTATTTTCTTCAGTAATTTTCCTAAAGTTACTTTTATTTTTGATAATCCCATAAAATCTGCTATATTGGTAGTAATGACGCATTGCAATTTGGGAACTTTATCCAATATTTTTGTTAATACTTTTTCATAGACCGCATCCAAGGTCACAAAAAATTTTGCTTCGCTATCATTTATCTGATATGCGAGTTCTGTTGGACTTAAGAGCGGAGAACACCCAGAAGCGACACCTCCTGCTAATAAGGTTCCAAAATGTGCCACTAAATATTGTGGACAATTTGCTAAATTAATTGCTACTCGATCCCCCTTTTGTAACCCATTTTTTTGTAGGAATGTTGCGAATCGATGGACTTTATCACGAAGTTCACTGAATTTCATTTCATATTCCATGAAATAGCAAGCAATTCTTTCAGGAAACTTGCTCATTGCTTTATCAAAAAGCATACCAAGAGACTCTTTTGGATATTCTAAAGTAGGCTTAACATGTGGATCATATGATTTTATCCATATTTTATTATCATAAGGTGATGAAATTTTTAACCACCAAATTTTTTATTCTTTACAGTTTTTGTAAATATCTTTAGTATTATTTTTGGAATTTATAAAATTTTCTCAGAAATTATTGAAATTTATTAAAAAAAGTCGGATAATTTAATGAAGAAAAATAAATAAATTAAAAAAAAAAAATTTAATAAAACGTTATTCTGAATCAATTTCAACCATAGTTTTAATATTTTCATGGAGTCCAGATGATAACTGTGCATATTCATCAGGAACAGCCTCAAGTTTAATTCTTTTTGAAATTAATTTAGAAACATAAACTTTTTTCTGTTCTATGAGCTGAATTGCAGTTTTAAATGCATCTTGATTAGAAAGATACATCCCTTTTATAGTTAAATTCTTACTAGTTATTTGTAACCACCCTTTTATCTCAAATGGATCAGTATACATGCCAATTAACATAATCAAGCCTCCTCTTTTTACCAATGAGTAAGAATTCATAATAGTCTCTGGAATACCAACGCAGTCAAAAATATAATCCACTCCAACTTTATCAGTCATTCTATAAATCTTTTTCTGCTTTTTAGGTTCAAACGAATAATCAGCGCCTAAATCAATAGCAAGATTTCTTTTAGATTCAATAGGCTCAATAACGTAAATATATGAAGCTCCAGTTGATTTTAAAACTTGAGACACCATTAATCCAATAGTGCTTGCTCCATATATAGCCACATTCCTTCCAAGTTCAAACTGCGCCAATTTAACAGCATAAACAGCATTGGAAAGAGGTTCAATTAACGCACCCTCTTCATATGACATTCCATCGGGTAAGTGATGCAATCTATCAAATCTCACAGAAATAAATTCCGCAAGTGCTCCATCATGAGTAATCCCCTTAGTATTATGAATGCACATATTTTCAAGCCCTTGCTTACAAAAATAGCAGTCCAAACAAGGAATATTAGGATTGGCTGTTACTCTATCTCCAATTTTTACATTGTACACATTAGTCCCTAGTTCAACAATTTCTCCTGAGAATTCATGACCCAGTATAATTTGTTGTGACGACATAGCTCCATTTTTATAGGAGCTCACATCAGAACCGCAAATTCCACAGTTTTTCACCTTAATAAGGACCTCATCTTCACTTATTTGGGGTTTTGGTAAATCATCTCTCAAAATTAAATGTCCCGGTTTCTCAAAAAAAATTCCTTTCATTATTCAATCTCCCAACTAATTACAAAATTATAAATATTTATTAAAGGATACCCATTGAAGCCATCAATTTAGTACCATCACTCATAGTCTGAGCACTTTTCACATCAATAACTGCTGGTTTATTGGAATTTTTTGCTCTTTCTAAAGCTGATTTAAGCTCGCTAGGATCAGTAACCACTTCACCATAACAACCAAAACCTTCAGCACACTTTGCAAAGTTAAAATCGGGAAGATCAACATCGATAAAGTGTTTGCTTTTGTATTTATTTTGACAAGACTTTATCATACCCCAAGAGTTATTATTTGCAACCACGAAAATGACATTCTTTAATCCTAAACGTACCGCGGTCTCCAGATCTTGAACATTAAAAAGAAAACTACCATCTCCTGCGATAACTATGACTTGTTTATCCGGTTTGGCGAGTTTTGCTCCTATTGCATAAGGAATAGAGGTTCCTAAATGTCCCATACCAATTGAGGTCAATGTAGAAAGGGGTGGTCTTGGTTTATGTAGATTTATCTGTTCGACGGTATAGCAAGCAATATCTCCACCATCTATTACTAAGATAGCATCCTCATCCATGAACTCCATAGTTTCATAGACTATTCTTTCTGGGAGTATCGGAGTTTTATCTTTTAGGATTTTTTTGAACAATTTTTCTTTAAATTTTAGTCGCGATTCTTGGAGAGTTTCCAACCACTCACGTTTTTCAATTGGTTCTAATTTTTTTACTTCCTCTAACATTTTTTGGAGGTATAATTTACAATCTCCAATAATCCCAAGTGTTATAGGCTTTGCTCGCCCAATAATGTCAGGATCGATATCCACTTGGATCAGTTTCTGTGAATTGACGAAGAAAGGCTCATCTCCGTGGCCCAGTGTGAATGAAAATTTACAACCTAATGCTAAAACTACATCTGCTTTATAGGATACTTCTTTACCGAATCCTTGGATCGTTGAATCAATTAAACAATTTGAGGAGTTCGAAAGTGTACCTATCCCCATTACTGAGGTAAGAACTGGAATTTGCAGATATTCAGCGAATTCTTTGAGTTCATTCCATCCTTCTGACCGTGCCACTCCTCCACCTGAAAGAATTAACGGTTTTTCTGCGTTTACTAGCAGCTTAATTGATTCCTTTATAAGCTCATTATCAATTGCTGGCATTCCAAATGGGCGATACATTTCTTTAGGTAGGATTTTCACATTCTCTTCATTTTCTTCTTCAAGAAAAGCATCCTCATAAATCTCTAATAAAGCTGGCCCTGGTCTTCCTCCAGTTGCTGCCCGAAATACCTTATGAACGGCGTCAGGAATTTTTGCTAAATCGCGAATACTTCTCTGATACTTAGTTATAGGTTTAAAGAGAGTTATTTGATCTAAATTGCCTTGCAATGTAAAAGTATCATCATATTTACTATTAACTTGAGGTACTATTGCAATAACTGGAATATTATCACTCCAAGCCGCTCCTATTCCTGGAACGAGATCAGTCGCGCCAGGACCAACAGTACCGAAGCAAACTCCAGGTTTATTCGTTACTCTTGCCCACGCATCGGCAGCATGAGCAGCGCCTTGTTCGTGACGAAACATAACTGTGTCAATTCCTCTTTCACGACCCCACTGATATATCGCATCGAACATGTTTAAAAATTGACCGCCAATTATTCCAAACATATATTTAATATCTTCCTCAAGGAGGCACTTCACTAAAACATCTCCTCCATTGATCTTTGGTTTTTCTTCCATTTTGTTCACGATAATTTATTCTTTTTTTAATTAATCCTATTTTTGTTTTTTTTGTATAAAAAATTAACTAGCATTACTTTCAATAATTTAGTATTTAATATTGAAATGTATTGAGAGAATTGATATAATCTTCTAATTTAGAGGGAATATAATGAAGATTATTATTCTTTAGATTGAAAATTTTTAATTGTTTTAATTTAGAAATTAAAGTTGGTATTGCTTCAATTCTATTATTACTTAGATCTAACTCTTGAAGATTAAATAATGAGAAAATAAAGTTAGGGATAGTTCTAATTTCATTACCACTTAAATTTAATACTTTTAAAAGAGTTAAATGCACGATGGATGAGGGTAATATATTTGGATTTTTAAACATTAAGTCGTATTGCTTATATAGGGACAAAAAGGAATCCAAATCTTTAATTTTAATAAAGCTATTAATGATATCCTGATTTTTTTTAAGATAAAGCCAATTATAAAATTTGAAATTTAATAATTCCACATGACGGTTTTTAATGACAATAAATGGGTTTGGATTTTTCACATTCGAAATATGTTGGAAGTAAGTAATTGAATCGATTGAAATCTCATAATTCTTGATATATTTAGCAAATAGGCACTCAACCTCTAAAAAAAAAAGCGATTCTTCCATGACAATTCCTATCTTGTCTGAATAATTTAAAAGCCAATTTTGTAAAGCTTCGGTTAGTTCTATAGAAACATTCTTACTCTTTTTCAAAAATATCTTAATCAGAGTATTTATGATAAGGGGAGAAGGATCATGCTGAATAGTCCAAGTTAAAGCATCTTCGCCATATTTTAAGAGATGTTCTGAAATTATATCTACCGCAGAATTTCGAATAAAGGGACTTTCATCTGAAAGCAAACAGCTTTCAATAGTTTTGTAAACTGTTTCCAGTTTTTCTTTTGGGATACCCACTTTATGGAGAGCACGTATGGAAGCTTCACGTAACTCTAAATCGTTGCTTTTTTCAATAAGAGAAAGTAAAAGATCTATTGCTAAGGTTTCATTAATTTTTCCCCGAGAAAAATCGGTCAATATTGCATCTGGAGTTAAGGATTCAGACATAACTAAAATATAATAACTAGTATATAGAATATAACTAAAATAAAAAATAAAAAAAATTTGTTGTTTAATTTTATTTTTGCAGATTAATTGTATCTCCTGCGCGTAAATAATAACCAGAAGAAGCCTAATACACCCAATACAAATGCAACTATTGTGACGTAATTTGGCCAATAGGCTACATCAAAGGACGCAGGATTCGCAATCCATCCTATAATCGGTGAGATGCTGGTCACTGCCATGATGCTAAGAACGACTAATCCTTGTCCCATGGCCCATTCCTCTTCTCCAAACATACCTATACCGGCTACTATTGCCCAGAAACCTAAAATTGCTGATATTAACCCTTGAGAACCAAAGAAGGTTAATGCAGCTGCTAAGTCTGGATCACCAGCGAAACCCGCGAGCCATGATGGTACGACAATCCCGGCCCATGCTAAGAATTGCATGACTGCAACAAATAGAAAGACGATACCGATTAATATCAGAAGGATGTTTAATAATTCATTCGAATCTTTCTGTTTTTCCATTTCACTCATTGTAAATTCAGCCTTTTTTCATTTAATTTTATGATTAAATGTTTAAGATGAAATACTCACCTAATTATATAAATTTAATTCATTTAGGAACTGAAATAAAAATACTTATCCTTAGCAGAGTATATACTAATAATGATCCCTTTACCGATGAAATTGGATTTATGATTTTTATATAATCAAAAGCCTTTTCTATCAGTATCTCCTCCATGATTCTCTAGAAATGACAAGTTTTATAAGGTCATAAATTAAATTGGTAAGTAGATTTATTTATAAAACACAAATTATTTTCCTACAAAGTTAAAAAATTATTGAGAAAGATAAAAATGAAAACCTATGAAGAATATGTTCAAGATTTGCTAAAAATGAAACCTAACATCTATATCGGTGATGAGGTAGTTGGGAGGGATGATCCCCGAATTAAAGGTGGGATGCGAATCATTAAAGAAACATATGATCATGTAAAAGAGCCCGAATGGCAGGACGTGTGTACTGCTACAAGCCATATTACTAATAAAAAGATTAATCGCTTTACCCATATCCATCAAAGTGAAGAAGATCTTTTAAAAAAGCAGTTGATGACGCGCCAACTCTGCCATAGAGTGGGAGGATGTATCCAAAGATGTATGGGGATTGATGCACTTAATGCACTTTCAGTTGTTACCTATGAAGTTGACAAAGCGACCGGATCGGATCACTATCAGCGTTTTTTAAAATATATGGAATACTTCCAAGAAAATGATTTAGTCGCAAGTTGCGCACAAACCGATGCAAAAGGTGATCGACTAAAGCGTCCCCATGAGCAAGAAGATCCTGATCAATACCTAAGAGTAATTGAGACACGTGAAGATGGGATTGTTGTACGAGGATGTAAAGTTAATATTACAAATACTCCCTACGCCCATGAAATGATTGTTGTTCCATGTCGGTATATGGGTCCTGAGGATAAAGATTATGCAGTAGCATTCGCTTTACCCGCAGACTGGGAAGGTGTAAAATTGCTTACTAGACCTGCAAATTTTAGAAAAAGTAAAAATCTTGAAGCCCCCGGAAGAGAGATAGGTGATGCAGAGACATTTATAATTTTTGATGATGTTTTTGTGCCAAAGGAGCGTGTATTCTTAAATGGTCATGGAGATCCCCGTCAAACTCCTTATGCGGGATTTTTGGCTTTAATGTTTGCCCATTATCATCGCCATAGTTATACTGGATGTAAACCAGCAGTTTCCGAAGTGCTTGCAAGCGCAGCTTCGTTAGTAGCTGAATATAATGGTATTGAAAGTACCTCTCATGCAAAAGATAAAATTTCTCATATCATTGGAACCGCTGAGCTCGTATTCGCAGCAGGAGAATCAAGTGCAAAACACTCTGAGAAGGCACCTTCTGGCACTCAAGTCCCTGACGAAATTTTAACTAACGCTGGCAGAAGGTTGGCGGGAGAAATGATATATGAAGAATATAAGATTTTATCAGACCTCTCAGGAGGTATAATTGCCACTTTACCATTTGAAGAGACATTTTATCATGAAGAGGTTGGTGATTTGGCTATGAAATACCTAAAACGAAATCCGCGAATCAAACCTGAATACATGCTTCGCTGTTTCAAAGGCATCGAAAATTTAGGTGTCTCTGATCTCGCTGGTGTTATGCAAGTAGCGGGATTACATGGTGGAGGGAGTCCCCAAATGGAAACAATTACTATGATGATGCGCTATGATACTGAAAAATTAAAGGATATTGCAAAATACCTCTTTGGAATCAAATCAAAATTAAAGCCATATGAGCGCCCTACCGTCACTCCTCGAAAACAATTAGAAAAGTTCCGTAAAGCGATGATTAGCAAACGAGAACGAGAAGAAGAGTAACTATTATTTTTTCTATTATCTTTTTTTTATAGCAAATAATTATAATAAGCAAAGTACGAATTTCTGCGTATCAGAGAGTTTTATTAAGTCGATACCCGCCTCATCTTGAACAAACTGCTCCAGAGGGATTCCTTTTTCAAATAACTCATTGAATTTATCATAAAATATTTGGAAAATATTTTTATTCCTGGAGATATAGGATCCGATTAATCGATTAGTAGGATCAAAACTTGGTTGAATTAATTCATTATCGGTCAAATTAAAGTTACTAAAATCGTCATAGGTTACGTGAACCTTTATAGATTTGAATTCTAAATTATATTGAGCTAGATGTTCGGTTAAAATATTAAACTCAAGGCTTAGTAACAACTCTTTTACGACCTCTGCATTAAAAATCATTTGCATATCAAGATTTTTTAAATTTCCCGCGATTTTAGTCATACTGTTCTTCATTATATCTTTAAGTTCATCGGGTTTACCTTTAGTTCCAAATATTTTTATAGTTTCTATGAGTTCATTATCGTATCGTATACCAATAGCTATTTTGCATACATTTTTGCTCAAGAGAGAATGATAGGTCTCATCTAAATTTTGTATACTATACTTGATGAATTCGACAAATTCTTGGGCAACCTGCTCCCCTAATTTGAAGGTTTGAATGAAATCGTTAAGTGCATTTTCTGCTTTCTCTTTCTGTTCTTGAAATAGATTCGTTAGTTCTTCTATTCGTATTGTTACGATTTTTTGCCACAAAGGAATTATTGGCGTTGCCAAATGAATTTTCATTGGACGATCATAAATTTGTACTAACTCTAAATCGTTTAAAACAGAACAAATCTTATAACCGCGTTTTAATGTAAGGTCATATTGGGATGCAACTTCAGATAAGTTATCTATTTTTTTATTTTTAAGGAGATGGTGATAAATCTTTTCAATTCCCTTTTCGATTATCCCAATCGCATCAAACAAGGAACTTATTGCCAAAAATTCGTTATTTTCCACGTAATCACCTATAGTTCTGTCTTTTCTAGGGTTAATTCTGTAAGCACTTCAAATGTTTTTGTAACATTCTGCCCAGTTTTGCTTGAAATCTCTCCGAATGAGGCCATTTTATGTTTTTCAGCTATTTGAATACCAAACTCTCTCGTAATTTCTCGCTGTTCCTC
>Ga0180437_10008379_pt1 | contig 13156 bp, 11 predicted proteins | sample SS_ome_4_FD_132410 | JGI IMG/M metagenome (GOLD analysis project Ga0180437, IMG submission 132410) | Hypersaline lake sediment archaeal communities from the Salton Sea, California, USA - SS_3_D_1 metaG | ecosystem: Environmental > Aquatic > Non-marine Saline and Alkaline > Hypersaline >...
CCCTGTACAAAGGTATGTGTGCCACCAGCCCAGGTTCCAGTACCACCAACTGTGCACTCGTATAGATCATAGGTTCCAGCACCACCGTAGAATACATACTCACCAGCAACGTAGGTCTCAGTGGAATCAAACCAGTAGGCATTAAGCACGTGAAGAAAATCAGCATTGCCAGCACCGTCGTCGGCTGTTCTGTACAGCTTTACGTACGGACGATTTGTTCCCACCTTTGTGATCAGATGCTCGTTGGCTGCATCGGGGTAGTCAATGTCATCGATATCATTTCTTCCATTAAGAGTATTGGTACTTGACTCACCCAATGAACTTGGAGGACCCTCCTCACCGTATCGACTAACATAGGTGTAGAAGTAGGCTATATATAATGCTCCTGCTACTTGTGGTGAAACCGTTGGGGCTGAACCAGATGGAGCACCTGGGTAATAGAAGTCTGTGGTAAAGTCAAATGTTCCTGCACCCTGAAGATCGTTAACGAAGGCTGCATACTCATTGGCTGCTGTACCCACAAAGGTCCCACCAAGGAAGGCTGTGGCATTGTACGTATCCGTGTCGATGTGAGCACCCGAGTTAGAGAAGGCTATAGTATTACCGGCTACACCGGCTGTCGTAGCTTCCACTGTCACCGTGCCGTCAAGGTTGTCTGTAAACGTAACGGCTGCTGCTGGGGTCTTAGCTGCCAGGGCTGCTGCACACAGTTCTTTCGTTGTGGTTGCAGCCGTGCCGAGCTCGGTGTTACCACCACCGACACCATCGTCACCTATGTCAAACTCAAATGTCTCTGAGCCTATGGTTAAGGTTTCACCATCCGTCATGCCATCGGTGAAGGTCACCGTACCCTTTGACTTTTGAGCAGGCATACCGGTAAAGTACATTCTCTCCCAGGTGTCGTTGGCTACTGGTGATCTAACCCAGTGGACAATGTTGTTGTAGTAAACCCAATGGTTGTTACCACCCTCCAGGTACTCAAACAATGACTTGTAAGCAGAGCCAGTTAAGGCTGTGCTTGCTGTAGACTTACGGTAGGCTTTAAGCTCACCGGTTGCTGTCTTCAGGTCAAGGGCAGTCTGGGCCATATTGGGTGGCAGCTTATCGTTAGCCACCTTGGGCATGATACCTTTGAACTCATTAATCTGTATCTTTGCCATCTGTTTTTTCCTCTATTAGTTTGGGTTCCTCAACCTTACCCTCAATAAACTCCAGGCCTTCGAGAGCACCTAACTGTTTAAGAACCTGAACGTTTGACTTACGAACGTTGGCATAGTCAATTCTCATGCCAAACATAAAGTCGTACAGTTGCTGGGTAAGGATCATGGTTCGTTTGGGTGCACAGTCTGCCGTAGCATACGTGTCACCCTCGTTTGTTTTCCACAAACCCTCAACGTAGTTGGGGCACTGGTCCTTATATCGAATCCAAAATGGACATTTCTCTTTGGTGCATGTGTCTTGTCTTTTAGCCATGATAATATTTCCCCCTGTAATTTAAATGTTATCAGTCTTTGGTTGCTATGATACCCACGGCTGCTTGAGGCCTGTCCGTAGACGGTGCACTGGATGATCCAGTGGCTGCTGTTCCTGAAGCACTGGTTGCTCCTGTTCCACTGGCACCCGTTGCTCCGGTACCACCAGCATTGGTGTTACCTGGATCGACATTGTTTGTGTAGGCATCCTGATCCATCTTTTTAACTGAGCTACCACCAATCGTTCCATCGTGTACCGAGATTTTGTCATAGCCAGTGTTGTTTGTTCCAGTGATAGCCTGACCACTTCCATTTGAGGCAAACGACTGATCGTTAGATGATGACCCAATAAAATTATACCACATGTGATTATGGGTACCCATCGTGTGGGTGTGACTTGGGCCGGTGTGAGTATGTGACGGCCCGGTATGTGTGTGGCTTGGGCCTGTATGTGTATGGGTTGTTGGGGTCCACGAGCCAAGTACCTGACCACCCGTGTCGTTATAGTCCTGTGCCCCACCTTTAATAGCAAGTAGGCTATCAGCCGGGCCTGCATCAAGTGTCCAGCCAGTCGGTGCCACGTTCTCGTAGAAGTACATCTTGAGACCTGACGGTGCCAGAAGTAGCAGAGCATTGGCTGCAATGTCAGCAGTATTGGTTGCTATGTCAGCCACGTTTGTGGCTATGTCTGCAGCATTCGTTACTATGTCTGCAGCATTCGTTGCTATGTCGTCCCGAAAAGCTTCAAGCACAATCTTGGGTAAACGTAGCTGAATCTTGTCAGACGTGGAGTAGGCCGTACCTGAGGTGTCGTCTGCCCCTCGTTCTATTACCTGGAACACATCACCGGAGGTGTGTGTGGTTACCTTAATTATTTCTCTGTTACCGGATACGTCCACCAGGGTGCAGTAGAAGTAATCTCCACTCCCACCAGCAACGATAGGGAAGTTGTTACCCTCACCAGCAGCAACCGTCAGTGTCGTGGCACCTGAGGTTATGCCAGAGGCCAGGGTACTCTCGGCATTGTTTGCAAATTTTACAGCCATGATCCACTCCTCTTAATTGCATTTGATCCCATCACTATAAAGTCCTGGGGTATGATCCGACCAGGGTATTTACCGGTGCCGGTCAAGGTTGTTTTCCTGGCAGTACGGACACCATTTCTGTAAGCTCGTGCAAAGCTACCAGCAAGCTGTGGGTTATACCATGAGGCTGTGGGAATCAATAGTAGCCGTGAAACTACACCAGCCTGGATGTGCTCATGCCACTTCTCGTAGATGTGCTCATCTATTTCTGTTTGATCCCTCTTGTACGTAACCCGTGTGACAAGCTCAAGGTCGTCAGTAACATCTGCACTGGGTGTAGGCCAGAATCTAATTTTATTTGTCTCATCCTCAAGGAAGTATCGGGTTGGTTTACTGGACGTTGTCTCTCTCCAGTTATTAAACTCAGCATCCATTTCCTTTTCGGTTGTTCTAAGCATAGGTAAGTCGTTGCCATCAATACGACAGTTGTCCACAGCAATGGCACGATATTTATCTCCCGTGTACTTCAAGGTGTACGTGCTCTTATCTTCCTCAAGCTGAAAGGCAGATGGTTCTTTCTTGAGGGCCAGGGTACGTTCTAAAAATTCAATGGTTGTACTAAGAACGTGTGTCCGGATCATTATAGACGGAGCACCAGAGCAGTACTGGAGAATCTCGGGTAGGAACACATCGAAGAGTACATACCCAGCAGATGCAGTAGCCATAGGTTATTCCTTTGTCTCAGGTCCTGCAGCACTTGAAGCTGCCATATCAACCTGCAGTAAGTTAAAGAAGTTTTGTAGGAAGGTCATGCCCTTGCTAAACTCAACGTCCTCGTCGTCAGCAATGAATGCTTTGTACAACATATACTGGACAAGAGGTTCGAAGAATATACTATTGGTTCCAGTTACACTGGCTGTGGTTGAAACAGCAGTAGGTAGCTGAGACGATACCATCTCAACCTGGACCACAGTGGTGGCATGAACGGGAGGTGTTACATAAAATATTTCTGGGTTCTCTTTATCGTAAGAGAAATTGTCAATAGCTGTATCCCCTGTCCCAGCAGGCCACAGCAGGTTTGCAAAATCTATGTGACTTCTTTTTGCAGGTGTAATGATCTTACCAGCCGTTAATCCATCGGTGCCCATGTTTCTTGTTATGTCCAAGAGTCTTAAGCCTGCCGTGGGTAATGACTGCCTTACTCCTGCAGATAATGTTACCGACTCAGTGACGGCACCAGCATCGGGACGTACGAGGATCAAGGCTCGAATAGCTGCATTCAAGTACTTGATCCACGTTGCCGAGGTTACACGATCATAACCGGTGTCACCATAGATATCAGCAGCATCAACTATGTAGTCGTTTGCTGTGAATGCCATAGGTTATTTTCCTTTTTTCTCCTCGTCGTACTCTTTACGGAGCACGTCGATGTGCTTAATGTCATGCACGGTGTGCTGTACACGAGGGACTTGTTTTGGTATGTACCTGATCTTTCCATCACGGTCCACATCCATTTTCATTTTGGTTGCAATAGCATTTTGAAGAACACCATCGATAAACTCCTTGGGAATCCAAACCATCTTTTCCCGGGGGATGATGAGGGCAATACCGTTGAGTGCCATCTGTACGTAGGGTAGGTCGTTCTCGTCAGTGTTGTAGAAGGTAATTTGTACCATCATACCACTGAGGCCCTTATGTAATTTCGTGGTTGGTTTGTGCTCCTCGACGTTACCCTCCTCGGTGATGACAACAGCCTCCTTCTCTTTACCTGCATTGACATCAATGAGTCTTAAAATGTTGGAGAGTTTCTTTCGATTGACTGAGCCGTTGGGGGCCAGGAAGTCATCCTTCGTTAATTCGTACTTGTCCATCAACTCGACTAATTCAACGTCCTTCATGCTCATATAGTTTTTCATATCACGATCCTTCCATCGATGATAGTTAGTAGGAGGGGCAAGGCCAGGGGGTAGCCAAGCCCTGCCCTCTCCAAGTTAATAAAAGTTACAGATTACGACAGATCGGAAACGGCTACTTCAAGACGACACATCCAGAAGTCGTTCAGGATGATAGTGGCAGAGTAACCTTTCCAGCCAACGTGTCCTCTCTGAGCCAGTGGGTCAGAATCGGAAGCTTTAGGATTGACAACCATCGGGGTCAGAGCATTAGCACCCTTGAAGGCCACGATCCCGTAAGCATCACGGGCAAGATACAGCATCGGATAAACGTCGGCATTACTATTCGTCGTGAGGACGTTAGAACCACCGGAGTTACCAGCACCCAAGAAAGGTTCGATGATGGTAGACATCAGATAACGGACATCTTCAATCTTGCCAATCTCACCGTCCCAAGGAGTCATCGATCCGTATTTCTCAGCCGGTACGAAAGAACTGATAGCACGAAGGTCAGGTTCCAGGTCGGGGTGCACGATGCAGATAAAGGAAGGGGCTATACTCTCTGTACCAAAAGCAGGAGTGCTCTTGACGGCAGATGTAATAGGTTTACCAAGCTGCCTTTTCAGGAACCGGGTTACCTTCCGTTGGTCGTTCAGGCTAAACACAACGTCAACGGCTGCACGACTGGTGTCGGCATTCGAGTAGAAGACATTGGTACCAGCCTTCAGGACGTTGTAACGAGTTTTCTCAATCAGGACTGCAGCCTGCTCACCGAGGATGTCCACGGCCTCTCTCATGATTGGGTCTTCGTGAGTGTCCATGATCACGTCAGAGATCACAACACGGTCACCGTACTGCACGAGAGTTGCATCGTAGTCAGAGCTTTCCAGAGCAGTTGCATCCGGAGTAACACCTTCTGTCAGCATTTTGTTGGCAGGGTTAAAGTTGGTGCCTTTGAAGTACTCGTGAGGATTAAAGTCACTTCCAAAGGTGGAGGTCCAGGTGCTGTCCAGGTAGTACCGACGGAACTGAATTGTCTTGGTACTCTTGGCAGGCAACGGTTTGGCCTGACCAAACTTCTCAAGGATCAGCCAAGGCATACCACGTTTCAGAAGGTCACGAACTACGAAAGCAGCCGTACGAGGGGAGATGTCACCATAGGTCATTGTACTCATTTGATAAACTCCTAAAGGGAATTACTTCTCCTCAGCAATAGCTTCCTTGAAAGCACCGTCGAAGTCATTCTTGTCAGGACCGTCGGTGGGAGCACCTCCAGATTCTGATTGAACATCCTTCATTGATGCCAACTTATCTGCCTTTGCTTTTGAGTTGTTACCCTTATCAAGCTGGGATTTCCAGCCGGTTGATTTTTTAAATTCTGAAATCATATCTATAACCTGCTTCGAGGAACCGTTATAGTATATGTTCTCCAGGTGTGGTCTCATGAAAGGTTTCTGTTTTTGAATCCAGGTGAGTAAGACACCGGACGAAACCATCTCACTTAGGTCAGGGTGCTTTGAAGTGACTTCCGTCATGTGATCGTTGGTCTCTGTACTTTCTCCGGAGGTGGTATCATCAGAGGCCTGACCATCACTGTCGTCAACTGTCTTATCTTTGGCCTGAGATCTAACGGGTGCTGCACCGTCTACTCTTTTAAGTAGTACGTTGACAACATCTGCCAACTCAGGGAAGTCAGACTTGAATCGTTCCAAAGTTTCCTTGTCGGACTCTGCATCAGGATCGGGCTGGTTGTTAAGCTGTAGCCTCAACTGCTCGTTCTCTTCTGCAAGTTGTTCAGCCTTTTTATTAGCTGCACGAATACGTCCATCCCAAGAGGATGTCTTCTGTCGTTCCTTCTTTAACTCAGCTTCTGATTCTTCAAACTTCAGCTTCCAATCGGTGGTACCATCAGCATCTTTATCACCGTCGGTGTCAGAGTCTTTGTTGCCTGTATCGGCATCGTTGCCCGTTTGGGCATCACCCTGGTCATCGGTAAATAAACTTCCGTCATCACCTTTAGCTTTGTCCTTGTCGGAATCATTGGACTGATCTTTTGTGGCTTCCCCAGCCGTACCAGTCTCGTCATCCTTTTTGGAGTCCAACTCTTTGATGATGTCTTCATCAGACTTGTCTGGATCAGCACCAAGTATTGCATCGGTGGTGCTGGCAAACTCTTCCTTATCCTTATAGTACTCGTCAATCGTTACACCTGCTACGTCTTTGTCGTCTGGCATTGCTGCCTCCTCTGGGGTCCCTATGGATATCCCGTAAACTTTTAGTAATTATGCAGTGACGGTATTGACCGGCTGCACCCCCTGTTAACCGAAAGCCCCTGTGTGTTGATCCTTCAAAGGCTTTCTGGTAAGACCCTTGAGCAATTCCTGTAGCTCAAGAATCCTACCTTGTATTCTTTTCATCTCGTCTACATCCAAGGTACTGACCAGTAAGTCTTTCTGTGAGCTTATCCTCAACTCCAGGTACTCTGTGAGGTTACGAAAGAATTGATTGTCAGTATTTCTTTTCATAGAGTCGATTAGTTCTGATTGCTTTGTTCTATTATGCAACTTGTGTCTCCTGCACCTCGGCTGGTGAACCCTCAGGTCCAGAGCCAGGTCCGGTTAAACCCATTATCTGTTTTGTCTTCTCAACAGCATCAGGCACATGGCCAGAGGACTCAGCTTTCATAGCCTCAAGTAACATGGTAACCTGCTCCTGCTTTTTAGCAGACTCAGCATTTTGCTTCTGAATGTTATTAACCTCTGCCTCTGATCTAATGAAACCCAGACGGTCAAGGTCAAAGATTTCTGCAAGTTCACGAAGCAGTACGTCACGTTTGATGTACATATTGTCCAGGTCATTGTTGGTGAGGGCAAGGAACTGATTGATCTGTTCCATCTTGACCTCTTTAGCAATGAGGGACTTGGACCCGTGGGCAACGATGTTAAAGTCACCTTTGATATTCTCTTTGCCGTTAAACTCCATATTCCAGAAGTACATCGACTTGATGAACGGTCTGGTAATACCATCGTCAAAGAATTGAACCTGGTCCTTAAGTGTAATGTTAGATGCTCCGATCAGCATCGACATACCAGTGGCTGTCTGGTTGCCTGCACCCCCGGGCACGTCCTGCCCACCGTGGAGGGTCCTCGGAATTGTAGTAGACTCGTCAGCCGAGTTCTGGAAGAACTCAACGAGCCCCAGAAATTCTCTGGTATAACTGGGTAGCTTGGTTACTGTGATAGCTTTGCTACCGGCATCAATACCCTGGCCTACTCTTTGGAATACCCTGAAAGGAAATAATTCCGTGGGGTCTTCACCGTCGGCCAGTAAATCAATGTTGGCCTCAATGATTGGGCCAGCAGATATGGCTGCATTGTCCAGCATGGCACGGATAGATGCATTGTACAGCATCTGTGGGTCCCTCATGATTCTCGGAACACCGTCACCAAATATACTGGTCTCGTCCTTATCGAAGTAATAAAAATAGTACGGTATGTCTGCACCTTCGATTGGACTGATGACTGCCTTTATTATAACGTTTCCAACCATCCAAATGTTACAGGCAACCTCAGGTCCCATTAGGTCCCATACTTCCTGCTCTGCATCTGGCACTAACTCTTTAGCATCCTCTGTGTCGAGAAAGCCCCACCGTTCGTGTACCTCATACTTCTCCCGTTTAGGTGGGTTGGAGTCACCGTCGGCATCTGAGTTGGTGGACATCTCTCGGAGAAACTCCTCGTAGTCCTTGTACACAGCATTGCCGTCAGGGTAGGCAGCTATAAAAGCATTGATTGCCTTACTGTTAAAGTCAGACCGTTTGCCAAGGACGGCTAAACGATTCTTGCTAAACAGATGCTTCTGCCAGATGTACCGTGCATTCTCAATCTCTTTGGCACTCATATCTGGGTAGATATCCCAGATAGGTACAAACTTGGCAGTAGGGATCATACGTTTGATTTTGATCTGCTTCCAATTACCTGCCTCGTCCTGGTACCAACGTTTGCTGGTAATCTCTTTGACCATAGGTCCTTTAAGAATACCTGTACCATAGATGTGTCCTGAGTGCAGAACGTTCCGGACGGTTGATCGGTAGTCAAACTCAGCAAGCTGATCAGCAATCTCCTGCTCCATAGCAGAGGCTGCTTTGTCAGATGCTTTGATCACCACCTCGTTTATCTCGTCCTCGGTAGGCATACGGCCAAGCTCGTTGAACATCTGCTCGGCTATGTTTTGAATCATAGGACCGTCGAGCTCTGGTACTGGTGTTGACTGGATCATCCAGTTTTTATCTTCATTGGCCGGGAACTGAAGGTCAATCATCCTGGCATCAAAGGTTTTGACTTTTGTTCTGGTCAGCCTTATATAAGCCTTTGATCTGTTCGGATGAATCTTAGACATAACCTCTGGGTCATACTGACCACGGTACTGCCTCAGGTCCCTGATCATACGACGTTCAGTGAACACCCTCTCACCCTCTGCTTCCTGCCACTCGTCCTCAAGCTTGGTGCCGAGGGCTGACTGGAACGGGGCAAGTGTGACGGCTGCTGCTCTATCCTGGGCATCCTTTACATCGTCTACATCTGGAGTCCTCTCGTCGTCCTTGATTGTATCAAACGTTGAGGACATCTCATTTTTTTCTTTTATGTCAGTTGCCATTTAATAGTCCTTAGTACCCGGCTGAGTTACAGGCTGGGCCAGTATGTTTTTGGGTACGTGCAACATTCTTACGGAATATTTTACCGGCCACAAATTCCATGGCACCGTACTGTAATCCCTCGTGCACGTGAGAATAAATATTTTTCTCTGGTTTATCTTTCCACTTTGTCCCTGTGACAGTAGTGGACACCTTCTCATACTTAAACTCGGATAGAAAACCTTTCCTTAGTATGGGGCACTGGTCTGTCAGGACAAAGCCATCTTTTTTACGAAGGAAGAAGACAACTGATTCAAACCGTTGTGCCGGGTTCTGTGACTTGCCTAATGAGACAGGTAGTCCTGCTTTAATAAGGATATCCCGAGCCGTCTTCTTATCTGTTTGAGCACGTTTGTTTTCAGGGTCAACGATAATCTCAATGTTGAATCCTTTGTATAAGTTCCTAAGCTTAGGCCAGAGATGATCATAAGCAAACTCGTGGATCGAACAATCCTCTGTAACAAGCTCATCGAACACGACAAGCTGTCCGGAACTGGTAAACTGCATGAAAGCTGCAGCAGGTGTGAGTCCTGTATCCATCCCAATGATAATCGGAATACCCTTGGATAATTCAAAAGGCTTATCCGAAAAGTGTACTTTGTCGTCATACATCTTATACACAGGTTTTCCAGCCCGAAGGTTGCCGTAGTTGTTGAGAACAAAGACGGACACCCACTCTGGGTCTGCACCTTGAACTTGATCAATGTAGTAGTCCTCCGATAGGTGAAGCAAGTTATCTGCCAGAGGGTTGATCTGATACCAATTGTCGTCGGCATCAACAACAAACCCTCTGCTCTTTGGGCACATAAGCAGGGCTGACGGCTGAACATAAAAGCTGTGATTCTCTGGTTTCTCTTCCTCGGCTATAGTGTACAGCCAATGCTCTGTAGGGACAGAGTTATAGTCAGAGATAATAAAAGGATCGATTGCACCGACCTTACCAAGTTTGTCCTTATAGCTTTCGTACTCGTCCTCGTAGTCCTTATGGCAAAAGAAACGTTTGGGATACCTGTTGACCCTTGACTTCAACATCTGGAATATACCACGTGGTATCTCTGCAGTCTCATTGAGGTGAGCACCGACAAGCTGTAAGGACTGAAGTTTGATGACATCCTCCTCACGGTCAAGGGCAAGGAACACCAACTCCATCTCTACTTTAGTCTTACCGTCGGGGTGGTCCATGTGTATAGAGCCACGGATGGGCACGTCATATACAATTTTAATTAATGGACCAAACCACTCTTTCCATGACTCAACGGTTGTGGACTTTAGGTTCGGGTAGGTGGCTCGTAGCACACCGTACCTTGAGTGTCGAATACCATTTGCATCTGGTGCCTGGTCCAGGGCATTAAGCCAGCAGTGCATAATGCACCCTGACGATTTACCTGAGCCGACACTGCCACGTATGAATATGTACTTGTTCGTGTCCATGTGGACCTTGGCAAATGTTTCATTAGCTTCATAGTCTAACTGCCATTCCATAGCTTGCTCCTTCCAGCACAACTATTATTACAGCACCTCTACTCTGTAGAAATAAGCACTGTGTGTTCCACCACCTGTGATGGTGAAGTTAAATACCAACGTGTGGCTTACGTTAATCCAAGCCGATGTCGTTGGCCGATTAAACTGTACGGTAACAACCGTGTCAGAGGCAACGGCTGTCGTTCCTATTAGCTCGGCTGTGGTTGCTGTCTCAGAGGCCAGGTCGTCACTGTCGGACGGTTTCACACGACCCAGGTAGGATACCACGGAGCACAGTGTGATGGCCTTTCCTTCTGGCAGGGCATCCTCAAAGTCAAAGTTAAATGGACCCCACTCAGCAGCATTGGATTGAATGCAAATTCTGCCTTGCTGAAATTCTATTTTCATTTTATTTAGTTTCCCTTATAGTTAATCCTTGGTTGCAATTATGCCAACTGCAGCCAGTGGTCTATCGGTTGACGGTGACGATCCAGCATTGGTGTCACCTGGGTCTGTGGAGTTAGTGTCACCTGGGTCTGTGGAGTTAGTGTCTCCTGGGTCTTTCAAGGAAGTGTCTCCTGGGTCGATTTTATTTGTGTAGGAGTCCTGGTCCATCTTTTTAACTGAGCTACCACCAATCGTTCCATCGTGTACCATGATTTTGTCATACCCTGAGTTGGCCGTTCCTTGCACATTCTGAGTAGACCCTGTTGAATTGTACGTAAGGTCATCGGATGTTGTGCCCCTATAGTCATACCACCTGTGGTTATGTGTTCCCATGGTGTGGCTGTGAGAGGGCATGGTATGAATATGGGAAGGCATGGTATGAATATGGGAAGGCATGGTATGTATGTGGGTTGATGGGGTCCAAGACCCGGCCTGTGTTCCACCGGTTGTGTTATAAGCATTTGATCCACCCTTAACTGCAAGGAGTGTATCAGCCACAGCAGCATCAATAGTCCAGTCTGTTGGGGCCGTGTCCTGGTAGAAGTACATCTTTGTTCCAGATGCAAACCCAGATGCAGGAGTCTCAAATGTTGGGGCTGAAGCTGCACCGTTTGACGTAAGGACCTTACCTGACGTGTCCAGAGCAAGCTCTATAAGAGCACCTGAGCCATTGGAGTACATTACCTTCCAGTTGCCAGCACTGTGGTCAAGCACGTCCGTGACTGCATGCAGCCTGGTATGGCTGGCTGCAGTGTTAGCTGCTACGTCAGCATGGTCTGACCCATCACCTGACCGGTGTGTAGAATTTTCGGATATGCCGTCGTGGTCGTGCAGGGTGGTATCACCACCGTCCGTAAGATCGTCGTGCTGAACCTCTGTGAGGTGAAAGTGGTCTGCTGGTGCACCACCAAACAAGTTAGCTAAGGACTCATGGTCACTGGGTGTGGAACTACCACCGGATATGGGAGACTGTCTCCAGTCAATGTAATCGTCACCAAGATCGGTTGATCTAATCCTGGCTGCAACCTGGTTGCCGTACGTAGTACTGGTCTGCCAAATTACTGTGGCAATCGGCAGGTATTCAGCACCGGGAAGACCGGCAAGAGATATCGAAGCAAGTTCATCCTCAGCACCTGTTCTGGCCGTGTTGATATTAGTGTACTCGGCCTGGCCCATGATACCAATGATGGGGGTGTCAATATCGTTTGTAGCAAAGTAATGGGTTAGCACGTAATTCAGGTTACCAACCTCAACCAGTTGCCACGTCCCACCGTTGTAGTCGTTCCAGTCAAGTTCATCACCAATCGTTCCGTCAGCCACCGGGTAGTTGGCTGTGGCATCCAGCTTTCTCCAAAGGCCACCAACACCAAGCCTATAAAAGGTAGGTATGGTTGCATTGACAAGCTGCTGTGGGCTACCATCCTCTATTGATATTTCAATATCCTCGTCGTGGAACTCACCATCGGTTACGTCGAACTGAGCAGCCGTGGCATCATTACCGTTACCGTCGATGTCAAAGTTGGTAAGGGAAAGCCCAGACTCGTACAGAGCACCAATAGCCTCGTGAAAGTGGTAGTGGGTGGCAGCACTCATGTCGTTGCCGTGCCGTTCCTCACCAACTAAAATACTCTCGTTGTCGGTAGCATTCCAGTACACGTTACCTACCAGACACTTCTCAAGAATAAGATCATCGGTTGATCCACCTGGGGCTCGAACCTTCAGGTCACCGTCGGTGTCAAAGTAAATCCAGTGCAGTCCCTCAACGTCAGTGATAACTACAGTGTCACCCTCTGAGGTGTACCGTATTCCATCGATGTAGTAGTCAAAGCTTGTTGCTGTCGGTTGAATTGAAAACGTTAGGGTGCCGTCGGTAAAAGAAATTGTTGAGTCCGTCGGAGGTCCCTGCTTTACGTCGAAACCGTTATTGGTTGTTTTATATGTTTGTATTAGTTCCCACCGGCCATTCCCAGTATTGCCGTCCGGTGTTACCCAGGTAGGCAGGTCCTGTGTTGTGGCAGAGGTGGAGTCGTACTTGTAAAGGTGAAGCAGATCCTCTAACTCAACAAAGCAGTAGTCACCCGTTACCAGGTCTGTGTAGTCTCCTGGGTTAGGTACCGTCTGCAAAGAGTTGTCGTCTGCTGGTGTGAGGTTATGGGCTGCATACCA
>Ga0180437_10008381_pt1 | contig 13153 bp, 8 predicted proteins | sample SS_ome_4_FD_132410 | JGI IMG/M metagenome (GOLD analysis project Ga0180437, IMG submission 132410) | Hypersaline lake sediment archaeal communities from the Salton Sea, California, USA - SS_3_D_1 metaG | ecosystem: Environmental > Aquatic > Non-marine Saline and Alkaline > Hypersaline > Sediment...
ACGTTATCCTTCAAGCTGGGGTCCCAGCTCACGACCTCGGCGACCACCTCGACGATCGTCAGCCCGGCCGGGGAATCGGTGTCTCCGGCCACTTTGTTGACCACGACGTGGGGCAGCGCGTCGTCGATGGATAGCTTCAGCTTAGCCGGCGCGGCGGAGAACTCCGACGTGTTGCCGTCCGCGTCGGTGTTGACCAGAGTGAAGGCGGCGCCGGTGGGTGTGCCGGTCCAACTGAAGCGGCCGGTCGTCGCGTGGGCCGTTCCGGAACCTTCGTAATAGCGCCCCTCGCCGTCGCCGTCCGAGTAGACCAGAACTGTGCAGCCGGGGCAGGCGGTCGCTCCCAGCTCTACTCCGCCAACGGGGTTCACCGCGTATTGCTGAACGATGGGAGGAGCCAGTTCCTCGTTGCCCCCGAAGTCGTTGTCGATCCCCAGACCCTGGTTGCCGTAGATCGAGTTGCGGCCGATGGTGTTGCGCACCGTCCCTTCGCCGTAGACGTAGACACCATCGCCCTCGTTCCAGGGGATGGTGTTGGCGCAACCAGCCTGCATACCCTGGCCGATGGTGTTGTCTTGCGCGAAGTTGGACAGCCTCACGCCGGCCCCGGCGTTGGGCAGGGCGCTCTGGCCGTCTGCCGACAGGCCGATCGTGTTGTTGCATAGTTCATTGTCGTTGCTGGTCAGAATTCCCACGCCGCCGTACATCCCGTAGTCCCCATCGTACCCGTTGCCGCTGATCAGGTTCCCGTCGGTCGTGGTCCCGATCGTGTTGCTGTGTGCCTCGGATTGCAGGAGGATGCCCAGCCTCTGGTTGCTCACCCGGCTGGTCCCGCCGGCGTCGGTGCCGATGGTGTTGCCTTTGACCACGTTGCCGGTCGCCTGGCCACCCTCGATGCGCACGCCATCCCGCGTATGGCCGCTGATGAGGTTGCCCGGTCCAATGGTGTTGTCGGGCGCACCGGTGACCACCACGCCGTCCTCTTGGTTGCCCAGGGCGGCGGTTCCGGACGCGTTCGTACCGATGCGGTTGTCCTGGACCACGTTGCCATGCGTGGTATCGCCGCCGATGATGATCCCGCCATCGGTGTTGCCGCTGATCAAGTTCGAATATCCTCGCTGGCTCAGGCCGATGGTGTTGGCCGCCGCGCCGCCGCTGAGGCGCACGCCGTAACCTCCGTTGGCGTAGGCGCCGGTGCCATACAGGTTGGTGCCGATGTGATTGTTGACCAGCACGTTGTTTTTGGCCGCGTTGGTGATCTCGACACCGTCGCCACTATTGTATCCGATCACATTGGGCGCACTGGTGGTTCCAGAGCCGATGGTGTTGTCGGCGGCGTCATCGCTGATATGTATGCCGTCTCCGTTGTTGTACACCACGTAGCTGCACGTCAACTGGTTGTTCTGCGCGCCGGTGCCGTGGACGTAGAGGCCGTGGTTCTGAGCGTTCTTGATCACCAGCCCGGTGAGGGTCTTGTTGGCACCGGTGATCTCGAGTCCGTAGGGCACACCGGCAGCGTCGATGACGAAGTAGCTGGAGCAGTCCCCGGGTCCCAGTGGCGTGGCGTCGATGACCAACGAATCGGGATCTGCCAGGCTCGGCAGCGGATCCTGTAGCGTCAGAACCCACTGTCCGGCCTCTGCATCGTAGCCGGGGTCGTCGGTGGGGATCTCGAAGGTGATGGTATCAGGCCCTTCGTGTGCGTTGGCTTCAAGAATGGCCTGGCGCAGCGAGCAGAACTCAGGACAGGTGCCTGCTTCGTCATAGGTGTTGTTGACCACGAAATCTGCCGCCGGGGTGCCCGGGCTTGAGGCCAGGGCGGTGCCGGATGCCGGTCGGCCAGGTTCTGGCGGCGCCAGCAGCGCCAGGAGTGTTGCCAGTACGAGTAGTCGCAGTTTGTGCTTGCTCACCATTGGTAGGAACATCATATCTTCTCCCGATTCTCCTGTTCTAATCGCGCACCACCAGCGGCAGGTATACCCAGTGGCTCTGTTCACTCACCGTCACTTGGTGGGTCGTGGCGTCTGCCAGGCTGGCGGTGTCCCGCACCTCCAGCCGGATTGTATGCTGGCCGGTGGTCGTGAACGTGTGGCTGGCGGTCTTTGTCGTGCCCCAGTCGGTGTCGTAGAGGCCATCGTTCTCCCAGTCCCAGCGCACCTGCAGCGCGGAGGCTGGATCCTCGGCGTCGCTGCAACCGGAGGCGTCGAAGGAGAAGGCGGTATTCGTGAACCCGCTGGCCGGCGTGACGGTGAAGACGGCAGTCGGTGCGGCGTTACAAGAGCCGACGTAGAACGCAGGTGAGAAGGCCGACGTGCTGTCATTTCCGTCTGTAGAGGTGGCGGTCACGTACGGGCCGTTCGGAGTGCCACCCACCGAGAAAAACCCTTCGGGGTTGGCAGTGGTGGTGGTTTCGAACACCTGTCCCTCATCGCTGGCGTCGGAGAAAACCTCGACGATGCAGCCGGGGCACGCGATGCCTTCCACGACGCCACCGCGGCAACTGGCCGCGGTGATGGTCGGGGCCTCCGCACCGTAGTTCCCCTCCTCGACTAGCTTAATGCCCGGCCCGTCGTTATCGTGGATGCTGTTGGCAGTGATGGCGTTGCCCAGGGCCGCGGCCCCGCCCACGTATACGCCGGCCTCTTCCTCGTCGAGGCCATCGGGGGTGCCGTTGTAGGCAATCTCGTTGACCGCGATGACGTTGCCCGTACCACCGGACACCGCGACGCCGTAGAAATTGTTGCCCCAGTTGATACGGGCGCCGTCGGTGCCGATCTTATTGAACCACACCAGGTTGTCGTTGGACTCGACGATGGCGATGCCACTCCAGCCGCAGGAGAGGATCGTGTTGCCCAGGCCCAATACGCCGATGTAGTTATCGTGCGCGCCGTCGTAGATGGAGATGCCGTGGTGGCCGATGGGCGCTGGCCACTGCCAGTTGATCGGGGCGCCGATGACGTTGCCGACGACGGTGTTGCCGTGGGTATCGCCCCCCGTCAGGTAGATGCCGCTCTGCCCGTACTGGTCGCCGGAATTTTTGCCGTTGATCCAGTTCCCCTCGCCCGGATCGCTGCCGCCGATGGTGTTGCTGTACGCCCCATCCTCGACCAGCACCCCGTGGCCCGCGTTGCCGGCCAGGGCCTCACCGCGGGCCAGCCCGACGTAGTTGCCGGCGACGGTGTTGCCGGAAGTCCCTGCCCCTTTCAGGTGTACGCCGTTGGCTCCACTGCTGTGGATCTCGTTGCACTTTTCGCCCTCGCCGGCGCCCACTTCGTTGTCCTCGCCTTCGATATAGACGCCATCCTGACCGTTGTCCCGGATCTTGTTACCCCAGATCTTGTTGCGATCGCCAGTGACGTACACGCCGGTCCCGCCGTTGTTGCTGACGTCGTTGGTCATCGGACCGCCGATCAGGGCGTCGTTCGAATAATGGAGGTGGATCCCGTCGCCCCCGTTCCCCAGATCGGGGGACCAGGGGCCAATCTGGTTGCCGAAGATGCTGGTGAAGTCGGAGCGGGTTAGCATGATGCCGTGGCTGGTGTTGCCGGCGACGAAGTTGTTGGGGCCGATGATGTGGTTGTCATCGTCGTCGATCCGGATGCCAATGGCGTTGGGCAAGGCTGCGTCCTTGAACTTGTTGGCGCCGATGATGTTGTCCCGGACGGTGCAATCGCCGGCCCACAGCTCGATGCCCACGTCGGTCGCGCCGACGATGAGGTTATTCTCAATCGTCTGGCCACTGCTCTGCACGAAGATGCCGCGGAAGTTGGCGAAGGCAGTCGTGCCATCCCACGTGCCGAAGTAATTGCCGGTGATGGTGTTCAGGATACTGGCCCCGTCGATCCAGACGCCGGTACCTTTCGGCGTACCGACGGTGAACAGGTTGCGCTGCCCGGCGCCGGTGCCGCCGATGGTGTTGTAGCTACCGTGGAGGATGTGGATCCCGACGCTGTCGCCTCCCGTGAACTCGATCCCGCGCACGATGCACGAATTGGCCTGGATGACCAGCAGGCCGTTGTGGTAAGCGCCACCGCCGATCTTGACGCCGGGTCGGTCGTAACCGGTGTCCCACTGGTCGCTACCGTCGATGAGCGTGCCTCCCTGCGTGAGGGCCGGGAGCGAGGGATAGTTGATGTCCATCGGAGAGGCGAAGGTGATCGTCGATGCGCCGGCGTCCAGGTTGGCCTCCTGGATGGCGGCGTGGAGGGTGCAGTTGCCTCCCGCTGTCGCACACACGCCGTCGCCGGGGTTGGCGTCGGCGGCGTCGGTATCTGAGTTCACGGTGTAGGTGGGAACTTGCGGTTCTGCCGACGCGGGCGGCGTCGCGGAAAACGCCAGCAGAAGGATGGTCAATATCAGCAGTCTGGCGGTTTGATTCTTCGTCATGGTAGGCATCCTTATCGAATGAAATGGGTGTGTTTCAAGTAAGTCAGACAAGACTTCCGAGGACTTCCGCAGGACGGCTCAGTCGTGGGGTGACCCATGCAGTATATCGGGCTTTTCTACTTCCCGGCGCAGAAAGTCCAGCAGTTCGTCCAGCGCGCTGAAGTTCCAGCGCTGGCCGCTCTGGATATGCTCCACCTCGCTACACCAGTCGGTGAGTAATTCGGTTGCATCCGAACCTGCTTCGCGCCACAGCCGGACGAGAAACGATGCGTATTCGATGGGCATAATAGCAGTATAGCACAGCGGTGGCTACAAAGTGGCTACAAGGAGTCGTGAAACGTGAAACGTGAAGCGTGAAACGTGAAACGTGGGACGTGAAGCGTGAAACGTGTTGCGTGAAAAGATACCCTTACGTTTCACGTTTCACGTCTCACGCATCACGAATCGGAGGTATCGCCGGCGTTGCTTGGTATCGGGGATTTGGGCCGCCTTGTGCTCTACGATCGCATCGGCCAGGCGGATCTGCTCGTCGGTGGCTTCGGTCCGATCCAGGGCTTGCAAGACTTGGGCGTGGGCGCGGTGGATTTGCTCGGTGCCGATCCAGCCTTCGTGGATCTGGGGCGCCATAGCGACGGCGCGCTCCGTGTGTTCCAAGGCTGCTTCAGGTTCTCCCTGAGCCAGCAAGGTCAGGCCAAGCTCCATCTCGCCCCACGTCTCGCAGGCCGGTAGAGCACTCTCCTGGGCGACTTGTACGGCTGCGCGGGCATGCTCCAGGGCGTTGGTGAGATCGATCCCCGGTTCGGAAGCGGGAGGGGCGACGCTGGCTGCGACTTGGCGCTCGACGCAGGCCAGGGCAGCCAGCCCGGTCGCCACGCTCTCCAGGCACTCGCTCTCCTGGGCTACCGCCACCGCTTCGGCCAGGCAGCGCAGGGCGGCCGCCGGTTGACCGGCCTGAATCTCGACCAGCCCGCGTCCGACGAGGGCCTCGGCCAGGCGCCGGCGGTGACCAATCAAGCGCGCGCTTTCGACGGCGCGCTGCAACTGGCGCCGGGCCTGGACAAGCTCCCCCAGGCGACAGAGGGCCAAGCCCATGCCGATTTCGGCTGCGATACAGCCATGCTCGCTGTTTACCTCCCGCTGTACCGGTAACGCATTTTGCAGACGGTTGACAGCAGCGGCATAGTCCCCCTGATACAGGTCCCAGTAGCCCAGATAGGTCAGCGCGTACGCCTCGGCCGGTCGAGCACCGATCCGCTGTGCCAGGGCCAGGCTCTCGTTCAGAAGGGCTTCAGCTTCGGCGAAATCCCCCAGCTTCAGGTGCAGAAAGCCGATGTCCAGGAGGTTCCACGCGATGCGGTTGTGGTCGCCCGTCTCCTGGTTGCAGGTAAGTGCTTCTTGATCATAGGCCAGGGCGCGGGCGTAGTTCGCCAGGTGGAGGTGCACGTAGCCCATCATGTGGGTGATGCGTCCCCGCATCTCGGGATCGGCTTCTTCACCAGCCTCGTCCAGGGCGGACTCCAGGGCGGCCAGCGCGGGCTGGGACCGTCCCAGGAAGTAGTGGGCGAAGCCCACGTAGGCCAGAATGCGGCAGCGCGCCGATGCGTCGTCCAGGTGCCCGGCCAAGCGCAGGCCCTCCTCGGCGATGGCAATGGCCTCTTTGTATTGTCCACCCAGGTTCAGATAGCGAACCCGGTGAATCAGCACCTGCAGGCGCAATTTCTCGTCGTGGCTGGCCTCGGCCAGGGCCGCCAACGCCGCCAGGTCGGCATCTCGCTCCTTCAGTCTCCCTTGGAGGAAGCGCAGGTGGGCGCGGTCGGCCAAAATTTGCCCACGCAGGGCCAGGCAGTCCGGCCGCGTGCGGTTGGCGTCAAGCCGGTCAAGCAGTTCGAGCATACGGCTCTGATGTTCTTCGGCCTCCCGCCAGGCAAACAGCGCCTCTGCCCGGTGGGCCGCTTCGGTGTAGTGCTGTAGTGCCTTCTCCGCGTCGCCCCCAGCATCGAAGTGGCGTGCCAGAGCCAGGACTGCGTCTGCATCGAGTTGTTCCAGCGCCCGGCCTGCGCGCCGGTGAAGCAACTGGCGCCGCACCGGTCCCAGTTCTGCCTCTATCGCCTGCCGGATGAGGACATGCTGGAACCGGTAGCCGGCCGGTTGTTCCACCAGCAGATGCCGTCCCGCCAATTCATCCAGGGCATCCATCGTTTCCAGTTCCGGACGCCCGGCTGTTTGATGGACCAGTTCGAAGCCGAAGGTCTCGCCCAGGACGGCGCCGGCTTCCAGTACCTGCCGGGCGGCCGGGCTGAGACGGCCCAGACGCGCGTCTATGACCTGTCGAACCGTGTGGGGCAAGGGAAGTTTTTCCAGGCCGGTCATATGCTCAGCCTGTTGGACAGATTCGATAATGGTCTGCACGATCTCCAGGACGAAGAAAGGGTTGCCACCCGTGGCCTGTTGGAGCCGATTGGCCAGCGCTTCGTCCCCTGGCAGGGGACCAGCTAGATGACGCAGAATCTGGAGGACGAAGGCTGCGTCCAACCCCGCCAGCTCCAACTCGGAGAGGGCGTCCAGTCGGGTGAGGGTATGGCGGAGTCCTTGCACGGCGATGGCCTCGCCGCTGCGGTAGGTGCCAAGGAGCAGCAATCGGCTTTCGTGGAGGCGGCGACCCAGATAGGCCAGCCAATCCGTGGTGGCGCCGTCGGCCCAGTGGAGATCGTCCAGACAGAGGATCACGGGCTGCGGCCCCGCAGCCAACTCCAAGACGGTCTGACAGAGTGCCTCGAATAACCGGGTACGAGCCTCGCCTGGCTCTGCCAGCGTCGACGGCGGCAAATCCGGCCACAACGTGCGCAACTCGGGGAGTAACTGTGAGACATCCACCAGCCACGTGGATTGAACATAGCAGGTCAAACGTTCCACGTTTGCCGCAGAGCGCAGCGCCTGGGCTATGGGGTGGTAGGGGAGCGTGTGCCCTCCAGGATTGCCTGCGCCGACCAGGATCAGCGCCTGATCCTGCAGGTGCGTGGCGAAGTCCTGCATCAGGCGCGACTTGCCAATGCCCGGTTCTCCAGAGATGAGGATTGCCCGCCCCTGGCCTGCGCGGGCGTGGGCGTAGGCTTGCTCCAATCGACGCCACGCTTCGTCCCGCCCGACCAGCGGCACGTCCAGGCTAGGCAGGGTTGTCCAGGTGAACCGGGGTGTGGTGCGCTTCGGCGGTGGTCGTCGATCTTCCAGGACGGCTTGATAGACAGCCCGAGTCGCCGGCAGTGGGCGGACGCCAAGTTCGCGCTCGAGTGCCGCCGCGCAGCGTTCGAACTGCCGCAGGGCCAAGTTGCGATCCCCAATATCGGCGTAGAGGCTGATGAGCCGGCGGTGTACATCCTCGGCCAGGTCGTCGGTCGCCAGGTAGCGCTGAGCGCAGGCGATGGCGGCGTCGCGCTCACCTCGGGCTGCATGTTGCTCCATCAGGTCTGCCAATGCCTGCAGGTAGAGGCGTTCCCAGGCACGCTGCTCCCGCGTGATCCAGGCCTCGAACTCGGGGCTGCTGGGCAGAGAGAAGCCGGCCAGGAATGGCCCGCGGTAGAGGTCCACGGCCTGTTGAAGGGTCTCGACCCGGCGTGATATGGTGCACAATCGATCGAAGGACACCACGTCCGACCAGACCTGCTGGGGGTCCAGGCCGACGCGGTCGCTTTGCGTCAGCAGCACCTCTGGTGAGGGCAGGGTACGCCGGAGGTGAGTCAGCAGATGGCTGAGGTTGCGGCGGCTGGTCGAATCGAGGGTGTCAGGCCAGAAGAGGAAGCAGAGGTGCTCGCGGGGAATAGGTTGTAGCCGGGCGGCCAGATGGTAGAGCAGCGCGCGGACCTGGCGGCGAGGTATGGGGAGGGGACGCCCGTCCCACTCCACTTTGGGCGGACCCAAGAGGTAGACTCGCAGTTTACATGTTGTCAACCTATCCAAACACATTGTCCAGGTACATCATCACCACGAAGCCGATGACGACACCCCAGGTGCCCTGCAGCTCGAAGCCCCGCCGGTGGGTCTCGGGGATGATCTCGTCGGAGACGACGTAGAGCATAGCGCCAGCGGCAAAGGCCAGCCCCCAGGGCAACAGCGGTCTCATGAGGGTGACGGCCACGACGCCCAAGAGACCGGCGATCGGCTCGGCCAGCCCGGACCCAAACGCGTAGAGCAACGCCTTGCCGCGTGGCCATTTCTCGCGTACCAACGGCAACGCCACGGCCAGGCCTTCTGGCATGTTCTGCAGGCCGATGGCGATCATGAGTGCGATTGCCTCGCCCAGGTTGCCGGAGCCGAAACCGACGCCCACCGCCAGGCCCTCGGGGAAGTTGTGCAGCGTGATGGCGATGATGAGCAGCCACGCCCGCCGCAGGTTCGAGGAAGGGCCCTCGACCCCCTTGATGAGATGCGCGTGCGGCAGCCAGTGGTCCAGCGCCGCCAGAAACAACGCCCCCACGAATATGCCGAGCACAGCCGGCCAGATGCCACCCAGCTCGATAGCCGGAACGATCAGGCTGAAGGCGGTGGCCGCCAGCATGACGCCGGCGGCGAATCCCAACAGCGCATCCATCAGTTGGTCGGAGACGTTTGTGGTGAAGAGCACCGGTAGCGCGCCCACGCCGGTGGCGAACCCGGTGAGGATGGTGCCAACGACGCCCATCAGGATGAAATCACCGTCGAAGAGTTGGGAGAATAACTGTTCCATCGTCCGTGTTTTCCTTTCCGATATGGGGGAAGCGAAGCGCCTCCTTTGCGATATGAGGGAAGCGAAGCGCCTCCTTCGTGAATCTGACAGGTATGAGCTTACCGGGGAAAGCGGTCCGGGTAAGTATGGCAGCAGTGATGCATATTGTCAAGTCAACGCGGTTAACCGGGGCCGAACGGTGTTGTCATTCCAGAGGTTCTGTGTACAATCGGATTGGAAAGGGGAGCAGGTGTGGGCGCTGATACGGGGGCAAGATCGGGAGAGGCGTTCTGATGATATCATTTCCTCGTCTGTGGTCTTTCGCCAGTCGACATTTGGGTTTGGTCATTGGTCATTTGTCATTGGTCATTTGCCTGGCTGCTTGTGCCCACCCTGATGACACCTGGGATCGGGTGCGGGAGGCAGGTGTCCTGCGCGTGGGGATGGATGCCAGCTTCCCTCCCTTCGAGGTGATTGCTGCTGACGGAACGCTGGTGGGGTTCGACATCGATCTAGCCCGGGAGCTGGGACGACGGCTGGGTGTCGAGGTTCAGTTTGTGGCCAATCTGCCCTACGATGGCCTCTACGACGCGCTGGCGGTGGGCCGCGTCGACGTGGTCATCTCCGCGCTGGTCGTCAATCCGGCGCGGATGGCCGATTTCGCCTACTCGGCCTCGTACTTTGACGCCGGGCAGGTGTTGGTCGTGCGGGCCGGGGAGGGGGGGATTGAGGGGGTTTGCACCGGGCCTATCGAGGAGATGGCCGATCTGAGCGGGCGCGCGCTGGCGGTGGAGTTCGGCACGCAGGGAGATCTGGAGGCACGGGAATGGGCGCGCAGGTTGCCCGGTCTGACCGTCGTGCATTACCAGACGGCGGCCGAGGCGCTGGCGGCGGTTGCGGCAGGGGAGGCCGACGCCGCGTTGGTCGATCACGTCTCGGCGCTGGGGGCAGCAGGTATGGGGGAGGGAAGTGCGTTGTGTGTCGTTGGGACGCCTGTGGTCGAGGAGCCGTACGCGATCGCCGTGCACCGGCAGAGCCGGTACTTGCTGCGGGCAATCAACGACGTGTTGGGGGATATGGAGGCGGATGGGACGATGGAGAGGCTCAGAGCGGAATGGCTGGGCTCTGAGAGGTGAGGTCGCAGCCGGCGCAGGGGAAGTGGACATCCCTGGGTTGGCTGTCACGGGACCCCCTACTTGGTAGGGGGCTTGCCTTAGGCGCGCTCGATCTCCAGTTCGAGGCCGGGGATGCGCAGGCGTTTTTCCAGTCGCCCCATCAACGTGGAGATGATCAGCACCATGGCCAGATATATGGCGCCCACGGTGAGGAGGATCTCCATTGGGTTGTAGTGTTTGCTGATGATGAACTGCCCACGGGCCAGCAGGTCCGGCACGGCAATGATGAAGACCACGGAGCTGTACTTGACCATGTAGGCGACCTCGTTGGACCAGGCGGGGAGCGCCAGGCGCAGTGCCTGGGGGAGCACGATGTTGATGACTGCCTGCAATTGGCTCATCCCGATGGCGCGGGCGGCCATGATCTGTCCGGCGCCGATGGCCTGGATGGCCCCGCGGAAGTATTCTGCCTGGTAGGCCCCACTGTTCAGCCCCAGCGCGATGTAGGCAGCGACTGTGTTGTCCAGAATCAGCCATTTCCCCGGCAGACCCAGGCCCTCCAGCCAAAACGCGACGTCGGGGAGGCCGTAATAGATGACGAAGAGCTGCACCAGGAGCGGCGTGCCCCGGAACATTTCGATGTAGGCGGTGGCCAGCCGGCGCAGCCAGCGGGGTCCGTAGACGCGGGCGACTGCCGCCGGCAACCCGGCCAGCAAGCCCAGGACCAGCCCCACAGCACTGACCTGTAGCGTGGTCAGTATTCCCTTCCCCAGGCCGGGCCAGATCATATCCCAAAACGCCAGGAGTCCTTCCAATATGAAGGGAAGCGCAGCGTCTCCTTGCATCGGTCTATTCCTCCTCACGTTGCCGGGGGCCGTACAGCTCCGTGATCTTCCCCAGGAACTCACACGTCCGGGGGTGCTCCGCACAGTAGAAGAGCTGCTCGGGGGGACCTTGCTCGACGATCACGCCGTGTTCCATGAAGATCATGCGGTTGGATACTTCGCGGGCGAAGCCCATCTCGTGGGTGACGACGATCATGGTCATGCCCTCACGGGCCAGCTTCTTCATGACTTCCAGTACCTCGCCGATGAGTTCTGGGTCCAGCGCCGACGTCGGTTCGTCGAAGAGCATCACCCGCGGGTCCATTCCCAGCGCCCGGGCGATGGCGACGCGTTGCTTCTGGCCGCCGGAGAGTTGCGCCGGGTAGAGGTCTGCCTTGTCCTGCAGCCCCACGCGTTCAAGTTCAAACAGCGCCAACTCGTGGGCCTCTTGCTTGGGCATTCGCTTCACCTTGGTCAGCCCAACCATCACGTTACCCAGCGCGGTCAGATGGTTGAAGAGGTTGAAGTCCTGGAACACCATCCCGACTCGCTCGCGGATATGGTTGACGTCGGCGTGGGGAGCAGTGACTTCCTCGCCGTCCAGCCAAACGCGCCCCTGGTCGGGGCGGGTGAGGAGGTTGATGCAGCGGAGGAGGGTGCTCTTGCCGGTGCCGCTAGGGCCAATGATCACCAGCACCTCTCCCTCATTCACTTCCAGCGATACGCCGCTCAACACTTCGGTGGACCCGTAGGCCTTGTGCAGGTCTTGAACTCTAACGATGGCTTCGCTCATGTCGTACTCCTGTGTGCATCCCACACTTGTTCAAAGTCAGGCGGGTGCACGCTTAGTGCCCCTCTTGCAGCTTAGTGCATCTCTTCCAGGGGCGTTGGCAGGCGCATCGCCCGCTCCACCGTATCCAGGCTTCGATTGGTAGCAAAGGTGAGGCCGAAATAGATCACCGCGCACAGGACGTACACGAGGAAGGGCTGATATGTGCGCGCCGCCACCTGCTGGGAACGCCGCAGTAGCTCGGCCAATCCCACCGCGTAGACCAGCGAGGAATCCTTCAGCACGACTGCTGCCTCGTTGGACCAGGCGGGGATCGCCAGGCGCAGCGCCTGGGGAAGTACGATGAAGGCGATGGCCTGCAGCCGGGGCATCCCCAATGCACGGGCGGCCATCATCTGTCCCGGTCCGACCGACTGGATCGCCCCGCGCAGCAGTTCCATCTGGTAGGCACTGCTGCAAACTCCCAGCGCGAGACAACCGGCGATGAAGGCGGGGAGACTGATCACCGATGACAGCCCATAGAACAAGATGAACAGGACGACGAGTGCGGGAAGACCGCGCAGGGCTGTGCTGTACGCAGCAGCAAGAGAGGATGCGAGTTTATCTCCATAGACTCGCGTCAGGGCCAGGGGCAGCCCCACGCAGAAGCCGATCGCCAGCGCGACCGCCGTGATGGCTACCGTGTACCCGGCTCCCTCCAGCAGGTATGGGATGCTGCCTACGATATCTGGCAGTTTGTCCATGGTTTCTCCTTCCCAATACGAAGGGAAGCGAAGCGCCTCCTTCCCAATACGAAGGGCAGCGAAGCGCCTCCTTCGCGAACACCCATTTCGCCCGGCGTTTGGCCGTCGAGGACCTCGCCCAGTCGGTGATGTCCCCGTCGTGGAACAGAAATCGCGGTTGGGGGTAGGTACGGCAAGGTCCTACCCCCAACCATGAGATCATCTATTCTATCTCGCCGGCCAAGTATTGTTCAGCCAACTGGTCAATGAACCCTGCGTCTCGGAGTTCCTCGATCACCTGGTTAAGCTGCCACTGCAACCCGGCTGCGCCTTCGGCGACGGCGATGGCCAAGTTCTCGCCGGAGAGGTTCTGTTCCAGGGCGAGCTTGATGCCACCCTGCTCGACGTAGGCCAGCGCAGCGAAGTAGTCCATGGCGACGACGTCGATGCGGCCGCTCTTGAGGTCGAGGATGGCCTGGTCGGCGCGCTCGTAGCGCACGAAATCGGCTTCGTCGGTCTCGCCGGCGTCGACCAGGTTCTCCTGGACCCACTGCTCGTGGACGGTGCCGGTCTGGACGCCGATCTTGAGGCCGGCCATCTCATCGGCGGTGGCGAAGGTG
>Ga0180437_10008382_pt1 | contig 13152 bp, 7 predicted proteins | sample SS_ome_4_FD_132410 | JGI IMG/M metagenome (GOLD analysis project Ga0180437, IMG submission 132410) | Hypersaline lake sediment archaeal communities from the Salton Sea, California, USA - SS_3_D_1 metaG | ecosystem: Environmental > Aquatic > Non-marine Saline and Alkaline > Hypersaline > Sediment...
AGGCCGCCGCCATATCCGAGGGAGATCCGCCGGGGATCTCAAGGGCGACGGGGACTTTATCCCGGCAGAGCCCGCCGATCAAATCATAAACCGGCACGCCGAGGATCTTGCCCATCAGGTCGTGGAGCGCGAGATCGAGCGCCGAGCGCGCGCAGGAATTTCCCCGGTAGTCGAGATGGCGCAGGATCTCTTCGCGGTCAAAGGGATTCCTCCCGACGAGCTTCGGCCCCAGGTAAAAATCTATGGCGCTTTTGACCTCTTCCAGCGTTTCGCCGAAGAAACCTATGTCCGGGGTCGCCTCTCCAAAGCCGGTGATCCCCGAATCGGAGACAATTTTGACGACAACGTACTCCCAAATGCCCTCGGGACGATGGGGTGCGCTTCGCAACGCTCTTCCCCATTCCCTTTTTGTTCCCCCCGGTTCGTTCGATTTATAACGAAGGGTGGAAGTGATAGGAATAGCGTACGCCGTCGAAGTTACGCTGACGATCTTGACCGGGCGAAACCTTGGGGACGGTTCCTGGAAGACTTTTTCGAAAGAAAAAGCCAGGGGCGCACCTAGCCCAAGACAGGTCATAAAACCACGTCGATTCATGATCACCTCCTTAAGGGATTATTTTATCTAATGTTAAATGATTTAGATACGTAAAAAAACTCCTCAAACGAAAGCGGAATGTTTATCTCAATTGGAAAAACTAGCCTATCAATTCTGAGTAGGGGATGTCAAAACGGACGGCTATTCTTGTCAATGGCATGCAAATATTTCCGGTTTCTCCATATCTACTCAATCTGACAGCATGTGTCGCCTCAACAACATAATATCCAACAGGAACTCCCGACGGCAGCCGAGGGGAAAGGAGAGTATTTATTGGAGCGTGTATTTTAAGAAATTGATCGGCGTCTTAAAAGAATAGGCTGGAGCCGGTCGGACAAAGCCGTTACGAACATTTCTAGGGTGATAATAGTCAGTCAATATTCCCAAGATAACTGGGAGATATACTGGAAAACGAGACTTGGTATCAAGGGCTACTTCGATATCCAGATTGTCTCGGTCACAGTATAATGCCGAACCGCTTGAACGATACCTTTCTTCTAGATAATCAGTGATTCCCGTTTCTGCCATAACTCTCTCTATTTCTTCTACCGTTCTCGGGACAAGAAAGGTTAAATTCTCACACCCATCCTCAGTAATTAAGACAGTGTTCTCAATTTTATTACCGTCAATGACATTGCCATTTTCGTCCCTGATTTTTATGCAGGGATCACTGGCCACAACCATACCCGGTTGCAGTATTGTCGTTCTCTTCGATGGACCAAGATCATGAACATCAAGCCCTATCCAATGCTGTACCTCTATCCCATACATTTCTTCTATAGTGATGTCAAATCCCTTTTTTGCAACAAGTTCCTGTACTTCCTCTGGCATATCTATGCTTCTAATACCCGGACGAAACACACTTCGCATGGCATCCTCAACAGCACAGACTATCCTATTCAGTCTTCTCTGTCTTGGACTGAACTTACCATTTATAGGAAACGTTAATGATATGTCTATATCATAATAATTATACTCTCCTCCCACATCCGGCATCACTATTTCTCCATCTTCCATCTTTCTGGAATTTTCAGAATAATGACCATTATAGTATTTTGGCTCTGACGGGATAATAGGAGAGTATGCAAAGCCCTGTCCGCCCAGTCTTTTTATACAATATTCATAAATTGCAGCCAGTTCCCATTCATACATTCCCGGTTTCGCACACCTTAACACCTCTATATGAGCTAAACTGGATATTCTTGCAGCTTCCCTCATTACCTCAATCTCTGCCGGACTTTTTATTACCCTTAGCTTGCCTATGGCAGGGCTCAAATCTTGAAATCTAAAAGATGGAAACATCTCTCTTATGCGTTTGATGAAATTCAATTCTCTTGATATTCTTGTGTCCGGGCCTAATAATCCTTGACTAGCATCCGCTCTACCCATACGACCGAAAAGGGTATAAATGACATCTGTTTGTGCTTGATAGGATGAAAGTAAACGAGCAGCCTGGGAAATAGGCATTACTCTCTCAATACCTGTCATTTCCATCACTTTTTCTCTGCTCTCCACTGAAGAAAGGAATAAGATGCTTTCCTTTTTCATCCCATCGATAATGAGAATGGAATTTGGTTCCTCGACACCGGTAAAATAGATAAAATTGCTATTTTGCTTTCTTTCTTCTGAACCAAGAATTATTGCAATTCCATCAGTGATAGAGTTCATTAACTTGGCTCTTCTTGTTTTATATTCAGCTTTATCAAATATTCCTCCGCTGGATAATGTAGAGAAGCCGAGAAGAATTATGACAAGAACCCTCAAAGAAAATCTTTCTTTCATGATTGACCTCCCTTTTTTTATTTATTCTATCTCTATGGAATTTTTAACTCATCAATTCCACTTCAAACTTCATCATATCTCCCAGATCTCTGATTTCCTGTGTATAATCGCCATAAACCAGGGAAAAATGGTGGCCATAATTCTGAGAAGCTCTCCAGAATTCATAACAGTTATTCAATTTGATGGTTACACTCTGTTCGCATCCGAATCCTTCATTGCCGATCCCGGTGATCACATCACCTTTAGAGACAAGAATTTTCATTCCCGATGGATCGAATCTTGCGACTGTGCAGGTCGTGCCTGAATACTGTTTAAAATCATGACGCAGAGTCGCGCCAAAGCCGGATTGTGCAAAACTGCGAATGTCATAAGATGTATTTAGGGTGCTGAATCCGTTCATCTTCAGTGAGCAATTGGAGTGTTTGAGTCTCAATGTGTTTTCATCTGTGTTGAAAAAAGGATTTCCCATATAAACTGCTTTATCGGAGACATACATCTCCAGCATCATGGCCATCAGGGCATTGACATCTCCCTCGCATGCCGAAGGAAATCCTGTATCTTTTAACAGGGCGTGCGTAAGACAGGGCGTAAATCTGCGGTTCCATGGATTTAAGGAACTGCACAATTCATGACACTCAATCGTAAAAGCATTGCAATCATATTTTCCCATGGAAGCCAGGCTCGCGTCGTAAAAATCAAGCGACTTCTCTATATCCTGAAGCACCATGTTACTGCTGTTTGCGTTTCTCAGCAGCGCCTCTGCTCTCTGTCTCCTCTTTTTAGCGATCTGACTGTCCTTAATCAGGATGTCCATATCTTGAAAGAATTCTTCGTAGTCAACGAATTTATAATCAAGACCGTAATGTTCCTTGATTTTATCCATGTTTGTAATGGCTGAACTCGTGCAGCCCCATGGATATCGGTATGGAAAATTCGTGACATACAGCATTTTCGTATTCGCGAACGCCTTTCTTGTATACAGCATCTTCCCCAGCCTGAGCAGCTCCTCGTAATTGTGCACATGATAACCCTCGAGTCCCATATGCCTCAATCGGGCTGGCATATCAACAGCCCAGCCGGCACCCTGCATTATGGCGACAGGTTTTTTGTATCGCTCGGCAATCTTGACTCCGGGAAACATATGGGTGGTCACATAAAGATCGACCTTGGGATCGTCTTCATAGAGGGATTCCAGTTGTTTATCAGAAAACATGATGTCCGGGTTTCCCTTCTCAACATAGGAATACATGGTGACGGGATCCAGCAGTTCGATTCCGGCCGGAACATCCAGTTCGGAAACTTCCTTTTTAATCCTGACCAGGCGTTTGGCCAGATTATTTTTTTCGGCTTCAAAAGTCAGGTTCTCAAGCTTACCGTGACGACATGAGCCCTCCCATGCATCTTCATGAATAGTACCGGTAATAATTATTTTGATTGAGGTTTTCGTATCCATAGCGCTGTTCACGAGAAGCCGGCTATCCTCGATCAGGTTTGCAAGTACACTTGGTGTTAGAACCAATCCTCCCGCCATTATTGAAGATGATTTAAAGAAAGTCCGCCGGTCCATCGTGTTCATGCTTTTTTCCTTTATTTGGTTTTATATGTGCCTATATCAACTCAGGCGATCGCTTTTTGAGTCATTGTAATCACAAACCGTCCCTAAGTCTAGAAGAGCTATCATCAGGGGAAGTATTGGAAGAGATCATAAGAGAAGGCGCCCGGAAGATGCTGCAGGCGGCGTATTCCCAGCATCGATAACCTGGTTCCGGTCCCTCCTGGTCACCATAATCAATGGCCTCTTTTCAATCCCTCATGGGTTATTACTGGGAATCGGTTCACCGGTGTAAAAGGACTGTCATAATCCGCTCCGGAGTGGCTTTTCTTGCAGGACTCAAGCCATTTGTTAAGATAGTCCCCCGGCATAAAACCGGGTAAACCGAATCACTGCGCAGCCTAAAGGTCCCACCGCTACTGTGAAATCTTCCTCTGATACACCCAATTCCTTCTGCCGCCACAAGTCCCGAGTGGATTGGCCGAAGCAAATGTCGAGTTCGTCCCAGGTGACGCGAATTTGACGATCGCCCTCGCCCGCAACGTCGAAAAATCCGACCACCACCGATCCATCGGACATCTCCTTCTTGAGAATCCAGGTTGACTCATCCATACGCACCGGCTCCGCGCACAACCCGAGCCGATCCTGATTCACGGCAATCATTTCAGGATTACATAGCAGATTGACGGTGAAATCATCCATTTGTGACATGTCGCCTGAGAAGAATAGCGGACAGGCCATCAGGCACCAAAGGGATACATAGCTGTACTGTTCGTTGGGAGTCAGCTCCACCGGCGAAATGGGCGCGGCTTTGTCAAAAGGTGATCGCCACTTTCCGAGAATCAGGTAATCCGGATCGTTCCAGGAACACGGCCCGTTGTGCTGCCGCAGCTCGATATTCTTTTTCGCTATTTTGTAAACCCCGCCTTCAGTTAAGGTATGGCCGAGATCGCCACCTGTACGCCAGGAGTGCCCAACCTCGTGACCCCATTTCCATACCTCAGCCATGCCGTATTGACAGAGATTCTGCAGGATGTCACGATTTTGTTCCTGCAAAATAGACCACATGACCTGGTAAGGTTTCTTATATTCATCCAAAGATCTCTTAGCCTCCGGCAATTGGTTAAAAATCTCCCCATATCGGCACCAATCATATTTGAGCAGATCAAAGCCCCATTCAGCGTAGGTAGCTGCGTCAATGGCTTCATGCTGCCAACTGCCTTCGAATTCCTGGCAGGTACGCGGGCCAGGCGAAGTGTAAATGCCTGCCTTGAGTCCCTTTTGATGTATATGTTCGGTTAAAGAAACCATATCCGGAAAATTGGCGTTCGGCAAAATACGGCCGTTTTTGTCTCGGACTTGTCCCACAACCCTTTCGACATCCAACCCAACGCTGGCTGTTCTCCTTTTTCTTTCCATAGACTTTTTGGCCCATTCCTCTGTGATTCGCATCCAGCAATCATCGATACTCACATAGCTGTACCCCACGTCAGCCATGCCGCTGGCGACCATGGCATCCGCGGCGGCTCGTATGTCTCTATCGGTAATAAAATGGTAATGCGTGTACCAGTGGTTCCAACCCATGGGCGGGGTTAAAGCGATCTTGTCTCCCACGACCAGCGTCCATTCAAAACTGTCTTCGCCGTAATTGTTGCGGGCGATCAGGATTATTTTATAGTCGCCCTTTTTATCCGGCGTCTTACCGCTCAAAATTCCGTTTTTGCGATCGAGTTTGATGGAATGAGGCAATCCTTTGGCTGAGAAGGTCATCGGCCTTACGCCTTGAGTCGGCATGCGGTAAACCAGCGGTTTATTCGGGGTGCACCCGTAAAGAGCAGGACCGTTTATCCTCGGACTTTCGGGCGCTGCGGGTGTGAGTATTTCATTACCGGAGATGCGCGCGTCATAAGTTTCGACCAGAGCCGATGAGTCTGTGCCGATGCTGAACGCGCAAAATAACACTATGAAGTTTACCAATGTCAGTCCGATTTTCGCTGATCGTATGGGCATAAATCTGTCTCCTGAATTTGGTTGCCTATTATCGATGAGTTTTTTATGGATTGAATGTATATTTTCTAGGAGTCAATTGCAAGAGCAGCGCTTTGTCTCCACTTTGTGGTTATTGACCATGTTGTTTTCCCTGTGATAGGTTCATTCCAGAACGTTAGCGGATGAAAATTGTGAAGTTTCGACAACTAAGAAAACTAATTTCCTTTAGCAATCATTTTGTAATTTTTACGAAAAACAAAGCCCGGAGATCAAATGGTCAAAGTAAATAAAAAGACAGCTAATCTAACTGATTTACAATTCACCATGCTGATTCTGTTAAGGTTCGTTGTCGGCTGGCACTTCCTTTATGAGGGCATTGCCAAAATGCTGAATGAAAACTGGACTGCCGCGGCATACCTCCAGAACTCAAAATGGATATTTTCTGATTTGTTTCAGTGGATCGCCTCAAACCAGGCGGCACTCAACATTGTGGATCTATTAAATATCTGGGGCCTAACCTTAATCGGATTGAGCTTGCTTTTAGGACTGTTTACCCGCTTATCCAGTATCCTGGGGATTGTATTGTTGTCACTATACTATGTTGCGAATCCACCCTTTATCGGTACAGGTTTCGGGATCCCGCTTGAAGGATATTATCTGTTTGTAAATAAGATAGTTATTGAAATAGTTGCGTTGGCTATTGTGGCAGTATTTCCTACCGATCTGTCTTTGAGCCTGGAACGTTTGAACAACATCATTAAGAGGAAAAAAGAGGAAAGTTTAATAGAAGCTTTTGAGAATGAAAACGCTGGCATGTCACAGAAAAATCTCAGAAGGAGGGAGGCGCTGAAGTTCTTTGCTACCTTTCCTATACTCGGTACATTTGCATACGGCACGGTGAAAAAATATAACTGGGAAAAAGTTAACACAATTACCGGCGCAACCATTAAAGTCAGTGATTCGAACCTGTCCGATCTTCAGGAAGGGCTGCCGAAAGGTAAGATAAAGGATAAGGTAATAAGCCGCATATTTATGGGGGGTAATCTTATAGGAGGCTGGTCACACTCACGTGATCTTATCTATGTGTCTTCACTGTTCAAAGCGTATAACACGGAAAAGAAAGTATTTGAAACCCTTAGCTTGGGTGAAAAGGCAGGTATGAATACTATCAATTGTACTGGTGGTCAAATGCCATTAATAAATAAGTACAAAAGGATATTCAACAGCAATCTGCAGACAATATGTCAGATACACCCGACAAAGGAAGAAACTTTCGGACCGGTTAATGAAGCTATTGACAATGGTGTGGATATAATCCAGATACAGGGCAATTGCTGCGACTGGCGGGTACGCGACGGTGAAATAGATGTGCTCGCAAAATGTATAGACTATATTAAATCACAAAAGTATGTTGCAGGACTCGGCGCCCATTCCGTACAGGCATTGATAGAATGCGACAAGTACGGCATTGTTCCCGACTTCTACATGAAAACACTTCACCACGATCAGTACTGGTCGGCTCATCCGAGAGAGAACAGAGTTCCATTCGAGGTTGACACTGAACGGCATCTCGATCACAACAAATTCCACGATAATATGTTCTGCCTCTTCCCTGAAGAAACAATAGAGTTTGTTAATTCCACAGATATTCCTTTCGTTGGCTTTAAAGTACTGGCCGGCGGGGCAATTCATCCGGAAGACGGATTCAGATTTGCGTTCGAGAACGGCGCTGACTTCATCTGTGTAGGCATGTTCGACTGGCAGGTGGTTGACAATGTTGATACCACACTGAAGGTACTGTCAGGTCTCGAACGTAAAAGAAAATGGTATGCGTAATGTTCAAATAGTGATTCTTATTTGTCTCTGAAAGCCATTTGAATAGAAATTATCTGTAGCCATTCAGAACTACAATTTCAACAGTGCCCACTCCTTGGTGAGATTCGGCACACTCCCCATGGGAACGCCCTTGTCCTTGGTCACTAGAATGCAATCCGAGGGGTTGTATCCGTATCCTCCCTCCGGATTGAAGAGCCCCGGCTCCATCGAGAACGTCATCCCTTCTTCGAGTACCGTTTCGTCGCCGAGCGCAATGTAAGGCGGTTGGTGCCCTTCCATGCCTTGGCCATGAGCGACTCTTTGGTAGAGGTACTTATCCATTCCGTTTTCCACCTGCATCTCGTGGACGGCCTTGGCGATCTCCTGACAGCGGATTCCCGCTTTGGACATCTCGATCTGCATCCGGGAACCTTCCGCCATGACCTCCCACATCTTCTCTCCGCCCTCGGTCCAAGGATCGATCTGCCACGGAGAGTAGAGCTCCCCGCCGTAGCCGCCGATGCCACCCCATAGCGCTATTTGAATCGAGTCTCCCTTCTTGAGCTTGTTGTGATGGAACTGGTTGGGGTGAGGGTAGGCACAACCGGCGCCGGATCGACAACTAACTCCTACGTTGATCCCCACCGCCGTGTGAGGATGACCATCACGCTCGATGTCCTTCAGGATCAGATTGATGCCGTACTCCCTGGTTGCCGACTGGACTTCGAAATCCGTAGCGTCCGTACCGCGGTCGAGGATATAGTCCCGTCCATAAGCCATGATTCGGCTGAAGTAGTCCATGGTCCGCTGGATCAAAGCGATCTCCTCGGGCGTCTTGACCATCCGCATCTTCATGCAGATGTCGTCGACTTCCTCGAAGGTCGCTTTGGGCAGGACCTCCGTCATGCGCTTGAAAGTCTTTCTCGAAGGCTGATGATCGAGGGCTATCTTCTTGTCACCGTAACCCACCTTCTCGATACCTTTGAGCATCCATTCCAGTAGATCGACGGGCGGACCCATCACCACCTTCCCCTTGTTCGGGTAGCCTCCCTCAGCATGGGGATAGCAGTAGTAGTAATTGTTCTCCGTGCTCCACCAGGTCTCGATGAGATCTCGGTCGATGCTGGGGGAATACCAGTAGACGGCGAGCTCATCGGCAGGGATGAAACACGCGATGGGGCGCTCGGTCGTGCTGTGGAAAAGCCCGGTGAAATAGATCAAGTTCCAGCGGTCTTTGAGGAAGATCCCGTCCAAACCTCGTTCTCCCAGCTTTTCCTGAAGTCGCTTCACAGTGGCGTGATACCACTCGAGAGGGAGCCGGTCGTATGTCGCCGGCTGCGGATGATCGGGATTGTCCACGAGTAGGCTCTCCGAGACACCAGTCGTGGCCGTGGGCTCTTGTGTTGGAGCACAAGCGGGCAGGGCCGTCATTCCCAGTACGACCGCTCCTGTAGCCTTGAGAAAGTCCCTACGATTGCTCATCGTTTCACCTCCTAATAATTATTTCTATTGAACAATGAAGTTCAGCACTATCATCCCGGTATTGCGGAATGAATGAATTTTGCGAGATCGTTTTTGAGCTTGGCGAGGGAGACCTTGCGTGAATACATCATGCGGCCGGATTCATAGAATCCAAATTCAATTATTGTGAGCATAGGGTAATCCAGGAAGAGAGTCAAGGAACTCGTATAGAGAAAGATGTTTTCCCGACATCTGTGGCTGTCTAAATATACTTCCTTTCGTCAACATCTGATTACGTCATTACAAAAATAGCCTGACTTTTCAATGAAGCATGCCAGGAGCAACCGCAGATCTCGCCGCAGCCTTCGATTTCAAGTTTCACAACGGCTACGCTGTTCATTATGACAGACCTCAAACGCGACTTCCCCAACCCGGACGTTTTCATGCTGGATCGGTTGGATAAGTGAGAGGCCTCTGGAAGCGAGTCTGGCTGGCTGAAACAGTCGATGCGATTAGTAAAGAGCAAAAATGTGACTGAAGAGGCTAATATCTCTGTTGGTGTTATGGGGATGGATGCACCGCAGTATAAAGAGAAGTCAATTTAGCGCACTGTGATGATTTGTTCGTTTCGGGGATAGAGAGCCTCGATTCCCCTTTCAGTAACGATCGCGTTGTCCTCAAAATTGATGCTCAATCGTCGTTTCCATTCGGGGATCCAGGTGTGCACCATAAACTCGAAGGCGATGAGGTTGTTGGGGCGTATGACCAGATGAGCACGGCCTTGGCGGAAAGGGGCCATCGAAGGGCCAACAGCAATTTGACTGTTTCCTGTATTACCTACGCAATGACAGTCAATCGAAAAACCTGATTTCTCAGAATCTCCCAGTGCTTCGATGATCTCTTTATTCCTGGAATTATTGACATATGGGGTATACACATATCCCGCTTCTTCAATAGCGCTGGAAACGATCTCTAGAGTTTCATTGGCCGTGTGTCCTGCTTTGAATGTTTTGCGGATGATCTCCCTGGCTTTCAATCCCCGGTTCCATGCTTTTCGCAATCCATCCGGGAGTGAAGTCTCTCCCTCTTTGAGAATATAAGCCTTGCGCTTATAGTCGGTCCCGAAGTTCAGGTATTTGATGCCCCAGTCCCATGATATCAGATCACCCCTTTGGAAGGCATATCCGGGTTTTCGTGTTTCTGATCTCTCCGAAACTTCTGAGTGGCTTATCCCCGGCATGCCTGCACCAAGGTAGGATATCGGGAGTCCGTGCTTTAGCAATTGATCCTGTGCCCACCAGGCGAGCTCCTCTCTCGTTGTGACCCCTGGCTTTATGCTCTTTAAAGCGGTTTCCATAATCTGTCTCTGCATTTCGCATGCCTTGGCAAAGGCGACAATCTCGGTCTGCACACGCCTTACTCTGAAATCGGTGATAACATTCTCGGACGAGATCAACCGTTCTGTATATTTCTTCCCCAGTAATTCGACTAGTTTCAAATATCCTGTGTGGGAAAGACTATCCGTATGGGTCAACCATTCTGACATGTTTATGGCGATACGCTTAGGATCACGTTCAGCCACAAACTCCGTCAGATCTGAAAGTTTCCACATCGGAATTCTATCCTCCCCATAGAGGTTTTCTGCAGTAATGATGTCGTAGACAGAGCTGTCGGCTATGCGAGAGAAGCCTATCCCAAGCACGGCTCTTTCGATCCTTTCGCTCCCGCGATCTGTAAAGATGAAGTATCCAGCATTCCCACCCAAGTCTAATTCCAGAGGGTCCGGATCCCCTCGTCTTATGACATGGATCCACATGTCGACATTATTATCTCTCATTACCTGAGGCAAGATGAGGTCGAATTTATCTTTCCGGATAAGATTCAACAATTCAAATCGGGAACGTGCCTCCTGTGCATGCACACTCACTCCTTGTTGCAGTAAAATCAATAATACAAATACCAAAGGCATAATTTTTCTTCTCACAGTCACACCTCCTGAAATTCAGAATGAGAGTTTGGCTTTCCTGTAAAACAAAATTCTAGGATTTTTTTTATTTTTCTTCCATTGAGGACCAAGGAGGCATTCTTCACGCCCTTCTTTTTCTATCGTTTAGAAAATTCCATCCCCTGACACTCTGCAATGAGAGTATCACACCCAAAAGGAAACGGTCAACGATTCATGATGAGGCACAAAGCAGCCAAAAAAGCCTTTAGAAATACCTCTTTTCTCTTCGACCACCAGTAGGAGATTCTGCTGAACAACACGCGACAGAGGTGGCCGCTACCTTCTCCTTCGCATCCGCCACTTTATGTCCCCTCGCGCCGCTGGATCGGAGTGATAAGGAAAGTCTTTGAGGCAGACCTCCTTTACTCCAGACAGGTGCAGCATTCGAAGCTGTCGACAAGGCCTAGCTGCGAGCCCAAAATCTGAGGTCAACACACATCCAAAACTTCCCAGACCAGACGCAGACCGCACTTACCGGGGACCGGGGGGCAGGTGAGTAAGCAGATATCGCACCATAAGTATGCGCAGGTGCAGCGACGTACCCTTGCCCTCCCGGAGACCGTGGTTGCGGTTGGGATAAGTAAAATAGTCGAACTGTTTGCCCAACTCGATGAGGCGATCCACCAAACCCTCCGTGATCTCGAGATGGGTATTGGTCTCCCCCGTGCCATGAATAATCAGGAGATCGCCCTTCAGGCCTTCGGCAAAATTGATGGGGGCGGATCGTCGGTATCCCTCCGCATTCACCTCCAGGGTCCGCATGTAGTTCTCTTGGAACCCCGCGTTGTAGAGATGCGGCTGCGGTTTGGGCGCAACCGCGATCCCGACATGATAGATGTCCGGCTTCCTGAACAATGCGTTAAGGGTGTTCGAGCCACCGCCGCTCCAACCCCAGATACCGACCCGGGATAAGTCAACATACGGCCGAGTGCGTGCCAGTTCCCGCAGACCCGCCGCCTGCTCCTCGGTAGAAAGAGGGCCGAGGCTTGGGAATATCGCCCGCCGCCACGCCGCCCCCTTCGGCGCCGGTGTTCCCCGGCTGTCAATGCACAGCACAAGATAACCGAGGTTGGCGATCACACGATGGTAGTCGACGTGAACGGTTCCCCATGCGTCCAACACAGTCTGTGCGGCAGGCTCCGAATACACGTACACAAAGACGGGGTACTTCCGGGAAGGGTTGAAATCACGGGGCTTGATCATCCACGCGTCCATCACCACGCCGCTGCCGATATCGAGCTGGAAAAACTCTGTTGGCTGAGAGATCAACGACTCCATTTTATTGCGCAGTTCGCTATTATCTTCGAGCACGCGCACAGTCCTGTGCTCCGGCAGTTGCACGAGTTCGATGACCGGGGGAGTGTCGAATGTCGAGTAGGTGTGGAGCGCCCATTTGGGATCAGGCGAGAATTGGTAGGTGTGCGTTCCGGGTTGATCCGCGGGAGTGACACGTTCGGATTCTCCGGTCCCGTCCAGTCGCACGCGGTAGAGATACTGCTGGGTCGCATTGTCAGGGGAGGCTAAATAGTAAAACCAGCCTCCTGTTTCATCCACCATCACCCGTTCGATGATGTCGCTCGCGCCGGGCGTCAGAAGGGCCTGCTCCTCGCCTTCGCGCGAGAACACATAGGCGTGACGCCAGCCGTCCTTTTCGCTGAGCACAAGGAATGCGCGGCCGCCGCGGATCCACTCCAGCCCGGCGTTGGCCCGGCCGCTGCGGATGACCCATGCGGGATCGGATTCGTGGTAGATGCGGCTGACCGCACCGGTACGGACGTCAGCGATGAGGAACTCGCGTTTATCCCGGAACCGGCTCCACTTTTCCACCAGCAGCTCATGGGAATTCCCGGCCCAGCTGACCTGTCCGAGATAGAAACCCTCTGCTGGTGCGGGAATGGAGAGCCAGCTTGTTTCGCCTCCCTGCGCATCGACGCCTCCGACACGCAATGAGGC
>Ga0180437_10008386_pt1 | contig 13150 bp, 6 predicted proteins | sample SS_ome_4_FD_132410 | JGI IMG/M metagenome (GOLD analysis project Ga0180437, IMG submission 132410) | Hypersaline lake sediment archaeal communities from the Salton Sea, California, USA - SS_3_D_1 metaG | ecosystem: Environmental > Aquatic > Non-marine Saline and Alkaline > Hypersaline > Sediment...
CATAGGCGTGTAGGACTGTAATCATCAATTGTTTACTGGCAAAATCGTCAGTGCTGCTGAGGGATAAATCAGACCACAAACGATCCACTCGGGCCGCGAAACGCTCACTTAAGCCAGGATCCTTGAGTTGAATATAAAAGAGACTCACCTGGCGCTGCATCCCCACCAGGGATTGGGCGTCAGGAAGATCGAGGAGCGCGCCACGATCCTCCAGGGTTTCACCCGTTTGATAGATGCCAACGATCCGATAGACGCTATCCATAAGCCGGATGCTGTCCCCGGGTCCTTTGTTAAGCATCTCTGCAGCAGAAGAACCCAATAGGATAGGAGTCCCCTTCATGCTTTTTGACTCGGGCGAATACAATCCAGCGCCATCAACAATCTGGAACCGGTCGAGAATGAAACTGTCCTTGGGATATCCATACACAAAGAAGTAAGGCAGATCTTCGGATTGTACGAGACCTTGCAGCATCCCACTGGAGGATGCAACCTCTGGCATATCCTTTAAGGTATCTCCAATAGCTTCATCGACAACGCTGAAGCTAATGTCGAAGGCGTTGGGTTGGCTGAGCACCAGATCCGCTTTGCTGCCAGCCATCATGGAGTTGTATCCTGCCTCCAGACCATTTGCCAGGGTTCCGAGCGCAATAATGGCAGAAACGCCAATACCGATACTCAGGATGGTCAATATAGTTCGCCCTTTTCTTCTTCCAAGGTTCTTGAGAATCATAGATTCACCCTAAACATCGGTGTTGGTCGATACACCGTTTTGTAAGATTAAATGCATCTAGTATTACTGAAGCACACTTTCCTCAGAATCAATCCCAACCTGATCCGCCCTTCTTTTCAACCACATCGACCTGGCCAATTCCCAAAATTTCTTGACATTGACTTCCTCTGCCGTCCCAGCCCGCCTTGCCTCAATGTTATCCTTAAGTTCAGGAAGGATGGCTACCCAGAAAAAGATGTTGACCACAACGCCAAAAAGCAAATGTGGGATGCTTTCAAAGCGGTACCAAAGCCATGGGATCAGGAACAGGATTCCGGAGGTATAGATCATAAACATATCTCGCAAAAGAGCACCGAGGATTGTACCTCCGACGAATGTGATTGGAATCGAAACCCAGTCGATGATCAATAAGCCTCCATATAGACTCGACATCCCCCTCCCGCCCTTGAAACGGTAGTAAATCGGGAAATTATGTCCTGCCATGACCGCTGCAGCCGCGATCAAGTGATAGTCTTGCCCCGGATAGTACAGTTTTAAAGCTAGCGTCGGCAGGATCGCTTTCAACATGTCCAATAGGCTTGCCAGACAACCCACTTTGGGACCTTTACGAAAAGTCAGGCTGGTCGCGCTGACTGCATGCATGGTGAAAGATTTTCCCTCGTCTCCAAAACTAACCTCTGTCTGGCTTAAGTCCTCCTCCGGAGCAACCCGCTTACCAATAATACGGGTGAAGGAAATGGACCCAATAAGATACCCGCCTAGAGCAACAAGAAGAGCCGTTAATAGGTTCATGTCTCCTCCTCAATTAGAATGATTTCACCGCTATAACCATCAACCTTAACAACGACTTCATCCCTTAGCTTGCAGGCTGAAGAAACGGAGACAACACAGGGAATGCCATATTCCCGCGCCACGATGGAGCTGTGGGAAAGTATCCCTCCTGATTCAGCGATCACTGCCCCGGCTTTGGCGAAGAGCGGCGTCCAGGCCACATCCGAATATGGAATAACGAGAATGTCCCCTTTTTGCATTTTGTTAAATTCAGTAACCTTTTGGATAACATTGACGCGACCTTGGTAGTAACCTCTTGAAGTAGGGATTCCAGTTAGTTTCTTTCTACCCTCTCCCTTTGCTTCTAATGGGGGTGGATCATCACCATAGATGACCTCTGGTAAAACAACGCCCCGGCTTGCCTCCATCGCTTCGCGACGTTCTGAAACTGCACTTTTCATGGATTTGAGGGATGCGTCTTTATCCACCATCCTCCTCACTTCGGCGAGGTAGAGAAAGAAAATATCCTCAGCGCGATCAATCAGGTCACGCTCCTTAAGTCGCTCGCCTAAAGCCATGAAAATCCCACGGAAAAGCCCATAACCAAAGGTATATTGAGAGCTAATGGCCTCACGATAAAGTCGAAAATGGCGCGCTCGCATATAGGAGGATTGAAATTGGAAACGTCTCAGAAGGCCGAGTTTCAAATCTTCCCACGCAAGTCTCTTTTGAGGTACTTGGGGAGGTTTGTAATTCACGATCATCTGGAGTACTAAATCGCCACTTTCCCGCCATGGAACTTTGGAAAAGTCATTCCCACTTTCACTTAGATGTCCAAAGTCTCGGATGAACGTCTCAACTGCCTTTTGGAACTTTTCAATTCCAGGAACTTGTTGAAAATCATCGTAACTACTTGCGGCAATTTCTGCTTGTACATTAGGATCCAGGGCTTCGTATTGTTTATTTAATCGCTCAAGAAACACATTGGGGTCATACTCTTCGAGTTTTTCCATGCCCTTCGTTAGGTCAAACTCCGCGATATCTATGCCAAGGCTACTTAACCGATTTTTAAACATCGCGTTATAGGCATTCATTAACAACGGCACCACAATGTTTACATACGCCGCTTTGACGTTTAAATCATACAACCCGTCATACTGGGCTAATAGTTCCTGCTCACCCATATTTGCCCAATCGAGTTTTGCAAATTCATCATGTTGAGATTGCAATTCAGGAAGGATGACCTTTACCTGACGGCCATAACCCATTGCCTTGATAAAGAACCGCAAAATTCGAGGGACATGTTGAAGGGTTTTTAAAGTAGGCCGAAAGGAAGGTCTCTGCTGATCCCCGGTTAGACCCATAAGCAGTTCAAGGGAATCGTACGGAAACCCCAAGGCTTCGAAGATCTGGCCGATTGTCCCCATATTGAAATAGGCTTGATAATGAAAGGCTTTAGCCAAGCTGTTGGGATCAATATCATTAGGTCCTATCAACTCTGTAAACAGCTGGACCCATGCACTGTTGACCAGAGGAACATTTACAGACCAAATGAGAGGTTTAATCACTCCGGGTAGTTGTTCGCGTGCAATCCTGTTGGAGTAGATTGGAATGTCTTCTAGCCCAGTAATTTCTCGCAATTGTACCCAATGAAGGTCTCTGCCATCGTAAACCCACTCCAGATCAACTGGAACGCCATAGGTTTTGGCAATTTCCTTTGTTTGACGTACAACCTCCTCAAGCAAACTCTCATCAATATCCGACTCCGCAGGGCGATGGATCCAGCCACCCCATTTATGAACCCAACGATCCGGTGTGATCCCACCTTGTAAGAGTGCTTCGCCACTACCCTTCACAGCCTCGATTACGATCTCATTAAGTCCTGTCATCGGATTTTTGCTAAAGGCGACCCCTGAAATCACTGGGGGGACCATCTCCTGCAAAAGGATGGCCATCTTCAGTTCATGTGAATCCAGATTTATTTTCTCTAAATATGCATGGATTTTGGGCGTTTCAACTGCCTGCCATACTTCTTCCACTGCATCCAGAATAGAATTCAAGCCCGATCTATGGAGAATGGATTTAAACTGGCCAGCAAAGGAGTGTGATTTTTTATCTTCAACATTAGCAGAGGATCGGACAGCGTATTCAAGGCTCGGGTTTAAGACAACATCTAACTGGTTTTTTAAATTCTCTCGGAGGCCGTTTTCATCTTGGTGATACTGTTCATAGAAATCATAAGGAAGGACATGAGTAGAGGGGACCCTATAACCTTGATGAATCAACCAGAGGAGATGTTCTGCCTTTGTGCCAATCGCATGAACGCGCTTTGAGGCACCCAGTTTATGAAGATTCGTTTCGGCCATCTTCACACCTCCATGGATCAAAATAAATCAAAGGATGATGCAGTTTTTGCCCAAGGCGCTTATCAAACACGAACCTCGAAAATTATTGACTCTATAGATTGAAGATTGAACACCTGTAGCATTACAAATGGATATACCAAACCATTAAAGGCGAGGATGCAATGTTTGCTAAGTAGAAAATGCATCAGGGGGCACAACGTGTTATTAACCAATAACACCCCCTGATGACAAATGAGAAATTTTATAGACTCAGGCTAATTACATCTTAGCACAGAGTTATTCTTAATTGATCTTTTATTCGTCTTCTATGTGTCCCATTTACTCCTAGTACGTACTCTCTCCTTCATCTTACCAGAATAAGAAGCTACGTTTACACAAATCCAAATGAACAAACTAGGTGTAATAGTTAACCAACGAAACACAAAAAAGTCGCGCTATCCTTCAAGATAAACTCAATGCCAACACCACGCTTGTGGGAAACGCCTTCCTTTAAATATCGATTAGCCTAAGCCCTCTATATGAAAGCATCCTCTTGCCAGCCCGAATCAATTGGGCATAACAGGAGTGCTGATCCCTTCCCGAACCTACGCGCCCCCTCCAGGGCATACTCCAGGGCATCTGCAGGAGAAGCGCTTGGGGGCAGCATGCGCTTATCGGGTCGAATCACACGGACGGGAGCGCTCTTATGGAGACCTGCCATCTGGCGCGCCTTCGCCAGGGCACGGTCCAAGCCTCCTAACTCGTCCACAAGACCATTTTCCAACGCCTGCTGACCTGTCCATACCCGACCCTTCCCAATGGCATCGACATCCTCACGAGATAAATCTCGGCGATCGCTCACCATATCCAAGAAAACATCATAGGTTCGATCAATGCTCTCCCAAAGGATCGACCGTTCCTCCTCGCTAAAGGGTTCTTCAGCATTAACAATGCGAATGTTTTTCCCTCGGTGGATCGTTTCACGACCAAAAAAGAGCTTGTCTAAAGTTTCTCCCAGAACGATCTTTCCCATCAGCACACCAATAGAACCTGTGATGGTTCCAGGTTGCGCCATAATGTGACGACCCGGTAAGGAGACCCAATACCCGCCTGAACCGGCCACGGGGCCCATGGAGACAATGAGCGGTTTTTCATCATTAATTTTTTCGAGGGCGGCACGCATTGCTTCCGACGCGGTGGCAGAACCCCCACCCGAATCAACGTAAACGACGACCGCTGCAGCTCGCTTATCCTTCATGACTTTCCTCGCTGCCTGCACAACACTGAGGTCGCCAGCGCGCGGTCCCATGAGAATCGGGATAGGAATTGGTGGCTTGACAGGCGGACGTGAACTCTCCCCATCGATGATGGATCCCTCGATAGTCAGCAAAGCCACATAACGACCGGGACGATGGAGAGGAGGGCGAACCAAACGAGATCGGGCATCCTCCCAGGTCATCAGTCGAGCAGGTTTGCCATCCAATTGCAAATATTCCGGGAGATTTTCCTCACTTACCGTCTGGTCCACAACTCCAACTTCGACAGCCTTGAGATCGGTACAGGGGGTGTTGTCCACCAAATCCCGGGCTTCCGCTTCAGAGATCGACCGGCCTGAGGCGATCGCCGAGATCATCTGATCAAAAGCCGAATCCATCAACCAGTTCGACATTTCACGCACTTCTTCGGACATATCTTTGCGTGCAAACATATCCGCCGCGGATTTATAGGGTGAGATCTGAATAAAATCCGCTTTAATACCCACCCTTTGAAGGGATTCAGCAAAATAGGGATAGGTTCTTTGCAAACCTAACGGGGCGATGTTGCCAACACCTGGCTGAAGGAGGATCTCATCCGCAGCGCAAGCGACATAATAAGTCGCCGGGAAGTACCTTGTCGCCCATGCCACGACCCGTTTCCCCGCTGTGCGTAGTTCCAGCAATAAATCCCGCAGAGATTCTAGACGGGCTTGATCCATTTCCAATGAGCGCATGTGCAATACAACCCCGCTCACGCGCGGATCTGCCGAGATCATGCGGAGTTGTTCCGCCAATTCTTGCAAGCTTAACTTCGGGGGACGCAAACGGCGTTGGATCAAATTACCTGATGGCTCCCACACCTCGGGATACTCACCTTCCAACGTAAAAAGAACATAATCCGGCGCTTTCCCTAGTCGACGAAAAAGGTTGCCTAGCAACCGAAAAAAGTTCCGGATCCCATAAAGAAGGTAAGCCAACATAGTGTCTTTCTCCTGTAAACTATTAAGTCTGACAAGGTAGGGGCGTTCAATTGAACGCCCCTACACGCTCTGATCAGGACATGAAGACTTTAAAGTACGAAACCCCTACTTCCACTTAATCGTGCAGCCAACCGGTGGCGTTTCCTGAACCGTTGGTGTTTTACCGGATAAAACGGCATCCAGCGCATCGCGTAAGTACTGTTTCTTCACCGCGTTAGGGTTATCGTAATGATCATCTATCGCACCGTGGTATTGTAGGACTCGAGATTTATCAAACAGGAAAACCTCTGGTGTTCGTGTAGCTCCATAAGCCGCTGGGATTTCTTGAGATTCATCAAACAAGTATGGGAAATTAAAGTCCTTTTCCGCAGCATGCCTTTTCATGTTCGGAAAACTGTCGGCGGGATATTTCGAGACATCGTTGGAATTAATCGCCACGAATCTCACTCCCTTATCCATGTAATCTGCCTGAATTTGGATCATTCGATCTTCCCATGCCAGCACATAGGGGCAATGGTTACAGCTGAAAATCACAGCAAGAACTTCTGCCCCGGCATAGTCTGTGAGCGAATGCTCCTTATCATCCACACCTGGGAGCATGAAGGGAATCACGGGATCGCCAATCTTGAGAGTTGCCATTTGTTCTTCTCCTTTTACAGTGATTTCAAATTTCGTTGTTCCGTTCAGGACTTCATACGTAAGTTCGAAAGTATCCCTGCGCGTATCATTTCACGTGATGGAAGGGGTGAAAAACGTCCATCTTCCAACTGATAGACGCGACACGAGAGATAATACCGTGAATCTGGGGGCACTGGGACAATATCCTGGCCTTCAATTAAAATGGTTGGGGAACCAATGAATTTGAGTTCTTGAGCTTGTCGTTCTGTCTCAACTTTGATAATTTCGATCTCAGCCTGTACTCCTTCTTCATTTAACACTTCCTTAAGCCGTTCCAGGGCTTCGTCATGAGAAGGGCAATCTTCGTAGTAGAGAAATTGGATGTCCATGGTTGTCCTTACACTAATTCTACCAAGATGTTGCGGATTCTAAGATTCGAAGAGGCTGTCCCAAACACTCTGTTTGAAGCTTGATTTGACTAGTTTCTTGATGAAAAGTTTGTCTTTGCGAGCAGCTCGAAGGTCGACGAAGTTAATCTAGGGCAACCTGCGGTTGCCTTGGCAATTGCTCCCTTCGCTCATATTTGTACACCTGGACACAAAGTTTACGAAATAAACTTTAAGGAAAGCTCTGCTTTCCCGAGATCCCTTCGCTACACTCGTGATGACATTACCCAATGAATGTCATTCCGACGAGCAAAGCGAGGAGGAATCTCGTTTGACAAAAGAATGGCATTTCACCATAGAAAAATGAATTTCTTTGTTCCGCTCAGAATTATATTCAAGTGAGATTTTGAATTGTTTTTCCCCTTAACGGATTATAGACAACCCCGTACAATATCGTAAACTGGTAGTTGTCATCCTATTCAACATCAAAAACCGTTATCCCACTAGGTCAACCTCATGAAGATAGAGATCCAAGGTGCCAAGGAACACAATCTAAAAAACATCGATGTCACCTTTGGGGAGAGATTAACCGTTGTAACCGGCGTATCGGGGTCCGGGAAATCCTCGCTGGTGTTTGATACCCTGTATCACGAAGCCCGTCGCCGTTTCCTCGAAATCTTCTCATCTCGTTCTACGGACTTACGCATGTCCCCGGCCGACGTTGGGATGATCACGGGTTTGGGACCGGCTGTTGCTGTGGGCCAGAATTTACTCAATCGTAATCCTCTCTCGACCTTGGCTACAGCCTCCGGATTACATCCTTTCTTTCGTCTGCTTTATGCGAACTTTGGCCAACGCTATTGCGAAAATTGCGACAAAGGCCTGAGCTACTTTACCGAAGATGAAATGGTTGAACGGATTGCCCAAATCACGAAGGAAGGGCCCGTTACCCTCTATGCCCCCCTCCTTCGTCACGCTCAGGGTAGCCACCAGACACTGCTCACTCTGCTTCGATCTGAATTTGGTGATGATGCCATTTTTGTCAATGGACAGCCCTGGAACCTTCAAGCGCTGGAAACGAGTACACCGCATAACATCGATATTCGACTCGCGCAACTCAAAGGAAAGGCCTCCAAGCAACACATTCGAGAGATGATCCAAAGGAGCGCCGCCCTTGGTACGCATGCCCTTATCTTGACTCAAGGTGAACATGAGTGGACACTCTCCAGCTCACCCCTTTGCACGAACTGTGGTAGGTGGCTTGAAGATCTTGAACCTTGCCATTTCCACACACCTTGTCCATCCTGCAAAGGGGATGGGTGTGAGCAATGTGGAAATACGGGTTTATTACCTCAAGCCGCATCCGTTCGCTGGAATGAACTCCGACTGCCAGATCTTCTTCAGCTCTCCGTCGAGGATGCGCTGGAAATCTTTACCACCACGAACTTCCCTGTGGATGCATCTCGCTTACAAGTTGAAATCCTGCACCGGCTGGAAGCATTGCAGCAAGTTGGTTTAGGGTACATATCTCTAGATCGCTCTTCCCCGAGCCTTTCTCGAGGCGAAGCACAACGTGTTCGACTGGCGGTAATTCTAACCAGCCGCCTTGAAGATATGCTGCATGTGCTGGATGAACCAACCATCGGCCAACACCCTGTAGATGTCAGGAACTTGTTGCAGGCTTTTCGTCAACTGAATGGTCCGGTTGTATTTGTCGAACATGATCGAATCGCCGCAGCTTCTGCTGACGATGCGGTGGACATTGGCCCTGGGGCAGGCAATGCGGGAGGGAAGATCCTTTTCCAAGGGTCGCCGAAGGAGCTCTGGGAGGTGGACACGCCCACTGGCAAGTACTTCAGCATACGAGAAAAGGTGCAAATCCCTGAACCACACCCCGAGCCTGACGCTTTCTTGTCCATCAAGGGCGCTCATCTGCACAACCTAAAAGAGCTCGATATCTCCTTTCCCATCGGCCGTCTGACAGTCGTCACAGGGGTATCGGGATCTGGAAAGAGCACACTCGTAGAAAATGTCCTCGTAGCGTCTCTCAAAAAGGGAGAGGCTTTGGGTTGTAACTCCATCAATGAGACCAAACTTAAACCCATTTTGGTGGACCAAAGCCCAATCGGACGCAACCCTCGCTCCAACCCCGCCACCTACACCAAACTCTCTGATATTATCCGGGACCACTACGCCAGTGAGACAGGGCTATCCTCCTCCCATTTCTCCTTCAATCGACCGGAAGGAGCCTGCCCATCCTGCAAGGGTATGGGGGCAATTGAAGTTAAGATGCGCTACCTACCTTCCACATGGATTCCCTGTGAGGATTGTGGAGGTCAGCGCTTCTCTGATGAGGTCCTCAATGCCCGTGTGAATTTTGACCATCGGTCCCTTTCTATCGCAGACTTCTACCAGCTGAGCATTGCAGAAGTGTATCAATTGCTCATCCAAGAAAACGCTCTTTCAAACCATAACCACCGTTCCGGCAAGCGGGTCCTCACCGCCTTGCTGGACATCGGATTGGGATATCTTCATCTCGGGCAGCCCTCCCCGACCCTATCTGGTGGAGAAGCTCAACGCGTGAAACTTGCTAAGTACCTGGGCAGAAAATCCTTATCGAACCGCATCCTAGTTCTCGACGAACCCTCAACCGGTTTACACCCACAGGATCTCGCTGGCTTGATCATCGTTCTCGATCGCCTTGTCCGTTCTGGAGCAACCATCATCATTGTAGAGCACAACCTGGACATCATTCGAGCGGCAGATTGGATTATCGATTTGGGACCGGGAGCGGGTCCGGCGGGAGGAGAACTGATCTATGCCGGTGCACCTAAGGGTTTACAAGCTCACGCCAGATCTGCCACCGGACGTGCACTTAAGGAAGATGAAGTTATTCAGCCGAAGTTGATTAACAAGAAAGCCGGGTTCATCCCTTCAGCTACCATTTCCATTCGTGATGCGAGTGCCCACAATTTGAAAAACGTGGATATTGACATCCCCAAAGGCCAACTCACAGTCGTTACCGGCGTTTCAGGTTCAGGCAAGTCCAGTCTGGTCGGTAATGTCCTGGAAGCAGAAGCCAGACGAAGGTATTTGGAAACATTGTCTTTATACGAACGCCAGAGTACCAATGAAGGACCTGAGGCACCCGTAGGGTCGGTATCTGGATTGGGCGTGACGGTCACCATTACGCCTCAACGTCAGCTTTACGAACGGCGCTCGACGATTGGTACCACGACCGAAATCTGGCATCACCTGACCGCCCTATACGCTGCATTGGGGGAACGGAGATGTTTAGAGTGTGGTTCGATGATGATCCGAAAGGATCACTGGCATTGTCCGGATTGCGGGAGTCAGGCTCCTGTTGCTGAACCAAGACACTTCTCACCGCGGACCTATTCAGCCGCCTGTCTTACCTGCAACGGTGTGGGCTCGCTACAAATTCCAAAACCCCAGAAGCTCATTCGCCATCCAGAGAAACCTCTTTGCGCTGGAGCCATGTATTCCCCAGGGTTCTTTCCGCAGGGGTACATCTGTAAGCCTTATAACGGTGGTTACTATGTCATTCAAGCGCTAGCAGAACGATATGGCTACGATCCCTTCACGCTTCCCTGGGAACAAATGACTCCAGAGGCTCAGAAAGCATTCCTGTTTGGGGACCCGGAACCGCTTCATGTGACGTTCGAGAATCGTAAAGGTCAAACTTCTTCCCGGACCATGGTTTTCAATGGTTTCTACGGTTGGATCGGTGACTGGGATGTCGGCGGCACCTACACAGAAAATCAACCTTGCCCTAGTTGCCATGGCTCCCGTTTACGACCCGAATATTTAGCGGTTACTTTGGCAGGTTATGACATTCACCAGCTAAGCGAGATGTCTCTCTCCGAACTGTATAAGGTGCTCGAAGGATTCTCGAAATACACCGATGATAGTCATTTTGCTTTCAAAAGCTTAGAAAAAATCCTCAAACGACTTCATTTCCTCATTCGAGTAGGCTTAGGTTATGTACACCTTAATCGTGTAGCAGGAACCCTTTCCGCTGGTGAAGCCCAACGAGTAAGGTTAGCCGGGATGCTTGGCAGCGGTTTAACATCGCTTACAGTTTTGCTGGATGAACCCTCGCGTGGCATGCATCCTTCCGAAGTCGAAGCATTGCTTGAAACTCTCTTCGAGTTGAGAGAGGAAGGGAATACCGTTCTTGTCGTCGAGCATGACCCGCTCTTCATTCACGCGGCTGATTTCCTGCTGGACATGGGGCCTGGCGCGGGAGCATCCGGTGGAGAAATCGTCGCTCAGGGGAGCCCCAGCGATGTGATCAAGGCCAATACCCTCACGACCCAATGGCTAAACCAGGACCGGCTGCCTGATGTTCGAAGGTCGCGCCGGGAACCTCAAGGTTGGATCCAGATCAAGGGTGCACGCGCTCACAACCTCGCAGGTGAAGAAATCCAGATTCCTAAAGGCACGCTTACGGGGATTTGTGGGGTCTCAGGGTCCGGAAAAAGCACACTGTTGATCGATACGATCGGTCGTGCCCTAGCACCTAAGAAACAAACCACCAGTGTAGCCTACGAGCCTGTGGATCCGGGCGCGCATGATTCCATCGAAGGTGCACCTGACCGAACCATCCTTCTGGATCAAGGCAAAAAAGGTGTCTCGAGCCCGCTTGCTTTTCTCAACTTACATAAACCGTTGTTGAGAGCCTTTGCTGAATGTGAGGATGCGAAAGCTCTCGGTTTCAATGAAAAACGACTGAGCGCTCGCTGTTCAGCTTGCCAGGGGTCGGGTTCAACACGGATGGACATGGGGTTTTTGCCCGACGTCTACTCTACCTGTGAAACTTGCCGGGGGACGGGATATGGGCCAGAGGTGTGGGATGTTCGTTATAAAGGCGTCTCTTTGCCCGAATTGAACGGGCGGACCCTGGATGAGATCTATGCGTTGTTTGAAGATGACCCGATTTTAGAACGCAATCTCAAAGCCGCTCGAGATGTCGGTCTTGGATACCTCGTGCTCCGTCAGCCCAGATTCGCCCTATCTGGGGGTGAGGTACAGCGATTAAAGATCGCCAAAGAACTGTGTCGAAAAACGTCGAAAGAAACTTTTTACATCCTCGATGAACCTACCGTGGGTCAGCATCTTGAAGACGTACAGCGACTGATGACTGTACTCCATCGCCTGGTTGAGGATCATCATACGGTTGCTATCGCCGAACACCACCCTCATACACTCGCGGCATGTGATTGGGTGATCGAACTGGGGCCTGGTGGGGGACCAGATGGAGGCCATGTCATCGCCAGTGCTCCCCCGGAGATCGTTGCCCAGGGAGATACACCCACAGCCCCCTACTTAAGAGAAGTACTGGAGTTGGTGAAATGACCTGGGCTCCTCTTTTGCTATCGGATACTTCACCTTGCCTACGCTCCCTAGTTCTTGGAGACTTACTGAACCGACCCGAGGAGGATCCTGAAAGGAAGGAGTTAAACACTCTGTGTCCGAAAGATCCAATCGTTGTTGACCTGCAGGAGAAGCAAAATCCCGATGGTTCTTGGACCCGCCTCGGGATAAGTGATAACGCACCAGGTGGAGCCCTTCAAACCACTTCCCAAGCGTTGACTCGTCTGGGCTATCTTGGATTCGGAATGGAGGAGACAGTCGTTCAACACGGGGCTGAATTCATCTTTTCCCTCCAAAATCCGGATGGTTCTTGGCCTCAGGCTAAGGATTTCAAGGAGAAGGAGGAGGATTATGGCTATGATATGATGCCTTTTCAAACCTCTTTCCCACTACGCGGCTTAGCTTCCTGTGGCTATGCGCAGGATCCGCGAGCGGAAAAGGCCTACGAATGGCTGTTGGCTCAGCGGTTAGAAGATGGCGTCTGGCCCACGGGAGTCGTTTCAGGAAATTATGGATACGTTGCAGGTTACCGAAAAATCGCCCACTCGCGCTGGGGCTGTCGCTCGAATACCACCGCCGCTTTGATTTGCCTCGCGCTCCATCCCGAACGCAGGAAGGCAGAAGCTGCACAGCGTGCCCTCGATCTGCTGCTTGGCCGGGAGACGCG
>Ga0180437_10008387_pt1 | contig 13150 bp, 8 predicted proteins | sample SS_ome_4_FD_132410 | JGI IMG/M metagenome (GOLD analysis project Ga0180437, IMG submission 132410) | Hypersaline lake sediment archaeal communities from the Salton Sea, California, USA - SS_3_D_1 metaG | ecosystem: Environmental > Aquatic > Non-marine Saline and Alkaline > Hypersaline > Sediment...
GAAGGAGTTTATGCACCAGCAGCGCAAATCTGACCACATCCGTATCAATCTGGAGGAGGACGTCAATTCCGAGGGCGTCTCTGCCGGGTTTGTACACTACCGCCTCACACACTGCGCACTACCGGACTTGAATCTTGAGGATGTGGACACCGCCAGCACGTTGATGGGCAATCGCTTGGCAGCCCCTCTCCTCATCTCGTCCATGACCGGCGGCACACCAGAAGCCAGAGCAATCAACCAGCGACTAGCGGAAGCAGCTCAGGCTGCTGGGCTTGGAATGGGAGTGGGCTCACAGCGTGCCGCCATAGAAGATCCATCCTTGGCAGATACCTACCGCGTGCGCCACGTCGCCCCCGATGTGTTCCTGCTAGCCAACCTGGGCGCGATACAATTGAACTACAGTTATGGTATCGACGAATGCCGTCGCGCCGTCGAGATGATAGAGGCAGACGCCCTAATCCTGCACCTCAATCCGTTGCAGGAAGCGCTCCAGCCCGAAGGTGACACCCGCTTCGCTGGGCTGCTGCCCAAGATTGAGGCAGCCTGCCGAGCGCTGGAGGTGCCAGTAGTAGTCAAGGAGGTGGGTTGGGGTATGTCGGAGACGGTGGCCCGCCAACTGGCGGAGTCAGGTGTCGCGGCTATTGATGTCGCCGGAGCGGGAGGCAGCTCGTGGAGCCAGGTAGAGATGCACCGCGCCAAGGACGAACGTCAACGCCAGGTGGCGGCAGCCTTCTCCGAATGGGGCATCCCGACCGCTGAAAGCCTGATCATGGCCCGCCAGGGCGCACCCAACCTGCCCGTCATCGCCAGTGGGGGCATACGTGACGGCATACAGATTGCCAAGGCTATCGCCCTCGGCGCATCCGCGTGTGGTATGGCCGGGCCACTCTTGGGTGCAGCTACCAAGTCTACCGCGGCTGTGATCGAGCTCATTACTGGGCTGGTCACCCAGCTACGCGTTGCCATGTTCGCCGCTGGCGCTATTGACATACAAGCTCTCCAACGCACTCCCATTACCCACACAGCCTCGTAACCCCGGTCGTCTGAAGGGGTTTCTGAGTAGTAAGGCCAGATCGCAACAACGGAGAGGCCTTAGCACATCGAAGACAGAGGAGATCGATCCATGACTAAGCAGACTGCTATTCACGAGGTAGACAATGTGCCCTTTGCAAGACGGGTGTTGCTGCTTCCACATTGCTTGCGCCCCAGCCAGGACTGCCCCGGTAAGATGACCAAGCAAGGTCTAGATTGTTCGGGATGTGCCCGTGTCGATTGCGCCATCTACCAGCTGCGTGATGCCGCAGGCGACGCCGGCTACGGGGGTATATGTGTTGCACCTGGCGGACGGTTGGCCGTCCGCTTTCTCGTCGAGCATCAGCCAGCCGGCGTGGTCGCCGTTGCCTGTGACAAAGAACTTGAAGAGGGTTTGGAAGCGATTGACCAGATCGAGTGGGCGAACGGTAAGCCAATTACTGCTGTGGTACCGCTGTTGAGAGACGGATGCGTGGACACAGAGGTAGATGTCGCGTTGGCCAAAGAGGTCATCCTCAGCCGCAACGGACACGGCAGGGAACCGTAACCATAAGAATACAGCCTTTCATCATCAACCGTCGGTATTCAGTCTAGTGCCCCTGGCAACGTTTCTCGAACGTTATCTGCCACCCCTAGAGGCGGAAATGCAGGCCGTCGTACAAACCGCCGACCCGCACTATACTGAGCTGTTCGGTATGTTGCGTTATCACCTGGGCTGGACTGACGCAGCGTTTGCCCCCTGCCAGGCGCAGACCGGCAAGCGCGTACGCCCGGTGCTCTGTCTGCTGGCCTGCGAAGCCTGTGGTGGAGACTGGGAGCAGGCAGTGCCCGCTGGAGCTGCTATCGAGCTGATGCACAACTTCTCCCTCATCCACGATGACATCGAGGACCGGGATGACACCCGCCGTGGACGCCCCACCGTCTGGTCACTGTGGGGAGAGGCACAGGGAATCAACGCCGGTGATACGCTGTTTGCATTGGCCCAACTGGCTCTTGTGCGGCTCTCTGAACGGAACATCCCCGCAGCGACCGTCGTAGCAGCCCTTCGCTGCTTCAACCAGACCTGCGTGGCCCTTACCGGGGGACAGCATCTGGACATCGGTTTTGAGAGCCGGCCCGACGTTTCCATCGCGGACTACCTGGCAATGATCGAGGGAAAAACCGCCGCGCTTCTATCCTGTGCCTGCGAGATGGGCAGCCTGATCGCGGACGCCCCCCATAGCCAGCGGAAGGCTCTGCGTGCGTTCGGGCATCACCTGGGATTGGTCTTTCAGATGCGTGATGACGTCCTGGGCATCTGGGGCGACCCAACCCTCACGGGCAAGCCTGTCGGCGCCGACATAGCCCGGCGCAAGAAAACACTCCCTGTCCTCCACGGCCTGGAACGTAGCCCAGAACTGTGCACACTGTTCACACAGGAAGCACTCTCGACAGCCGATGTCCGCCGTGCTACAGAGCTGTTACACGAGACGAATAGCCGGGCGTTCGTCGAACGACTTGCCCTGGAGCATCATGTTCAGGCCCTGGCTGCGCTGGAGGAGGCAGACCTAAAGGGACCAGCCGCTCAGGCGCTCCACGAACTGGCACAGACGCTTCTGGAACGCAGGCAGTGAGCCTACAGGCCATGTTCGCCTAGCCGCCCGCCCCTGCCACCATCCGCCGCAGTGCCTCACCGTCCGAGGGGTCAGTGGCTCCCGCCACCACAGTCCACACCTCCCGATGCACAACCTCCTCCCCTGGATAAAACACGGTCAGCGGGCTCAGGGTCTCTATCTCGATGAACCGATCGCAGGTATATACCTGGAGTGAGCAGTCCTCATCGGGGTACCTGACATCGGGAACCCAGCGGCGTGATTTGATGAAAGTTGCATCCTTCCGACACAGAGCAACCCACCCCTCTGGCGAGTTGGAGCCTACCTTTCCCTCCTCGCCTGTCGGGACGATCTTGAAAAGGTCCGGGCCTGGTTGCCACTGCTGGCTGGTCACATCAGAGGAATGTCCCATCCATCTGTTCCAATAGACGATCTTCTTAAGATCCCAGCTTCCTCCCTGTCCCCAGGGAAAGACGATCACGCCGGTGGGTTCGACACAAGTGAGTGCCCACACGGCCCCTGTATAGAGCGCATCGACCGTGTTGCGCACCCCCTGCTCAACAACAAACCGACCGTCCTGTGCAGTGATAGTCAGCCGTTTTTGCAGCCCGGTCTGCGACGCAGTGGGCACTATCACCGTCAGGCCGTCGTCCGAGACCTCCACCTCACAACGCGCGTTGTCCGGAGCATAGGTATCCTTTGTCTCCGGCGCAACCCATACCCGGTGACCGCCATAGATATTCCAGTCCGCATCCCCCTGCACTTGCCCTGCCGTCTCTCGAGCTATAAACAGCAGGTTTGGCCCATTGCCCACAGAGAGAGAAAGAATACGCGGACCGACCTCTGTCACGACCACCATTGTGACTTCGCCGAGATGCAGGCGATATGCCTCACGCCAGCCAAGAAACTCTGCCTGTTCAATCTGAAGATCCACGTCATACCTCCTAGTGATTCTATGAAAGACGGGCTCAAGTGTACACCTGCGAACGCAAAAGTCAAGTGCTGCATCCACAATTCAGAGACTACGCTTGACGACAACATCGGAAAACAGTAGAATTCGATAGATCCCGTCTGCTATCATTAGAAGAGTGCTGCAAATGCATCTTATCATCGTCGAATCACCCACCAAGGCCAGGGCCCTGAGTGGATTCCTGGGACGCGACTACCGGGTATTAGCCTCGATGGGGCACATCCGAGACTTGCCGCCGAACAAGCTGGGCGTGGACGTGGAACACAACTTCCGGCCCACATACCACCTCCGCAAGGGAGCCAGGAAAGTCCTCAAGCGGTTCAGGGAAACCCTCGGTGGGATAACTACCATCTATCTGGCTACTGACCCTGATCGCGAGGGGGAGGCCATTGCCTGGCACGTTCTCCAGGCCGTGAAAGTCCGCGACAAGCCAGTATACCGGATCACCTTCCACGAAATCACACCCCAGGCCGTGAGAGCAGCTCTCTCTGCTCCCGGCAGCCTCAATATGGACCTGGTTAACGCCCAGCAAGCCCGACGTATCTTGGACCGTCTGGTAGGCTACCAGGTCAGCCCCGTGCTCTGGAAGGCAGTCAAGGGACGCAAGGGGCTTTCGGCCGGCCGGGTGCAGACGGTCGCGCTGCGGCTGGTAGTCGAGCGGGACCGAGAGATCGAGAGCTTTGTCCCCGTCGAATACTGGACACTGGACGCAGAGTTCTCCAAAGTAGATGACGCCCGGCGCTTTCGGGCCCGGCTGGTCCGCATCGGCAAGGAGAAACCCGACCTCAAGACCGAGACCGATGCTCAGGCGATCGTCGAGGCTCTGGCGGGAGCCGACTACCGGGTGCTCAAGGTCAAGAAACGGCGCAAGTCCCGCAAACCCTACCCACCCTACACCACCAGCACCCTCCAGCAGGATGCAGCCAACCGCCTACACTGGGGAGCAGACAAGACAATGAGGGTGGCCCAACAACTCTACGAGGGCGCGGAACTCCCCGAAGAGGGGACGGTAGGGCTGATCACCTACATGCGTACCGACTCCACCCACGTGGCCGAGTCGGCCCAACAGGAGGCCCGGGAGATCATCGGCCGCTACTGGGGACAGGAATACCTGCCCGAGCGACCGCCCGAATACAAGACCCGGGCAAAAGTGGCCCAGGAAGCACATGAGGCGATCCGCCCCACATCGTCGCGGCGGACGCCCCGATGCCTGCGCGAATACCTGAGCCCCGATCAAGCAAAGCTCTACGAACTGATCTGGCGGCGGTTCATCGCCTCACAGATGAAGCCTGCTGTCTACAATGTAACCAGCGTGGACATCGCTTCTGCCCGGAATGGGCATAACCTTCCCTATCTCTTCCGCGCCAGCGGGCGGGAACTCCTCTTTCCGGGCTTCCTGAAAGCCTACGAGGTCGAGAGGGAGAAACCGACCGAGGAGGAAGGTGCCGCTGACCAGATACTGCCCCCTCTCACCGATGGGGAGCCGCTGATACTGCACGGGCTGTTCCCCGCACAACACTTCACCAAACCCCCACCTCACTTCACCGAAGCCAGTCTGATCAAGGAGTTGGAGAAATTGGGCATCGGCCGGCCCAGCACCTACGCCGGGATCGTACGTACCATCGTCAACCGGAAGTACGTGGAACGGGAGCGGAAATCGCTCCTGGCGACGGAGCTGGGCTTTGTGGTCTGCGACTTCCTAGTAAGACAGTTCCCCGATCTGTTCGCGGTGGGCTTCACAGCACAGATGGAGGAGGACCTGGATCGTATCGCCCGGGGCGAGCGTCCATGGGTGGAGATACTACGTGCGTTCTATGCTCCATTCGCGGCGACCGTGGAGCGCGCCCAGGGAGCCGCCCTGGCCGAACCTGTGACTGTATCCGGAGAAAAGAGAGAAGCAGTTCCTACCGGCGAGAAATGCCCCGAATGCGGCGGCGGGATCGTGGTGCGTGAGGGCGAGTACGGTCGCTTCCGAGCCTGTGCCAATTTCCCCAAGTGCAGGTGGCGTGCATCTCTCATCGTGGGGCAATGTCCCACATGTGGGGCGGATCTGGTCGAGCGGAAAGGCAAACGCGGCGTGTTCTGGGGCTGTTCTGCCTATCCGGCGTGCAGGTATACGAGAGACCCTCAGCAGAAAGCCAAAGAGCCGGCCAGGGATGAACAAGCTCAACTGCCACAAGACTCCTGAGATCGTGGCGGCACTTCTGTTGACCCAGCCTTAATAAACCCAGTATTCCCTTAAGCGTCAGCGAGTTGATCGTTCCCTGCCTACGATCCTGCAGGCTGAACCCTGACGACCTGGGTCGCCGTGCGGCCCTCCTCACACACCAGGGCTACCGCGCCGCTTGTGAGGGAACGGTCGGCGTCATCCAGTGCGAAAAGCTCCTCACGGTCAATCCACGCCCGCAGGCAAGTGCCCACAACCTCCAGGCTCAGTTCGTGGGTCTCGTCATACTCCCACGCAAAACCCACCTCAGCCAACACCATATCCCCATCCAGTGCCTTGACCAGGCGCGCCGTCGGACGTCCACCCACACCGTCATTGCACAGCAGTAACGCGTAGTAGCGGCGCATGCCCTGGACTCGGGCAGCGATGCCAGCGGACTTGGCCATGTGCGGCGTGATGTCGGCGCTGACACGATAATCGGTCCACTCGCGAGTGCCTTGCATCAGCAAGCCAGTGCCGTGATTCTGTACCAGGCGGTAGGGTTCAGGCCACCACGGGCTATATTGATCTACACCATCCACCCAGGCCCGCCGCCACATCGTGCCGCCGTCTGCGGGGCGGGTCAGGACGACATCGGGCGCGCCGTCCCAGGTCAGATAGTCCAGGTAAACGGTGCCATCTGCCCGTCGTTCGCTGCTGAGCTCCAGGCCGACCTCCGCGATCGGCGCGCCGCCGGTCTCCTCGATGCGCCATTCGAAAGCATGGTCGGCACCTGGCTCCAACATGGTCTCCGGCCCGTACGTCCTGACCAATTCGTCGTCAGCTCCGTAGACGCGGATGTAGAGACGACAAGTGACCGGCATTTCGTTCCCACCATCCGCGGCCATCCCAGCCCGCACCGTCTGGCCTGGATAGAGCGTAGGCGAGGCCAATAGGCTGTAGACGAGCATTTCGATCGCTTCGGGCGGAATGAAGGTATCTGTTGCCACGCGAGCCGCTCGGCCCGTACACACATGATGGTAGTGTATGGCCAGGCTGCGCTCTCCCCGCTGGCTGTGTCCCGCCACGTTCTCGACCGTCACTGTACCTTTCGACTCGACGCTGTCCTCCGATATAAAGCCTTGCACCGATCCCGGCAGCTCGAAGTGAAAGCGAGCGCCGCCCTTGGCCGCTAGCGGCTCCTCGCCAGCCAAGGCGCGACCGATATTCAGGACGTGGTAGGTTTCCGTGACGGCATCGGTAATAGCCCGCCCACCGTCAGCAGCGGGCAGGTAGAGCCGATCCGCCACCGGGCCGCGCCAATCGGGGCCGGCGTCCAGCCCAGCTAACCCGTTCTTTATGCCCATCAGACAGCCCACGTTGCCCGAGTTGCAGTCGGTGTCCCAGCCGCAGGTGTTGACGATCATCAGCGTCTTCTGGAAGTCGTCGTCGCCGTACAACAGGCTCAGGATAATCAGGCCGTGATTGGGCACGATGTGGACATTGCCACCGTACCTGTCGTAGCCATAGCTGACGGAGAGACGTTCGAACGCCTTCCGCCAATCGGGCTCCTGGCCGTGCCAATCACGGATATCACCGACCAGGCGATAGATGACTGAATCCTTAGGGATAAGCGACACGCCAGTGTCTATCAACTTGGCGATGTCCGGCTCCACAAAGGCCTGGGCCTCCATCGCAGCCAACACTCGCGCGCCATAGATCGCCTCGCCGTCGTGACTGACGCTGGCGGCGCGACGGGCCAGGTCCGCGGCCAGTTCGGGGTCACCCGGCGCGACCATCGCCCATCCATCGACAAAGATCTGAGCGCCAATCTGCTCGGCTACCACCTTGCTGTTGAGTGCTATTGAGCCGCTTCTCGGTGCTTCGATGCCTTTCTTCAGGCGTAGGAAAGCGGTATGTTCGGTGGAATTGCCCAGCCCACCCCACCAGAGGATCGTGCGCCCCTCGATGATGTAGTTGAGCCAGGTCTGGCCGATCTGGGCCGGGGTCAGGTCACGGCTGTTGTCATAGTCAGGCAAGGCACGCAGGAAAGTGAAGGTGCCAGTAATGTCATCGTCGGTCACGATCAGGGGCAGGTCGAGCTTTTCGTGGACGTAGTACCAGATCTCGCCTAGCTCGTTTATGATGCACTCGTAGGTCCAGCCCTCGAAAGGCCGGCCCAGGTAGACGCCGATGATCTTGCCCAGCACACCGGCATAGACGCGCTCTGTGTAATCACGGGGAATTGGCACGCAAGCCTCCTCGCACTGTCGCTCTCACGGGGTTCGTCCAGCCAACATCATCTCCAGGTCCCGCCGATCAGGTAGAGAGGTCTGAGCGCCTAGTTTGGTCGTCGCCAGAGCACCAGCCGCGTTTCCCCAACGCACCGCTTCGGAAAGCACTCTGCCCTCAGCCAGAGCAACTGCGAAACCGCCCACAAAGGCGTCACCCGCGGCCGTAGTGTCCACCGGCGTCACGTCGAAGGCCGGAAAGACCACCGCCTCACCCTCCTGCGCCAGCAGCGCCCCTCGCTCCCCGAGCGTGAGAATCACGGTACCCACGCCCAAGCTCAGCAGCGCTGCTGCAGCTGCCTCGGCCTGGGCCTGGTTCTCGATGGGCAAGCCGGTCAACAGCGCCGTCTCGCTCTCGTTGGGCACGAGCACATCCACCAACGAGAGCAATGCCTCAGGCAACGAGCGCGCAGGAGCCGGGTTAAGGATGACCGTCACCCCGTGGACCTGGGCAACTTTGGCTGCCCGCATCACTGTCTCCACAGGGCTCTCCAATTGCAGGAGCAGTGTGTCAGAGGTAGCGATGGCGGTCTCGGCAGCATCTACGTCGGCGGGCGACAGTCGCATATTGGCTCCAGAGGTGACAACGATGCTGTTTTGCCCAGCGTCGTCGACCACGATGAGAGCCACACCGGTGGCGGCCTTCGGATCGTGTGTCACAAAGGTATGATCCACACCAGCGGCAGCCAGGTTGTCGAGCAGTGGCCCGGCAAACACATCACGCCCTACCCGTCCGACCATCGAAACCTGAGCCCCCAGCCGGGCGGCGGCCACGGCTTGGTTAGCGCCCTTGCCACCCGGCACAGTGACAAAGTCGCCACCGATGATCGTCTCGCCGGGCCGGGGAATGCGTGGGGCACGAGCAACCAGGTCCATATTTAGACTGCCGACAACAGCAACGTTTGCAGCCATGGTCTCCACCTCTTGTAGACGTCATCACGAAAGCCCACACAGTCGATAACAGGCAGCATAGCACAGGATGTAGGCTGTGTCAAACGCACTATGGAGACAGAGGTCAAAATGGAGGTCGATCAATGACATGGCCTGGATCTCCATCACCAGAGATCCAGGCCATGTTCAGAGGTGGGCCGGGAAGGACTCGAACCTTCGAAGGCTGAGCCAGCGGATTTACAGTCCGCCCCCTTTGCCGCTCGGGACACCGACCCACGCAGTACGTCCCACCGACGGCCGGCCTGCAAGCGGCTGGCCCCCAGTAACGATCAACCTCTCACTGAGAGCCGGCGATGGGATTCGAACCCATGACCTACTGATTACAAGTCAGTTGCTCTGCCGCCTGAGCTACGCCGGCGACCGACATTATACCACAACCACCTCCTTGGTCAAGGTTCCATTCAACCGACCCGCAACCGAGGTAGCGCCAACACCCTGGAACCTGATTAACCCGTCTGATGCACAGTCTTGACCAACCGCCCATCCATCAATTCAAAGACCCAGTCGGCAGCCTCGTGGACGTTGGGGTCGTGGCTGGCAACGACCACCGTGACGCCTGTCCGAGTTGCGATCTCTTTCAAAAGGGCGATGATACTGGCGCCGGTCAGCGTGTCCAATTGCCCGGTGGGTTCGTCGGCCAGGATGAGCATGGGGCGTTTGACCAACGCCCTTGCAATGGCGACGCGCTGTTGCTCGCCGCCTGACAGCTCGTAGGTGCGATGCCGGGCGCGATCGGCCAGGCCGACCATGTCGAGCACCTCCTTCACCAAAGCCTGGCGCTCCTGGCGGGAAATGGACAAGAGTCGCAGCGGAACCTGGACGTTTTCTTCAACAGATAAGAAGGGCAGCAGACCAAAGGTCTGGAAGACAAAGCCGATCTGCTGCCGGCAGAGATCGATCTTTTCCTGAGACGACATCTCGACCAGCGACCGTCCGCCGAGACGTACGGTGCCGCCGGTAGGCTCGTCCAGGCCAGCCATCAGTTGCAGAAGCGTCGTCTTTCCCGATCCTGAAGGCCCCTTGATCGCGCTCAGAGAACCGGCGGGGATTCTCAGGGAGACGTGTCGAAGGGCCTGCACCCGTTCGCCAGCCAGCTCAAAGGTGCGGGATAGGTTCTCGACGGTGGCGGGGACACCGGTGGTTGGATGGTAGCGACGATCTGGCGATCTCCCGTGAGCCAGCAGATGTGGCGACCTGCCGGGAGCGATGGGGGCATCCTGCGGTTGGCTGCGGAGCCTAGGATGGGGATGTGACGATCCCCTAGGAGCAGTATGCGCGTCCTGCGGCCAGACGGACACGTGATCGGGCTCCAGGTGCACCCTGACTCGCTCCTGCATTTCGAGAGTGTTGACGTAGGCACGGGGCAGTTGCAGACGGCCCACCCGGTCGAGTATGACCCATTCTTGTTCGTGAACGCCGTCATTCTTCTGATCCCGGCGACGGCGGATCTCGGTGCTGGCGCGACCGTCGCGAATCGTCACCACGCGGTCCACGCGGCTGGCGACCAGCGGATCGTGCGTGACGAAAATGACGGTCGTGCCGTAGGCCTGGTTTATAGCCTGCAGCGCGTCGATGACGCGCATCGCGGACTGTGAGTCCACCTGGCCGGTCAACTCGTCGCCCAGCAGCAGCGACGGGTTGTTCGCCAGCGCCACGGCCAACGCGACCCGCTGCTGCTCCCCGCCCGAGAGACGCTCGGGGCGGAAATCGGCGCGGTCGGCCAGGCCAACCACATCCAATAACTCTAGCGCTCTCTTTTCGCGCACGTCGGCCTTGACGCCATTGTGCTGCATCGGCAACTCGACGTTCTCGCAGGCGGAGAGATAGGGCAACAGGTTGCGGGCCGGCTGCTGCCAGACAAAACCCACCACCTGGCGTTTGTACACCACCCGCTGCCAGTCGTTCATCCTGAGCAGATCCCAACCTGCCACCTGAACTCCCCCGGCGCTGGGACTGTCCAGCCCACCGATCACGTTGAGCAGCGTGGACTTGCCCACACCCGATGGGCCGACCAGGGCCATGATCTCGCCCTGGGCCAACTCCAGGTTGAGGCCTTGCAGCGCGACCACTTCCAGATCGGCGACCTTGTAGATCTTGAACAGGTTGTCACATACGACAAACGATTGTGTGTCCATCATTCGTCTCCCAACCGGGGTGCGCGGTGGACTCGCGGGCGTCTCAGAATTATCACCAAGAGCGCCAGCGCCAATCCGTATACCCCAGCCAAAAGGGCATACGACCGCAAGACGGCAGGCCAATCAAGCGAGATGTGTGCGACAGTGATGCCGGTAAGCGGGTCTGCCAGCGCCTGTCCAAGGTAAGGAACCATGATGCAGGATAGGCCAACACCGACGAGGATACCCGCCAGCAGCCCCAGGATCAGCACGAGCAAGCCTTCCGTGACCAACAGGGTCAGCCACTGCCGCGCCGAGAGCCCCAGCCTCTGCAGGATGTCAAGGTCGGAGGCTCCCTCCTGAGAGCGCAGTTGACTCTGCGCCGCGAATAGGTGAACCAGAAAGAAGGTCGCCACGCTGAACAGGACCATCGTCAGCGTGTTCAGTTGGAGCGCGCTGCTGATTCCCAAGGCCAGCGCATCGGGTTGTCGTGGATCCTGGCCGCGAGCCAACGCACTCTCAAAGGTGCGGGTGAACAGCAGCAGGCCGGTCGTCAGGCTGACCAGTAACACCACGCGGCTGGACTGCAGCGGGTCGCGGGCCAGGCGGAACAGGACCAAGGGGAGCACCAATCCGCGCAGGCGTTGGGATAACCGGGCCATCAGCCGCAGCAGAAAGGGTACGATCCTCAGGAACACCATCGCCGCAGCGATCAGCAACAGAGACGGCCCTATCAGCAGCAATGGGTCCGCCAAGGGGGTGTCTCCCAGGCGGCGATCTGCAACTGCGCGCATGACGAAGGAACCGGAGCGGTTCAACTGCCAATATAACAGCCCGCCAAAGGCCAAGAGGTACAGGTCCAGGTAGCGCTTTTGCGCTGCCGATAGCTGGGCGGGTCGGGCACGCCTGCGCTGTAATCTGGCAAAACTGCGCCGCGCCGCTAGAAAGACGGGCAGGATCAGGGCCAGCCAGCCCAGACCAGCAACGGCCCCCGACAGCAGCCACGCCTGGGGCGACATCGTGATCGTCGTGACTCTGCCAATGATCATTCGCCGCCCCCACAGGCGTATCATGCCCTGGGCCAACATCGGCCCCAAGAGCAGGGCCGCCGGCAACGCCAGGATCAGGTTCTCCAGCCCAAAGACCCCGGTTATCTGCCAGGCGCTGGCGCCCCGGGCGGAGAGCGTCGCCAATTCCACCCGTGAGCGGTCAACCAGCACGAACGTGAACATCGTCAGCGCATACAACACAAAGATGAGGGATTGGGCGGTGAGCAATAGGAGCACCATTCGCACTCGGGAAAGCCGGGCCAGGTAGTCCGCCAGAAGTCGCACCAGACCGGTAGACGTCGTGGCGCCCACCGTCGCGGATTGCGTCGCAAAGTTGATCAGGTCTGAGTGGAGCGTTTGGACCCTGTCCACGCTGATAAGATGGTGGTTCAACGTGACACGCCAGGACACCTGATGCGGGAAGATGGGCACATCGGGATAGACGCTGCGCATCGATGCGGGCGCGATGATCAGGGGCAGCGCGATGGAGCCAGCGTCGGGGTCAGCCGGATCAGGATCGACGGCAAAACCACTCAAGTCCTCACCCCATACGTCGGCGTGGGGGTCGAGGGGATCGACGACGCCGACAATATCGAGACGGTGGTATCCTTTGCTGGCGGTTAGACGATCGCCGATGGTGTAGCCCGATTGCCCAGCCGCACGCACGCCGATGACGGCCTCTATGGGCGGTGGTCGCCACGAACCCTGGGCCTCGCCCAAGCGGACCTGGGCGGGCAACCGGCCCTCGACCACGCGCACGTTGTCGGGCAGATCGCTGAACGAATACACCTCGACGAGGGCGACGACGTGGTTGTCGCCTGTCCCCTCGATCGCAGGCTGGAGGTCGGCGGGCAACGTAGCGTGGCGAATTACCAAGCGCTCCTTCAGGATGTCACCCAGCCTTTCCTTCAGGCTCTGGTAGAGCTCCTCACTAAACGTGTGACGGGACCCGGTGATGAGGAGATTGCGCTGGGTGGGAGGGGTCAGGGCCAGGGTCTGGCTCAA
>Ga0180437_10008389_pt1 | contig 13145 bp, 19 predicted proteins | sample SS_ome_4_FD_132410 | JGI IMG/M metagenome (GOLD analysis project Ga0180437, IMG submission 132410) | Hypersaline lake sediment archaeal communities from the Salton Sea, California, USA - SS_3_D_1 metaG | ecosystem: Environmental > Aquatic > Non-marine Saline and Alkaline > Hypersaline >...
GCTCATACTCAATTTAAGTTTAATTTTTTTGTTTTTTCCCATCGTTATACCTCTTGACTTACATCAGCATTTTCTGAAGACAACTCAACCGCAGGTTTTTCAACAGCCGCTGCTTTTTGTTCTGCCGCAGGCTTATCTTCTGAAACAGATTTTTCAGAAACTTCTTCTGCCGGCTCAACAACTTTATCCTTAACGTCCTGCTTTGGTGAATCAGTCTTGTCTAAAACAGCTTCAGTTGAAACAGAAGCTGAAGACGATTCTTTCACCTCTTGCTTAGAAGATTTTGTTGTAGGCTTTGAGCGCTTGAGCAACCCCTTCTCTTCCAAAAAAGAACTGATATGACGCTTTGGAGAATCCTCTAAAGATGGAGGCTTTTGATATTCGAGAGATTGATTTGGACCAAGCTTAGAAACAAAGTTACGCATCACAATGTCAGCAAACTTAACAGCAAATAAAGAGTTTAATTCTTTTGCTATAGACTGCTTTTCTTCCACCTCAAAACGAATAAGGAAATAAACACCGTAATCATTTTTTCTGACTGGATAAGCTAAACGATACTTGCCCCAACGCTCAAAAGATATCAGAGAGCCTTTGACCTGATTGATCAACTTCTCAACCTGAAACTCTAGCGTAGAAGCCTCGTCCTTCGTGATCTCAGGAATAGTGAGAATCAGAATTTCGTAACGAAACATAAAAAAACTCCTTCAAGCTAATCGGAAGTGTTAAAACACTACAAGGTGGCCTGCCCACCTTATTTAGCAAAAAGGGACGACCATCGTCCCCTTCAATAAAATAAAGTACCAGAAAAACCGTATTTTACTAGTCTTTCTGGCACTTTTTAATTTTCATGAAAAGTTAATCTGCGCGTCTCCGCTCTATGACTTCTTCGGGCATAGACACTTAGTGTCTACGGAGTAGAAACAAACTTCTGCAAACGACTAACGACACGACCAATATTTCTAAAATGATCTTTTCCGCGAATCAACGCAATTGGCGGCTGCTTGTGGTTAACACTTTCTAAAACCACAAAATCTTCTGTGTAGGTAACCTGCATGATTGCTTTAATCGGCGTATCATTACCATACTCAACCGCTGCAATATCACCGGAGCGAGTCCAAACTTCAGGCGAAACAATAAGAAAATCACCTTTTATAAACGTAGGTGCCATTCCATTTGTTTCCACCTTTAAAGCAAACATTGCTGGATCATTTGTGTTAAATGTTGGAATAAATTCATCTTTATGCCCTGTTGTAACCTGCATTAGCTGATTATTGTATGGTGATGGATTTGAAGGAATTTCACCAACAACAGGTACAACCTGAACGTTGAGTTCTACATCTGATTTTTCTGGCATACTGACATTGCTGTCAATATCATCGGTACGCTGACGCCGCTGCGCAAACATGTCAATCGGGCTAAGCTCAAAAGCGTTTGCTAATTTTCTGAGGGAATCTTCATTCCATCGCCTGGTGCCATTTTTGATATGAGTCAAGTAACTTTCGGACATACCAGTTTTTTCTGCTAAAACTTTTGTGGTCCATCCTTTTTCTCTTAAGAGTTCCTTCACACGTAATTCTGTTGAACGTGAAGCCATAACAAAACTCCTCGGTATTACGTTTTAATGAAAGTTATAGTATAGTTATAAACCACTGCTCTTAATTCTAATAGTACACTTAGCAGGGTATAAGTCAAATGGAAAAGATTCAGATAGACACAAAAAAGCGACCCTTTTTAAAAAACCATTATGAATCTGCTGCCTGGAAGCAATTATCGGTTGTCTGCGGAGTTGACGAGGTCGGAAGAGGCTGTTTGGCAGGGCCTTTGGTGACTGGAGCAGTGATTTTGCCAATTGAATGCGATTATCAAAGGCTAAAAGACTCCAAAACAATGACTCAAAAAGAGCGCGAGATAGCGTATACATGGATTATCAAAAACTGTCATTATGGTACCGGAATCGTTAGTCACGAGCAAATTGACCGTCATAATATCTGGAACGCAACACTCATCGGAATGAAAAAAGCAGTTCTGAACTTGCTTTCAATTGCTCCACAGCGGCCATCTGCCCTTTTGATCGACGCAATGCCCCTAAAACTAAACGACACTAAATATAAAGACATTCCAATTTTTCATTTTTGTAAGGGAGAAAGTAAATCTACCTCCATTGCAGCCGCATCGATTTTGGCAAAAGTCACACGAGATAGGCTGATGGGTAAACTTGAAGCCGTTTTTCCTGACTATGGACTGGCCAAGCACAAAGGATATAGCACAAAGGCTCATAAATCGGCCGTGATTGCCGAAGGCCGTTCGATCATACATCGAGTCAGCTTTTTGGGGAAAACGCTCGATATGGATAAAAATGACAAACAACAAGGCCTTTTCTGAGGTAATCGAGGGATCGCTCCAAGGCTTTCTTTCACAATGCTGGCAATGGGATGATTTTCCAACCTTTGGTCAATTGATTACTGTCCAATCTGGAAAACAAAAAATTTTTGGCTTGGTACACCAGATTCAAACCGGCTCTATGGACCCAGTTCGATACCCATTTCCGTACCAAAAAACAGAACAAGAACTCAAAAAAGAACAGCCACAAATTTTTGAGTTTTTAAAAACGACATTTTCTTGCATCACAATCGGATACCAAGAAAAAGGAAAAATCTTTTATCTCTCCAGCCCCAAGCCCCCAAAAATCCACGCATTTGCTTTCCACACAGATAAAGATACCAGCAAGCAATTTTTTTCCGACATGAGTTATTTAAACCTGCTATTTGCTCAAGGGGGACAGATCTGCTGTATGGACGAACTACTGCTTGCGCTGCTCAAACAACAAACAGAGCTTGGCTTTATGAATAAAGAAAAAATTGGAAAATTTGTCGATACGTTTTCTTTGCTGACAGGAAATGACTACCGAAGACTTAAGGTTTTTTTACAAAGAGCTCAACCGCTGCTTTAAACTTGCTTAACAATAAAATGATACATATCTGCAGCCTACTAAAACAACTATCTACTTACAAAAAACCCCACTGCTTGAGTGTATTTGCTCCACAATAAAACATACCTCCAATGCCAACCAAAATGGATGACCCACCGATAACTATTGCCTTTTTTCTCTTACCCGCCTTGATTCTCTTGCGAATCTTTATATTACGACTCCCATAAGGCAAGCTTAAGTGAATAAACTTGTAAGCTGTTGCAAAAAAAGCAAGCCAAGAAAATGCACCGCAGACTACAAAACCCGCAGGATTCGACAGATTTTTCGCCAAAACCTTAACTCCAGCAAAGTGAGAAATCTCGCCCTCACACCTTACCGCTGAACAAACTGAGATGCTCATCAAGCCGACCAGCGCTAATGAAAGTATTTTTCTTGTCTTCATAAAAGCCCCCAAATAACAGGAATCAAAAGAAACAACAACCCTCTTACTCAGCTTGCCAGATAAAAATCAACCTGCAACAGAGGTGTCAAAATAGTCTGCCAGAGGGAGATAGGGGAAAGCTGACCATCCTTGAAAAAGATAGCTTGCCATTCGAAGCTCGGAACGAGCGTAAAATGGAGGCGATGGGAATCGAACCCATGTCCGCATTATGTCAAACCCCAAGCGCTACATGCTTATTCTCTGGTTATACTCATTTGCAACGCCAGAGAAAGCGTAAAACAAATGACTCTACTTAGGTGATACAAACCAAGCTCCTTAAATAGAACAACCTTGCTTGGCAGTTTCATCTGGGTTATTACGAGTCAGATCAACTGATGAACACGTTAACCTGACAAGTTCGTAGCCTAAGTTAGGCTACAACGAGCTGGTCTAGGCAAATATTACTTCGCTAGGCACCATTTCTTGCTCATTTGCGTTTATAGTTTGACCGATTGTTTAACGAGCACTCAATCAACGCTCGGCATGCTCTCGAAACTATCAACAATACGTCGAAGCCAGTACGCCCCCAAAAATATCAAAGAATTCTCCACTTATTTTTAGTGTACTTGTTTTAGCCTTCAGGTCAAAAGCCGGCATAAGGCTGAACCTCTACCTAACCTTGAAACGGCCGATTCTGCTCAATATTCGCGGCAGGAACTCCAGCATCATGCTCATCTCGTCTCTGCTGATCATTGTCTAAAAAAGGAAATATTCCTGTACCACGCCCATTACCACGATGCTGCCGACCAACAACCCCCCTATTGCCAAACGGATGAAATCCTGTGCCGCCGTTTTGCTTCATGGAAAAAGCTGAACAAAAACCAAACAAAACTAAGCCCAAAGAAAGAAACATAATTTTTTTCATCTTCCAAAATCCTTCACAAAAATCATCTATCAATATTTGTACACATCTTTTAACTCTCGCGCTGTCTGCCGCCTTATGTCGCGTTCTTTAAGCGTCTGCTTTCTAAAAAACTTTTTATAGTCTTGCCGAGAATACCCCATGGTTTTTAACCTAGAGATGAAACAGCCAAACCCCTCTTCTAGGCACCACGGATTTTGACCTATGGAGCGTCATTTCTTTTTTTATTTCCTTATAACCATTTGAAGCCTTTTTTTGCTCAAGATACAAAGCATAAACTGGATCAGATCTTGACTCTTTTTTGAAAAAAATTTTACATGAATTTTCTTTTACATTAATACCCTCGTTGGTAGATAAAAAAGATCTGGGCAAAACAGAAAATTCAAAATGAGGATAATCATCATTTTGAATTTCTGGATCACGAATTTTCATATATTCTGGAAAATAAAATTGAGAACCTCTGTAGTAATAAGGCAATAGTCTTTCTACAACTGCAAAAAACTCTTCTATACTACGCAAACAGCTCTTTTCTTTTAAAACTTTAAATGTTTCTATGAGAGTCTTCGCAGGAACAAGTTTAACCTTCTCCCCTTCTTTAAGGGATTCATTTTCTTCACACAAAGAAATAAGTTTATCCGTGAGATTCTTTAGATCTTCATGCACGATACATCCGTCTCGAAAAACAAAAGGCCATAATTGAACCATTTTTCGGTCAAAAGGCTCCCGAGTCTCGATCAACTCTATTTCATCCTCTTTAATTTCTCTTGTCCAACCCTTTTTCACCCCTGTTGCAGGAGTAAAACTTACACAAAGTAGGCACAGTAATATATAACCTATAATCTTCATGAGTAAGCCTTTTAACCTTTGAAAAAAAAATTTCGATTATCTTAAAAATCGCATCTATCAATACTTGTACACATCTTTCAACTCTCGCGCTGTCTGCCGCCTTATGTCGCGTTCTTTAAGCGCCTGCTTTTTACCAGCTGCCTTTTTATGCTTACAAATACCAAGCTCTACCTTTGCGATATTTTTTTTATTAAAATAAATTTTGAGTGGAATTATGGTGATACCTTTTTGAGAAATATCACCGACAAGTTTATTCAGTTCCCGTTTATGCAAAAGAAGCTTTCTGCTTCGAGTCGTTTCGTCTTTTTTATCATATGCATGCTTGTAAGGGTTAATGGAACAGTTGGTTAAAAAAAGTTCACCCGCTTTGACCGTTGCAAAAGAACCAACTAAAGAAACACGACCCGCCCGTAGCGATTTAACCTCATCGCCGGTCAGAACTATCCCTGCCTCCAGCTTTTCGAAAATGTCGTAATCGTGAAATGCTTTTTTGTTCTGAGCAACTATTTTCATTTGACTCCAATTTGTCCTGCCCGCCCTGCTGTGCCTGCCGAAGGGCCAATTTATATTTTCTTGAACTCAAACGTGCAAAAACTAGCTTACATACAGGGTATAGTATAACAGCAGCCAAAATACCAAGCAAATTACACCCAATAAAAAAAGACCAGAAAGAAACGCCTTTTATTCCGGTCATTTTATAAATTGGCCCATTAACAAAAGACATCCAAGATGGATTACAAGCAATCGGATCTATCCGACAAATTATTTTGAGAAAAAAATCACCCAAAAAATATCCTGCTGTATGACATGGAATCATCGTCCAGGGGTTGTTCACAACAGCTCCAGCAAACACTGCTGCTCCGTTCAAGGAAAAAAACCAACTTGAAACTATAACCATAATCGTATGCATGCCCAGAAACGGAGAAAAAGCAATGTACAACCCAACAGAAAAAGAAAGAGAAAGCTTGCGTGCAGAGCGCTCTTTTAAGACAAGACGTTCAAACAAAGCAATAATTTTTTGAAATATTTTTTTTAAAAAATTATAAACCATGCTTACCAATCAAAAAAGTTAAAAACCTTGAAACATATTCCTGCATATCACTAGACCACCATGGACACAACAATATTTTCTTTGCGAAAACAAATCGGTTACGGTAAGATGATCTTTGCTAAAAACACCGGTGTTTAGCATAACCTTTAAACAAACAAGGGGCAAGGAGAGAGCCTGTCCTGAATAATTTTTTGGAAAATCCAAAAAATTATACCGAAGGGAAATCGCTATGAAATTAAAACTGTTAGCTCTTCTAGTTTTTTTCGCATTTGAACACTCAACATATTTAAAGGCTGAATCGCCTTACACGGTTCTACCTTGTAATATTGAATTTCCAAAGTCAGTAAAAAAAATTCCAGAAGTTTGTATTTACCAAGGAGGAGAAAGATTTTCCTGTGAAATCGATAATGAAGGAAAACGAGCTTGTTTTATTTTGCCTATCGACAAAGCATGTGAAACTTTTTACTTAGTCATTACAGAAGCTCTTGCATTTCAAACAGAAGGCAATACTGTTCAATATTTAAAGGTTATGCCAGAATGTTCTTATAAATTTTATGAGATGCAACTTGTCCGGGCCCCCAAAAAAACATACCGTATTCCATCACAAAAAAAGACCTCTGACTCTAGCAAAAAAAAGAAAAAAGACCACTGGGTTGTTTCTGCTAAAGAACTTTCAGACGAAAAACAAATTCCAGATGACGCAATCATTGTGTTACTAAATGCAGAATATGTGAAAGATGTAAAACCAGAAAACGGATTTGAATTCCCAAAAATTGTAATCAAAAATGATGTGCTTGAAATAGCTGGCTCAGAATCTGCGCTACAAGACAAAGCGATTGAGCTGCTACTTTCTTCTATCGACTATAACCCAATACATGCTACATCCAAAACACACACCAGGCAGGACCAACAGAAAATCCTTGTCGCCATGACAGGAGTTTAGCTCTACTTTCTTCTACGCTCACCCTTGATACACACAAAGCATTACTCGGGAACCAGGCACACAGAGCAAATCTGAGGACAAAGCAAAAACCAGTAGAATTTAGGAAGAAACCTTGAAGAATCATTCTCTTATTTTAGGCATAGAAACATCATGTGATGAGACTTCTGTTGCAGTTTATAAAACCCAAAAAAATAAAATTTTATATGGTGACACAAAAAATATTTTGTCTAACGTCACCTTTTCCCAAATAGACCTGCACAAAGCATTTGGTGGCGTCGTTCCAGAAATTGCATCTCGTTCACAGCTGGAAAAAATTAATCCTGTCACAACCGAAGCACTCGAAAAAGCAAATGTTACACTTGATGACATAGACGTTATAGCAGTTGCAAGCAAACCTGGACTACCTGGTTCGTTATTGGTCGGAGTTTGTTTTGCAAAGGCAATTGCAGCTGCACTTAACAAGCCAATAATAGGCGTAAATCACTTAGAAGCCCATGCGTTCTCTACTTTTTTAGAGCATGAAGTCCCATTTCCATCTTTTTGCCTAACTGCCTCTGGCGGACACACCTCTCTGTATCTTTTGCATAACCTTGGTTCTTATGAGCCGATTGGACAAACTGTTGACGATGCAGCCGGTGAAGCATTCGATAAAATCGCAAAACTCATGAACCTTCCGTATCCAGGCGGACCGATTATAGAAAAGCTAGCACGAGAAGTTGCTTTTGAAGACTTCTACTCTTACCCACGCGGAAAACAAAAAAATCTAAACTTTAGCTTTTCTGGTTTAAAAACCGCAATACTTTACGACTTGGTAAAAAGAAACGCCTACGACATGACGCAAAAAAAGTTTTTAAAAGATACTGATCTAGAGCTAAAAAAGAAGGTTGCAAGCTCTCTTCTTGTTTGTATTGCCGATATTTTTGAGCAAAAGCTGCTCTCCGCACACAAACAATCCCCTAATATTCAGGCCGTTTCTTTTGTCGGAGGAGTCGCCTGTAACCAATATCTTAGAGACCGTCTTTCCTTATTTTGCAAAAAAAGAGACCTACAGTTTTTTACTCCATCACGAAAATACTGTACAGACAATGCAGCCATGATCGCCCTCGTTGGCGCTTACAAAGCCAAAAAAGGCGAATTTTCCGACCTTAATCTTGATATTTTGTAAAAAATTCTCATCAAAACTATCCCCTCCAACCCAAAAAAATAACCCCTCTTTGTAAAAACCGTTGAGAACAGGCGCCAAAATCATCTATAATTTCAATTAGAGACCAATCCGAAGTGTTTTTGTAAAAAGGGAAATAATGAAAAAAAAATTTGCACTTGTTTGCTTCTTGTTGAGCTTTGGATCTTTAACGAAAACTGTAGTACTAAAAAATCACACTACCTCAAATTTAATCCTCAACAATTGGCGTTCTATAAAACCGGGTCAAAAAATTATCTTTGCACCAGGAACATCCTTTAAAATCAAACGATACGGTTGGAAAACACAAATGGAATTCTGGCCCTACACCAAAGAAACCGTTTTTGATGTCCATGAAAATGGCACATACGGCCTAAGAATAACCACCTGGGGCTTTGGCAAAACCGGCCAAATAAGAAACATAGCTGAACCTACATCAATATCTTTTTTAAGATGGGTAGAAAAAAGCCCAGAAAGGGCTCTTAAAAAGTGCCGATCGGTTTTTTTGGGAAAAAAAATAGAACCAACAAAATATATGTCAGAAATCTTTCTAAAATGGGTAAAAGAAAACCCAGAAAGAGCTTTTGAACAATGTCGACCAGTTATCCAAGACGTTCAACTTTAAGGAAAAAAATAGCCAGAATAGAAAACATAGGCAAATAAGCTACTAAAAATAATAAAGAGGCCCGGGAAATCCCGGGCCTCTTTATTTACTGACCGTTGCCATTCTTTTTATTAATGGAATCTAAAAATTCCTCGTTTGTTTTATATTTTTTCAACTTATTAATGAGAAATTCCATTCCCTCAATAGTATTCATCGTGCCTAAGAATTTTTGCAAAATCCAAACTTTGTTTAGCACTTCTTCTGGCTGCAACAAGTCATCTCGTCTTGTTCCTGAATTCATGATATCAAGCGCTGGAAAGACTCGACGGTTAGAAAGCTTACGGGTCATATGCATTTCCATATTTCCTGTACCTTTAAACTCTTCATAAATCACTTCATCCATGCGAGAACCAGTTTCAATCAGCGCTGTAGCTATAATTGTTAATGAGCCGCCATCTTGCGCACAGCGTGCTGCACCAAAAAACTTTTTCGGTTTCTGTAAAGCATTTGCATCGATACCACCGGTCAAAACTTTCCCTGAAGCTGGGGCAACCGTATTGTAAGCACGTGCAAGTCTTGTAAGCGAATCAAGCAAAATTACAACATCATGTCCTGACTCTGTTAAACATTTTGCTTTTTCCAAAACCATTTGGGCAACTTGTACATGACGCGATGCAGATTCATCAAACGTGGAACTGATAACTTCCGCAGAAGTACCTTTTACAACACGCTTCATCTCAGTAACTTCTTCTGGGCGTTCGTCAATTAAAAGAACAATCAAATGAACTTCTGGATTATTTTTGAGTATCGACTGAGCAACATCTTTAAGTAAGACCGTTTTTCCAACCTTTGGCGGAGCAACTAATAAGCCTCGTTGTCCTTTTCCAATTGGCGAAAATAAATCCATCAATCTAGTAGAAAGCACCGACGGGTCATACTCAAGATTCAGTTTTTTATTTGGAAAAACAGGAACAAGTTTTTCAAAACTCATTCTGTCTGCTGCTGCAGGATCTAGATGGTTCACTTTGTTAACCTTCAAAAGAGCAAAATACTTCTCTCCTTCGTTCGGTTTACGAATAACGCCGGAGACAGTGTCGCCTGTTTTTAGGCCAAAACGACGAATTTGCGAAGGCGAAACATACACATCATCCGGTCCAGAAATATAATCAAAACGTGGTGAACGTAAAAATCCAAACCCATCTGGAAGTTTTTCTAAAACCCCCTCAACCTTGAGTTCTGCATCTGGATCTTTTTGCAACTCTTGAATTTTTTTTATTAATGCTTCTTTTCTTAAAAGGCTAGCGCCGATAATGCCAAGTCTACGCGCAACATGGTTTAATTCGGTTAAAGACATCGCTGCTAACTGCTCTGGCCCTATTTTATAAACATCAACAGAAGATTCCTGTTGACGACCCCTACCATATCGAGATGACTTTCCTTTATTATTATTTTTTTGAACTCCCCTATCTCTTGAAATAATCTTAGAAGTAGAAACAGAGCTTTTTTCTTCTTTTTTAACTACTGGAGTAGTTGAAATTCTTTTCCTTGAACCATGAGAATCCCCGGAAGGCTTTTGCCCAACTTTCTTGTCTTGTTTTTTTGAAGTAATCTGCTGCGATTTCTGAACAGATTCTGGCGCAGCCGATCTTTTTTTTTCTTCTGGCTTTTTCGCTTTCTGAACCTCGGACTCCTTTGGAATCGTCGATTTTTTTTCTGGTTTTTCACTCATGGAAACCTCCTTGAAAAATAAAAAATTTTGTGCTGATTATTTTTATCATACTAAACTCCCGTCTTGCAGGAATTAAAAAACATATAGATCTTTCATAGTAATTCATTCAATTTATCGAAGGGCAAAGCAGGATTTTTTAAGACCTCTCAGCAAAGCTCTTGATTGTGCAACCGACAACCCCTTGAGAGATTTTCTGACTACGGACTGCAGAACACATGAAAGCTCGCAGAAAACTACTTCTCTTTTTTATAAAACAACATCATAACCGGGCTTGCAATGTAAATTGACGAATAGGTTCCAAAGAAAATACCCATCATCAAAACCATAGAAAAATCTCTAAGAACTTCTCCGCCAAGCAATAATAAAGAACCAACAGCTAAAAATGTCGAAAAACTGGTCAACAATGTTCTTTTAAATGTCTGATTCAAACTCTTGTTAACCACCTCTGCCACAGAAGCACCACTCTTTTTTTTAAAATTTTCTCTCATTCGAGAAAAAATCACAATCGAATCATTGACTGAATACCCAATCACTGCAAGAAGTGCACCTATAACATTTATAGAAATTTCCCGACCAAATAGAAGCATAAAGCCTAAAATCATAAACGCATCGTGCAGCAACGCGATAGCTGCCCCAACAGCATACCCAATAGACCAAAACCGCAAAATAATGTAAAGCATCATCAAAAATAACGCTAAAACAAAAGTTACCATAGACTTCCAGCGCAACTCTGCACCAACACCTGGCCCAACAACTTCAGAACTTTCAATTGTGACCGGATTATCTGGATTTGTAGCCTGAATTTGTTCACGAATCCTGTCTGTTAAGCCACGAGTATCACCCTTATGCTCCCGCACTCGAATAAGAACCTGTGTTTCTGAAAATTCACGTGCGACCGCACCTGACCATTTTCCTTTAACATCTTGAAGCAATTTTTTGCTATCAACCGGCTTTTCAAACTTAAAAAGCGCCTGCGTCCCACCGGTAAACTCAATACCATAGGTTAAGCCGCCCTTTTTAAAATAAAGACCAATAAATAAAACAGCCAACGCAATAGAAAATGAGATTGCAACAAAACGGTACTTCAGAAAATTAATCATGGTACTCCCCGGAAACAGAAACAAATTTCTTTTTATTTTTATAGTTCATAGGATTATGAAATAGAATTGTGGAATAGCCTAAAAAAGACCTTTATGATTTGACTGGCACCACAGAAACGTACTTACGCCCTTTTGGCCCAAAATGAAACTTCAAAACTCCAACACTTTTTGCAAACAATGTGTCATCGCCCCCGATACCAACGCCACGCCCTGGATGAATGCGCGTGCCCCGTTGACGAACAATAATCTCGCCACCGGTAACCTGCTGACCTCCAAAAAGCTTAACGCCTAGTCGTTTGCTTTGACTATCGCGACCATTCTGCGTAGAACCACCGGATTTACTCGTTGCCATCGTAATACCTCAAATTTATTATATATTTTGCTGAAATAGAATGTTCCAAAAAGAAATGTTAATTACAGTATGTGCAGAACAACACAAAAAGTCAATAGAGCATTTATTGGTATCAAAAAGCCCCAATGTACCCTTCCTAAGCTCTTTTAGTATGACAAATATACAATTTTGATTCAATAATTAAGCGACTAATGCTACACTTTGCCTAAACAAAGCGGTTTATAGGCGATTTTTCGCAAAAGGAAAAAATTTATGCAAGCCAATGCCAAAAAACTTTTTTTTTATCTCAACCTGCTTTTTTTTCCTCTATGGCACCATCAGACGAAAGCATCCGTAAGACCCAAGAAAAAATACCCTCTGCGTAAAAATCAGCCCGTTTTTTGCGATTTGAAAAATAACCCTATCTACAAAAACGGACACCCGGTCTATGAACACAGACCCTCTAGCTCACTTGGCAAAGAACTGGAAAAAGAAAGACAAAAAACAATACCCAAAATACTTCCTTCTCTCTTGCCCCAAAAAGCTACGTCATTCACGTTATCCGTAACCCCAAAAAGATAATTCTTACAAACCTCTAAAAATAAAAAACTCATCACATTAAGCCATTTCATGGACTCTCAGCAAATCAAAGCTGTACACTACATTATCTAGAAAAAACCTAAAACCTTTTAATAAAAGGAAAAAAAATATGCTACGCAAAAAAACAACGCTCTTTCTTTTTACATTCTCTACTTTAGTAATTTTTACTTTTTCCCTTCAAACCTCTGGATACAAAAAAAAGAGAAATAAAGAACCATGGAGGTTGTCTACAAAAGAAAAACAACAGGTGAAAACAAAAAAAAGCCCGATATATTTTTTTTTCACTAAAAAAAATTGTCATAAAATCTCCAACATAACGAACAAAAACCCAATAATAGACGGAAAAAAACAAAAGCATTTACCAAAATGGCTGCGACAAAAGAACTTTTTGCCAGGATGCACTCAGTCTAAAAAAAAATAGAAAAAACACACTTTGATACAATTTTGTCGATTTTCAAATATCCAAAATGGTATAATTTATCCAAGGAA
>Ga0180437_10008391_pt1 | contig 13145 bp, 7 predicted proteins | sample SS_ome_4_FD_132410 | JGI IMG/M metagenome (GOLD analysis project Ga0180437, IMG submission 132410) | Hypersaline lake sediment archaeal communities from the Salton Sea, California, USA - SS_3_D_1 metaG | ecosystem: Environmental > Aquatic > Non-marine Saline and Alkaline > Hypersaline > Sediment...
CAGATTGTGGGGAATCTCGCCCAAAAGTCAAAGCGGCGCACCCTCGAAAACAGGGTGCGCCGCTACATTTTGCTGGGTTGCGGATTCAGTTTTTCTGGGTTGCGCTATTCGCTGCGAAAGCCCGAGCGAGCGCAAAAATACTCCACTGGGGGACTACTCCAACGTGGAAATGGCATCATCCAGTTCCTCCACGCGCGCACTCAGATTCTCGACGACGATCATGTCTTCCCACGCGGGATGTTCCGCCATGGCGCCTTCAGCGATTTTGGACTCCAGATCCTCCAGAGACCCAGCGCCATACCGGGCCAGGATATTCAACCGCTGCTGTAGCACCTCGCGCTTCTTCTCGTATAGGAGGCTCAACAAAGCCTGTTGGCACAGCTCATTCTCAGTCAATCCCAGCAATTCGGCGATCTTTGTCCCCGTAGTCATCGCAGCAGCCATCATCATCCATCACCTCCACGGGAATCACGCCATCTCCCTGAAGTATTGTACCTTATCCCTTGGATGGGTCAACCTCGGACCGCGAGCATCCTGCCCGCCCCTCGGACCGCGGGCATCCCTGCCCGCCCCTCGGACCGCGGGCATCCCTGCCCGCCCCTTGGACCGCGGGCATCCCTGCCCGCCCCCTGGACCGCGGGCATCCCTGCCCGCCTCCTGGCAGCCCCAACTTGACCTTTCCGGGCCCCCGTGCTATAGTCTCCATACAGTAGAAACCCACGGGGGCGGGCGGTCTATGAATGAGGCCGGTCGCCCCCGTCTTTTCATCGGTGGACGAACGAGGCCCGGGTACCGCGACACACTTGACAACGGTACGTCCAGGGATACAATGAAATCACACGTCGCACCCGGCCCATCGCCACCACGCCCGATCGGGAGGTGACCCATGGTCCCGGAGAACACACACCAGACGTCCGAGCCCGCACCGGCCCCGGCCAGCCCGGAGGCCGGCGCCGGGCCCCCTGGCGGAAAACCATCCCTCGCCGCACGCCTGAAGCGCTTCCCCCTGTTCCGCACGCGGGGCAGGACGATCCTCACGCTGCTGATCAGCGTCCCGCTGGTGCTGTGCCTTGGCTCGTACCTCTTCGGCTTCGTGGCCTTCGCCGACGCCGCCAGCCTGGCGGAGATGAAGGGCGTCGTGCAGACCCGGAACGAGGACACGCCGCAGTGGCAGGCGGCGCGCCTGAACCAGTTGCTGTGGCGGGAGGACCGGGTGCGGACCGGCAGCGGGTCCAGCGCGCGGCTGCGCTTCTTCGACGTCTCGACCGTCGACCTGGAGGAGGAGACCGAGGTCAGCATCACCCAGGTCTCCCGGCGGCGCGGCGGCAACCGGATCGACGTGGCGCTCAAGGTGTGGCTGGGCCAGACGGCGGTGCGCGCCGTCCGCTTCGTCGACCCCGCGTCCAGCTTCCGCGTGGACACGCCGACCGCGTCGACGGTGGTGCGCGGCGCCCGCTTCAACGTGCAGGTGGCCGAGGACGGCACCACGCAGATCGACCTGGAGGAGGGCCAGGCCGAGGTGCAGATCGGCGGCGAGACCGTCGTGCTGGTGATGGGCCAGCGGATGACGCTCGACCCCGACGGGCTCTACGAAGTGGAGCAGATCTTCGAGCCCAACCCCGACCTGGTCGCCGAGAAGGCAAACGCCGCCTGGTACGCGCCGGGCGACGACTTCCGGCTCGAACTGACGGAGAACGAGGTCAACCAGTTCCTGGCCGCGATGAGCGAGCAGCCGGACTTCTTCCTCGAGAACACGCAGATCTGGTTCGTGGACGGCGAGGCGCGGGCGGCGACGACGGTGGTCGACCCGGCCCGCTTCGACCTGAGCGCGGCCACCGGCTTCCGGGTGGAGGACGGGGAGGCCAGGCCCGAGGTGCGGGCCATCGCCGCCGGCGTGGCGCTCCCGGTGCCCGGCCAGGTGCTCAACCCAGCGCTCGACTGGGTCATGGACCGGCTGGAGGTCTACCTGGCCCAGGCGTACGACTTCGTCGAGTTCAGCGAGATCCAGATCGAGGACGGGAGCGTGGTCGTCACGGGCGTGAAACGGGCGGATGCACCGGTGGGGGAGTGACGGTTGGCTTTGGCGGAAGTCCGAGGCTGAAGCTTGGCGCCGCCGTCTTCATCACGTTTCAGACAGTCCCCAATCCCAGCGTGCTGACCAGAACGCCCGGCTGCGGGTGTTGGTTCAGATAGATCAGCGTCCCCTGCATCGGATTGCCGTAGGGCGTCGACAGATCGCTATCTATGCGCAGCTTGAAGAGGCGTGGTATCTCGGTAACGACGAACTGGCCATCGGCATCGAATTCGACCTGCTTGCCCCGGCTGAAGCGGGCTCGATAACTGAAGACAGGCCGGCTGGCGTAGTAGACCAGCACCGCCACCTCTCGCGTGTTCTCCACATCGACCAGGCGCAACAGCATCTTGACCATGCCGATCAGATCCAGCACATCCTCGTCCGAGATGTGGCCTACCTTGAAAGGCCCCCCAGCGTAGACGGTCGCGTTACGGGGATTCTGCGCGTCTTCTAGCACAAAGCCTACCTGGCCATCATACGTGAGCGTCAGGGCGTCGGTGCGGTAGATTTCGGGTTGCTTCATGCGAGCCTTGACGGCGGGCGTCATCGTCCGCAACTGCTGGACCGTGGGTGGTAAAGGCGGCTCGACGGGCGGCGGTCCCTGGCCAATCTCGTGCAACCGCTGCTGGACCAGATCGTAGTCTGGATCTATCTCCAAAGCGCGCCGCCACCAGGCCAGCGCCTCATCCCGCCGGCCCAGCCGCTCGCAAGCTACACCCAACTGGTGCAGCGTAGCCAGCTTCTTGGGCTCCCGGCGCAGGGCGCGTTCCAGCCAGGGGATAGCTTGCTCCGGCTCGTCCAATTGCAGGTAGACGTAGCCGATGTTGTAGAGCGTCGGCTCGTAGTTGGGATCGCGGGCATGGGCGACACGGAAAGCATCCAGGGCCTCCTCGTAACGATCTTGCTCCACACAGGCAATACCCAGGGCGAAATGGCCCTCGGGGCGATCGGGGTTAGCGACCATCATGCGCCTGGCCTTGGCCTCCACGAGATGAAAGTCGCCCAACTCTACGTCGTGGTTGACCTGTTCCTGGAGGTGGTCGGCCAGGTAGTCACCGGGGGGAACTTTGCCCCGCTGGGCGCGGCGAAGTTGGCGGATGGTCTCTCGAATTTCAAGTTGACGGGCCTGCCTGGGCCAGCGACGGCAAAATCGCTCAAAGATAGCGATGGCCTCCGGGATGCGTGCCGCGCAAGCATAGACCACCGCCCGGCTGTGAACGGCCTCCGGATCGTCCGGGGCGTACTGATCGATCTCGTCCAGAGTGGCCAGGGCTTCGTCATACCGTTCCAGCGCCAGATAACAAGCTCCCAGGTTAAAGTAGGCCGTCCGGCGGTCTTTCGGCTTGTGCGCCATCTCCAGGAAGCGTTGCAAGGCCGTGATTGCCTCGTCCCACCGTTCGTCACCCATAGCCGCCAGGGCATGCAGCCAGTGGATGGTGGGATTAGAGGCCCGGTCGGGGGGCGCAACACGTCGGGGTTTTCGATGCCGCTTTCCGCGGGTTGAGCGTTTACTGTTCATTGGTCGGATGTCCTTTCGCCGATGATGCGCTCGACGGTGAAGGCGTGTCAATGCGGCTGGCGTTGAGGACTACATAGGGGGCGATGGAGTGGGCCAGGCGCAAGCGGTGGGCCTGGACGCCCGGCCGGAAGAGGATTATTCACTTCATCCCTCCACATCCACGTTGCCCTGCGGGTCCAACTGCAGCACGCTCTCTTTCACACTCAAGTCCACCAGGTCGGCGTCGATCTCGCCGCTGGCCTCGAGCCGCAGGTGCAGGCCGACCTTCGCCCCCGCCTCCACCAGCGGCTGGATCACGGCGTGATAGAAGTCATACCAATGCTGCCAGTCCACCGGCGTCTCGACGGTGACGCGCTGGTAGACGTTCGGCGGTCGGGGTGGCGGCGGCGGTGTTGCTGCAGCCTGATCGCATTCCTCTCTTCCCCCCCCTTCCCCTCGGGTTGCCGGCGGCGGCGACGACGGTGGAGCCACCTTAGGCTTGAGCAATTGCTGCGCCAGCGCTGGGCGGAGGAGCCAGGCCCCCTCGACGATGGCGAAATCGACGGACGGCCGCGGCTCGTGGAAATACACGGTGTCGAAGGCCTCTCCGTCCCCCAGCGCGTAGGCGAACAGCCCGCGCTGCACGCCCCAGGCGATCGTCTGCTGCAGCGCCTCCGGCCCGGACAGCATCGGCAGGTAGGGGAAGCGACAGAAGTAATCCCACAGCGTCGCCACGCCCAGACGCTCGTCCTCGGCCGGCCACAGCCGCCACTGGTCGCCTTTGCCCTGACTGACCAGCCGGGGGTCGAGCCGCTCCAGCAACCGCTGCTCGTCCATCAGCCGCCCCCACACGCGCCCGGCCACGCTGTGTTCGCCGGGCCGGTATCCGGGGAAGCCATGCTCTTGGCGCACCCAGAGCGCCTTCTCCTCCCCGGCCGCGCCTGAGGGGGCGACGGTGACGGTGTAGGCGCCCCACACCGCCCCCGGCAACCCCTTCCGGGCCTGGTCGAGCTGGGCCTGTAGCTCTGCCATCTGCGTGGCCGAGAGGCCGCCGCTCCGGTACTGGCGGTGGATGGCCTCCAGCGCGAGCAGGCGCACCGCCGTCTCCTCTATCACGCGCACGCCCTCGGCGGTGGGCAGGGTGAAGACCAGCGTGTTCTTGAACTGGCGGAAGGTGTTGCCCGCGCTGGACAGTATCTCCTCGATGAAGGCACGCGCCTTCCGCTGCTGTGCCTCGGCCGGGCCCCAGGCATAGTCCAGATCGAGCACGACCAGCGTCAACGAGGGACGGTTCGGCACCTGCCCTGGTTCCTGGGGCCAGACGATCAAGCCGGGGAAGGGCCTGCGTCCAACGACCTCCTCCACTGCCCCCTTCACCCGCTGGCGGACCTGCTCCGGCTCCTGGCGTATGGCGTCCACCCGGGTGACGAGCATCTGGTTCAGGTTGGGTTGGCTGTCGATGCGATAGGCGCCCTCGCGGACCTCCAGATACCACAGCCGCCGCTGGAGCTTGTCCAGCGCGTCGGCGGCCAGGGCGGGCACGATCCCTGGCTGGAGCGTGGCCAGCCACAGTTGGGGGCGCTCGGCCGAGGCCGCCCGCTGGGTGGCCCCGCTGTGGGAGTACATGAAGATGGACGTGGCCAGGCCGGTGGCGATGGCGTGGCGGGCGTACTCACCGCCGGTGAAGCGGTCGAGGAGCGGCGCCTTCGACTCGCCGGTGCCGCCGATGTCGGACAGGATGGCCGACTCGTAGCCGCCCTTGTTATCGACGTACTCGAGCAGTTCGGCCCGGATCTCGCCGTCGTCCAGATTGACGTGGGCGGGCTGGATGAGGGGCGCGGCGTGCCTGCGCCGGTACAGGTCACCGATGACCAGGGCCAGCAGGCGCAGCACCCCGCGCGTGCGCTGGAAGCCGCTGATCGTGCCCCAGCGGTCACGCAGGGTCTCGATCAGGGCAGGGTGGAAGGGGTAGGCGCGCACCATCAAGTCGCGGTACTCGGGCGTCTGGGCCTCCTGGGGGAAGTCGTTGGGGTGGGCGCGGTAGTAATCCCAGTACGCACGGGCCGCGCCCCGCGCCTGGGCCTCAATCTGATCCGGGTCGGTGTCGAACAGGCGCCGCCGGAGGATCTCGTACAGCTCCTCCCGCTCGGCGCACACCTCGACCTGGCGGGTGCGGCGCAGGATGCGGACGGCGGTGTCGATCTCCCTGGCGGCGCGCACCGCCGCCTCGCCGATTTGCTCCTGCTCGCTGGACGTCATCGTCAGGACCAGGGCCACGTCGGCGGCGGCGTTGACCGCGCGCGTCAGCTCCAGCAGGAACTCCTGGGCCTGGTCGGAGAGGAAGCCCTTGCCCACGCGGATGCCGCTGGCCTTGGTGATGTAGGATAGGGTCTCGTCGATCAGGATCAGCGCGGGTCCGGTGGCCTGGAAGAGCCTTTCGAGCGTCTCGCTGCCGGGCGCCACGCGCGCCTCGTCGCTCCGGCGCACGATCTCGTAGCCCTGGGCCCCCGCCAGGCGATAGGCAATCTCGCCCCACAGGGTCCTGATCGTCAGACCCTCCGGCGTCGCGCGGGGCTCGATGATACTCTTGTGCGCGCAGTCCACCGCCGCGACCCGGGCCTGGGGCACCATCTCCAGCCCGGCCCCGGCCAGCAGTTGCTGCACCGGCTCCAGATAGGCCACGTCCGCCCCGTGGGCGACCATGTGGTAGAGCGCCAACAGGGTGTGGGTCTTGCCCCCACCGAAGACGGTGGCCATCTGGGTGATGGACACGCCGTCGTCACGGCCGGCCAGGCGGCGCAGGACGCCCCGGAGCGTGGACCGCAGGCCACGGGTGAGGAAGGTGCGGCGGAAGAAGGTATCCGGGTCACGGTATTCGGGGACGGCCTCGCCCTCCACCACCTGGGCCAGGTCGACGGCGAAGACCTTGAGATCGAGCCGCCCCTCGCGGATGTCGCGGTGGGGCATCGCGGTGTGCCACCAGGGGAGGAGCCCTCCCTCAATCCCTTTCGTCCGCGACGGGGCAGAGGCAGGAAGGCGGCAGGTCTCGCGCAGGATGAGCTCGACCTGGTTGACCACGTAGGCCGCCTCGGCGGGGTCTGGCTCTTTCCCGCTGTGGACGGCGGCGTTGCGGACACTGACCAACGGCCCCAACGCGTCGACGTTCAGGTAGGTCAACTTAGCGCCCAGCATCTTCTGCAGGTCGCCCTGGGCGTGGCTGGCGCGGTAGACGCCCACCAGTTTGCCCAGCGTGAGCTTGTGGAGGGGCTGTCCACCACCGACTCGCTCTTGCGCCTCGATGAGTTCCTTCTGGCGGGCGGGAGGGGATTGGCCCAGGAGCTCGTTGTAGAGCTCGACCAACAGGTGCTCCAGGGCGCCCGCGGCGGTCTGGACGGCCTGGGCGTGGTGTTTCTGGGCCAGCAGGGTCTGGGCTTTTTTCAGCGTTTGGAGGTAGTCCATCTACGTATCCCTTCTTTGGCTAAGTGATTGACTGCTACCTAACTCTGTTGCAGACCCGCCAGTCTCAACACTTCTGGCGTTGCCTTTTCCACGAATAGTCTCTCGATTTCTGAAAGTCCTTGGACATACACACGCCGCAGCTTTTCTAACTCAGCGACTGGCTTGTTCATAGGTCCTCCTGAAGCCAGTGACAGTAGTGTTTGCTTTGATCGCTTGGCTTCGTTGAGTGACAAAAACATGGCTCTGGCATCTTTCCCACGTTTGCTATGTTTGATCAGGTCAGCATCCTTGCATACATCCCAACCATAGTCTCGAGGGTCATCCATTCCTGCCATGTGAAGAGCTGCTCTTCGAACCAGACAGGGATAGCAATAACCACAGTTTCGGCGCGGCTGTTTCACGAATCGCAGTACTTCGGGGTGCGCACACGAAATAGTTGATCTAGCAATGTTTCTCAGTGTGTTTTTATTAGCACACATCTGGACGATTTCCCCTTTGGTCAGCGCTGAGAAGGGATTGCGTATCGGATTGCATAAACCAATAGCACTAAGCAAGCTCGTAACCCCATCCAAGAAGTGCGGGTGTGTTGTTCGTGTCGAACTACTTCCCCTCCGAGGTGGTGTTAGAGGAATGTTGAGCGAAATGTAACCATTCTCTGGCATAAACACGTTGGTATCCTGAGATATGGCAGAAGCAGCCAGTAATGCTATGGACAAGAAGACTATGGAACGACTACGAACAGTGTTTTCAGTCACGGAAGGTAAGCTTTTCTCTTGGGAGTCTGACTTCAAAGCAGGCCGTACCCGGATTTGAAGCAAATCAAGTGCGCCACTCGGATACAGGTTTGTCAACTGCTCAAATACTACGACTTGGTCATTCTTGGTGTGGTTGTTATCGTAGTGACCAATTAGCAAGACCCTTTTGCCACTTTCGAGCAAGTTGACTGCTCCAATAGCCGAATCCAGCCCACCTGAGAAAAGACAGACGACATCGTACGTACTGGAACTGATCAGCTGTAGGCCTGGTTGCACCATCCATCTGTCCGAAGGCCTGACACTGACGCGCCAAACATCGCCTGTCAAGAAACTGAGGACCTTAGCAAATTGCTGTGAAACAGGCCGCCACCTATTCAGATCGTATGCAGGCACACTGATATGATAATACCTCGTCCAAGCATCTGCTTGTTCTCTACGTAGCACTTTCTTGTCTGCAACGTACACGGAACTCGCAAACAGAGCAAAATCTAGTGCAGCCTGTGGTGGTACCCCACATGTCTGATATATGGGCTCAAAGTTCGCATCTAGAGTGGAAGCACGCGGGTCACAGAAGCGATCAATTGTTAGACCATCTCTGAACTCTCTCGCAACCGGCTCTGGCCCAGTGCGCACAAAAACGCTGATCACAGACCTGCTCACAGGACAAACACCTCATAGGCACCCTGAACGACCTGATTGACAATTTCTTCGCCTTCTTTGCCATTGAAATCTAACTCTGCGATATCACCACGCTTGACCATCTCTAGTTTGACTCTGCTAGCAATGTAGTACAGGATTTCCTGGCTATGTGCCCTCTTGGTTGATACATCTACCGGCGCGCCTTCAATCCGTTCACCTAGCTCTCTTATCATCTTTCCGTACACGAATTGGATGACGAATTGCTCAAACAACTCTTCGACGCCTTCACCCGTCGCCTTATTCTCAATGAGGAACGCTAACTCCTCTTCAGTCGTCGCTTCGTCCAGCATCTTGTTGAAAACCTCTATGGCTGCATAACGTGCATCGGCCTCGTCAAGGGTAGCTCCTTCTACGCAAACAAGGTCGGCAATTCCCAAGAGCACGGCTTCTGATCCCTGCCCTATCAGGTTCTCTAACCCATTCTGCCTCAGTGCTTCTTCAAATCCCAATCTGGCAACATCGACAAGAAAGGAACCCAGACGCCTCATTGTAGCTTTTGCAGGTCCCACTGCGGCAGTGATTGTCGAGGCTCCTCCATGGGCACTGACGTAGGCATCCAGCACACCTGAAGGTCCTCCACCAGCCCCCCCACCTTCCTTCACGAAGCGTGTGAAGTTTCCCTTGGCTGTTCGCCAAGCAAGGGAGGTTGATGCCTGGTAAGATGTAGAAGTTCCCATTAGTCTCCGTCCATAATGCGATCTAGGACTTGCCTGGCAACAGTCGCAAGCCTCCCATTTGGAGAATCCTTTAGCTTGTTCAGAAAGGATGTTATCAATGCCTTATAATCCGGGAATTCCTCTGCCAATATGCCTAACCGATTGGGCACGCTCGTTGGTAACCCAGTATCGGGCACCCGCTCCAATCCTTTGACTAGAACAGGAATGAGTAAGCTTCTCTGCGCAGCAATATCGCAAAGGACCGCAACGAAATCAGAGGAATCGGGAATTTGGGGAATCCTGCCAGCGGCAGTACTGAACAGGCCCTCTATCTCGGTGTTCGTGAGTTTGAGGGCTCGTGCCTTCCCCTGTTCACGCTCAATGCCATCGTCCGAAAGCAATAGCAATAGGATCTCTCTCACGTTTCGGCTCAAGTCACTACCGCGAAAGCCGTACCTGGCAAGACGCTCTCGGGCGATGAAGAAGTACTTCTCCAAATTCTCATTACCTAACGCTGGTTCCATCTGAAGCCAACTTTTCACATCTTTGTTTTCAAGCCAGGTCTTCGTTATATCCGACGACAACCTAATCTGTATCTCCTCATCACTCGCGTCTTCGTCAGGTGCCTCTTCAATCGCTTGCTGGGCCATCTGCTCCAGAGTAGCCAGTTCACTCGCTATACCATCACCGGCCATTTGCCACTCAAACAACTGTTTGAAGTGCGGTTCAGTGTGATAGTACTCAAGAATCATCAGCTTCGATAAGATCTGGGCATCGAGTGTTAGGCCATAGGCAGATGCTATTCGCTGGCGTAACAGCAACGTGTTAAGAAACCGCTTTATCTGACGAGGATTCCCCCGCTCGTGCTGGCAGATTACAGGAGCAATCTTGGCTGCAAGACCGAGGTCGCTGACATAACCCGGCTTCAGTTTGTCTTCAAGGGCTGACCTAATCACTTCATAGTCCAAGGCAGTCTTGAGTGGTGCTCTGGCGCGATTTTCGGCCGCCACTTTGGCAAGCCGTCTACAATCCTCCGGTTCCTGATGCAGTTCAGCGAATAAGAGGTTCAGGTAGGTCTCGGTCTCCGATTCGCTCAGCGGATGTAGATGGACAGGAATCTGTATGATTTTCTCGAGATATATCTTGCTGATGGTCTCAATGTCTTTCTCATGAGGGTAGCATACGGCGATAGCCTGCTTGATTGTGCTCTCATCTGCCCCTATTACAAAGGCAGTTCTTTCTACTGACAAGAATAGTTTTATAGCTTCCAATATGTCCACGACAACTGACGGCAAACACCGATCCAGGTCGTCAACGAAAACGACGAGGGTCCTGACTTTGGCCTCTTTGAGCAAAGCCTCGAAATCCTTCTTGAATTCCTCAATCGTCTGTGTTGCAGAGCTGCCCGCGACATCAGTTTTTGACCCAATCGAAGCAATATCATCAACGCTCGGCATAACGATCCCAGGCAATGCACCAGTTACGTAGCTTGTGGCAATTGGAACAACGACTTGCTTCAATGTCATTGCGGTTAGTCTAAACCAGTTCACTTTCTTCAAGAGCTGCTCTGCCTTCTCTGCTGTCCTTGAAACCATGCTACGCTTTTCTTTCAGCGTCTCGATGATCTTGGTCATCAAAGCAGCCTTGGTATCATCATAGCCTTGGAGCATCCAGCCATTGAAGGAGATACAAAGAACAGCATCTTCCTCGTCTTTTCCCTGCATAAGACGCTGTTCAGTCAGATACATAACACTAGATTTGCCACTGCCCCATTCACCGTAGATGCCGACTGTGAGGGGCAACAGTCGGTCATTCAACAGAAGACCAGCTATAGCATCGGCGTAGCGTTCGAAGCCAATTAAATCTATGGTCGCCCGTTTGTCATGCCACATTCCAATATCCTTTCGCATCAATTCGCTACAACAACCTCTCCTGCCGCGGCACCTCCGGCAGCACATCCCGCCCGGCGAGAAAGCCCTCCAGCAGCCGCCGCTCGGAGTCGTCGTTGGGGAGGATGTTGATCAGCGTCTGGGCAACCAGGCGCACCTGGTCCTCCCGGCCACGGGCGCCCTCGGCCAGGAAGCGCGCCAGCGCCTCGCGGTCGCCGCTCTCCCACAACGTGACGGCGCGGTGCAGGACGTCGATGACGGGGGCATTCATACCGGCCCTGTCCGCGAGGCCCAGGTTGTGGATGGCCTTGCGCTGCCTGGGGCCTCGCAACCGCACCGTCTCACCGCTCTGCTTGAGGATGCCCTTCTGTTCCATCAGATCCGAGACGTCCGCGCCCAGGGCCATCGCCAGCCGCATGGCGTCGTCGAAGGGGATCTTGTTCTGTCCGTAGGCCCAGCGATGGAGGATGTAGTAACGGGTGGAGGTGTCCACCACGCCGACCCGCCCCGCGCCGCTGTTGAGGATGCGGTCCAGGGCATACTCGGAGACCATCTGCTGCACCAGGTCGAGGAGCGCGTCCACACCGACTTCGCTGCCGTCCAGCCGGTAGACCTTGGTGTAGCGGCCGAAGACAGAGACGGCGGGGCCGATGGCGCTGATGAAGAAGTCGGCACCCCGGATGCCCTGCTTCCAGAAGAAGTCCAGTCGCTCGCGGATGGTCGTGGCCAGTTCCTCGCGCACGTCGTCGAAGTAGCCCTCGGCCTCGGCAGCCCGCACGCGGCAGACGATGAAGATGGAGGAGGCCAGAGCGGCGCTCTCCTGAGCTCGCAAGCGCCCGGGCCGCTCAGTGTGCAGTGGCCAGGAGGCAGTTACCACCAGGCCCGCCTCCAGCAGACTGTTGAGCAATGTCTCCCAGGCAGTGGTGGATTTATGGGCGAAAACGACGACAAAGATGCCACCACGGCGCAACACACGGCGGGCCTCAGTAAAAGCATGGGTCATCTCCTGCTCATAGAAGGCTTTGGCCGCTGCGTCACTTCTATGACGTGCCGGTTCCTGGATAATCTCAGCCGACTTGGGCGCGAGAGGAGTACGGAAGATGTCGGGGTAGAGGAAACCGACAGAGCGCTTGAGCCAGACGTAGAAAAAGTCACTCAGGTCAGCATAGGGCACGGCATCGTAATAGGGCGGGTCGGTGACGACAGCGTCGAAGTGGTCATTGGGGTATGGCAAGCGGGTTGCTGTACCTTGTTGAGCAGTAGTGTCCTGGTCAGACGCTTGGGCTGCGTGTTCGATAACACGGATGATCCAATCCAATGCCCCCGACCAGTCTCCAGTTGAGCCGCTGAAAGGGTTGACCTCGGTATAGTCCCAGATCATTGGTAGCGCCTGCCGAGAAAATGTATTGGCAATGAACTCTGCTTGGGAAACCCAGCGTGTCAGAGATGTGCTGAAATCTGCTTGGCGATCTAACGCTACACCCAAGTACGTGGTCACGGCCTTGGCCTGCGCTGGGTCCATCCCCTCGGCCTGCATTGCCTTGTAGGCAGCCTGCACCTGCTGACTGAACGTGAGTAGGGCCAGGAGTTGACGAGCGTTGAATAGATCGCTCCAGCGGGTGAGGCCGTAGCGCTGCACCCGGAAGCCCAGTGTGCCAATCGCCGGCAAAGGCTCATCCGGTGAGGCCTCTTCCGAAGGGACCGATACAGCCAGTGTTTCCTGAAACAGCTTCTCGTCCTGATCCGTAAACGGACGGTAGCTTTTGCCTGCACCATCTCGCTCGGCGATCACCGCCAGTGGTGTCTCGAACATCCGTCCGGCCCGGCCCTCAGCGCGGATGTATTCCACATCTGCTACCTGGGCGCACATCAGGCAGGTGGCGTGGCCGCGGCTACTGGTGCCTTGAGATGGATCAAAGCCCTTTAATGCCTCCCCCCTCACCACCTCGAAGCAGATGCTCTTTGCCTCTCGGTCTACCACCGGCCTGAGGGCAATGCGGCGGCCCTTGCGTTTGGCAAGCCACCATTGGCGCACCAGAGGCATCTCGGCCTGACAAGACGGGTTGGGGCATCTCACCGTCCGTGCCCACAGATAACCCACGATCGTCTCGTCGC
>Ga0180437_10008392_pt1 | contig 13144 bp, 8 predicted proteins | sample SS_ome_4_FD_132410 | JGI IMG/M metagenome (GOLD analysis project Ga0180437, IMG submission 132410) | Hypersaline lake sediment archaeal communities from the Salton Sea, California, USA - SS_3_D_1 metaG | ecosystem: Environmental > Aquatic > Non-marine Saline and Alkaline > Hypersaline > Sediment...
GGATCCGGACAGAATGGAATTGTTGGAGGCCTTAGAGGATATTGAAAAAAGGCTCGGGAGGCAGAGACGAGACTCCCGAGGATCTGGGACACAGGCCGGCTCGTCCCGGCTCCAAAGGTGGCAGCAGGCCATAGGTGGGGAAAAGAACATACCTGGTCGTCGGCCTCATGACCGAAGAAGAATCCTAGTGATACACGGCTGTGGGGCAGAGATTTTCCGACCGACCGACCCTTTTGTGTCCAGTGAAGGGACGCTGGAGCAAATAGACGAAGAGATCAGAGAGACTGCCACGGCCTGCCGCATGGAGGTGGAGACCTTTCAGTCCGACGATGAAGAGAAACTGGCCCGGAGAATAAAAGAGGCCTCAGAAGGCTATGATGCCATGATCATTGATCCCGCAGGACACGCCTCCAAGGGTGGGGCCATCAGGGAGGCCCTCTCAGGACTTGACATTCCTATCATTGAAGTGCATGTTTCTAACGCGCACAGGAAGGGTAAGGTTGGGCAGAAGTCGTTGATAGCAGATAAGGTGACAGCCCAACTGGCTGGTTTCGGAAAAGAGGGGTACGTGATGGCCGTGCGGGCTGCAGCAAATATGACCCGGCAGGCTTGATCTATAGGGAAGGGGGCCTTTCGTTTGTCCTCTTCCCTTTTCGATTGATACCCCAATCTGTATGTTCCCATCCCACGTCTAAATGGTTGTAGAAACGGTGCTGGCTGGGTCGTTGGCGGCCCCTATCTGAGCTGGTCTTGCGTGCCTATCTTGAGACGAGCAGCAGGGTGCCCAAAAAAATAAACAGGAAAAGGAGGGGCCAGATAAGTCGTTATGTATGACACATCAAACTTCAGAAAAGGTTTAAGGATAGAGATAGACGAGAAGCCCTTTGAGATCGTAGAGTTTTTGCATGTAAAGCCGGGAAAGGGCGGCGCCTTTGTCCGCACCAAGCTCAGAAACATGCTTACAGGCCGGGTGGTGGATCAGACCTTCCGGTCAGGGGAAAAGGTTGGTAAGCCAGACCTTGAAGAGAAGCAGATGCAGTACCTATACAAGGACAACAATAGCTACTGTCTTATGGATAACCAGACCTATGACCAGGTCTTTCTAACGGAAGAGCAGATGGGTGACAGCCGCCTCTTTCTTCCTGAGAACACACCGGTCAACGTGATGTTTTACAATGAAGAGCCCATCGGCCTTGATCTGCCGCTTTTTGTGGAGCTTACCATTACCGAAACCGAGCCGGGTGTAAAAGGCGACACAGCCAGCAAGGTCACCAAGCCGGCTACTCTGGAGACCGGGGCCGTGATAGCTGTGCCCATCTTTCTGAACCCCGGGGACAGGGTCAAGGTGGATACCCGCACCAGTTCCTACGTGGAGCGAGCAAAACAGGATACGAAGTGACAGACGGTGTAGGGAAGAGCCGATGTCGGCCTATGGGGTAAACGTTCTTTTCGTGGCCTTGAGATATTCCCCCCTTCCATGGCGGACTGACAGGCTCTGGAGGGACATGGATCAGGTAGCTGCCGTTTTTAGGCCTGTACGTGGCAAGCGCTTTTTTTGAAAGAGATGCACCATGATGGTCACACGATTTTTTCTATCATCCCATTTGCACTGGAAGATAAGCTTGGGCCCTGGGGCGACTCAGGGCCCCACTGAACCGAATAAGCGAGCGCATTCCCCGTAGCTTGCTGCGGGGTTAGCGAGCGCATAGTTAAAAAGACAACAACCTTACGGGGAAGATTCCCCGTGGCTCGCCACGGGGAGGGTTCAATAGTGGAAAGGCCGTTGACGTGGCGGGGAATATCTTGGTAGCAGGTGGGGCCGGTTATATCGGCTCGCACATGTGCAAGCACCTTTCGATGGCAGGCTACCAGCCCATCGTCGTGGACAATTTGGTTTACGGGCACGAAAAAGCAGTAAAGTGGGGACCCCTTTTCAAAGGCTCTCTGAACGATTCGGCGTTGCTCAGCAAGGTGTTTGCGGACTATCCTATTGAAGCGGTCATGCATTTTGCTGCCTTTTGTTACGTGGGAGAGTCTGTCACAAGTCCGGCCAAGTACTACGAGAATAATGTGTCCCACACCCTTTCCCTCCTTAAGGTGATGGTGGAAAAGGACGTAAGAAGATTCATCTTTTCCTCTTCTTGTGCCACCTATGGTCAGCCCATAGAAATTCCTATTGACGAAGAACATCCTCAAAGGCCGATCAGCCCCTATGGAAAAACCAAGGTGATGGTTGAGCAGATCCTTGAAGATTACAGGACTGCCTACGGGTTGGAATCCGTCAGCCTGCGCTATTTTAATGCGGCTGGGGCAGATCATGACGGTGATTTGGGAGAGGATCATCGTCCCGAGACTCACCTGATCCCCCTGGTTCTTCAGACAGCCTTGGGTCAAAGGCCCTGCGTACACATATTCGGCAATGACTATCGTACCACAGACGGGACCTGTGTCCGGGACTACATTCACGTGGAGGACTTGGCCAAAGCCCATCTCCTTGCCCTGGAAAGGTTGCTGAACGGGCTGCCGGGAGGACAATACAACCTCGGAAACGACAAGGGGTATTCAGTGGACGAAGTGGTTGATGTGGCCCGACGGGTAACAGGCAAACCCATTGCCACGAGGGTGGGGCCAAGAAGGGCAGGCGATCCGGCAGTGTTGGTTAGCTCAAGCCGAAAGGCGGCCCAGGAGTTGGGATGGCACACGAAGTTCCCTGACCTTGAGACCATCGTAGAGACTGCCTGGAATTGGCACAAGGCCCACCCCGACGGTTATGGGGATGATTGAAGGGGCAAGGGGGAAAGCCTATTCACCGGCCCTGCCAACCCTTGACGCTCATCGGGGCACTGGGGAATCCGGACAGGGAGCTGGTCCCCCCATGAAGTCGGGCATGACATGGGTGTATTTGCCCGCCCTCTTCCAAAAGGTAAAGGGAGCGAAGAAAAAGAACTGAAAACCATATTTGATGAAATCGTAAAAAGTCGAAAAAATCTCTTTCTGTCATCCCGGCAAAAACCCCAATCCTGTTTATTAAGCTAGTTACAAAGGTCTGGACTCCCCTTTTCGCCGGAGTGACGATCTTTTACGATTTCATCATATTTCACCCATAGAAGAGACATAGAAAGGTAAAGGTGGTCAAGAGCGCTTTTTCCTCTCACTCATGTCCAGAATTTCTTCGGTTTGTTTACGTTCCGTTGAGGTGACACTGTGGGAAGATGTCTTTTTCGTTGTCTCCTATTTGGGGTTGGTGTAATAGAAGTCAAGGTGAACCGGGCTGGCTCAGACGGAAAAAAGGGGGGCTGAGGAAAGGAGAGGGACATGAAGGAATTTAAGCGTTTTCTGGTGTTGTCCCTGGCCGTAGCGCTGGTTGTTGCATTTGTTCCTACTGTTTGGGGGGCAGGGGAGGCACACAAAGGGAAGTCCGAAACACACGCCATGGAAGGTGCCAAGATCAATATTAACACGGCTTCCATCGAAGAGTTGACCCAACTCAAAGGGGTCGGGGAGAAATATGCGGAGGCTATTGTCCAATTCCGCAAGGCGCACGGCGCATTTAAACAGGTAGAAGACATCGTGAAGGTCCCGGGCATTGGCTCGAAGACCTTGGAAGCGAACAAGGATAAGATCACTGTCCACTAATCTTACAAAGCCCCCCTTTTTTCAACGATTTCCCATGTAGGCGCAGAAGCGCCCTTTGCGGGCCGTGATACGGCTTGGAGGGTGGTATGGGAAAAGGTTTCATTGGCGCTGTTTCTATGGCCATGCTGGTTTTGTCGTGGTCGTGCCCCGACCCCGTGTGTCCCGAGCCGTGGTCGGACCTGACGGTCAGGTCTTTGCCGGATACCGCCTTTGCCCTTGTGGAAATGGACAAGAATGGGAGAAAGGTAAGACATTTTCCCTATCGGGATATGAACGGCTTCGTTGACATGAACCAGTTGATCTTCTGCCTTGGCACCTTCGGCCATGAATACTGGGTGGAGCCGAAGCACGAAGAGACGGCGAGGAAGCACCTTGAGGAGCACTACCAGAGACTGAAGCTCAAACAGGCCAAAGAGGAGATAACTGGCCCTGTCAATATAAACAAGGCGGACCTGGAGGAGTTGGTGCGGCTGCCGAACATTGGACCTGTCTCGGCGGTGAGGATTCATGAGTTCAGAAAGACCCATGGGCCATTTCGGCGCATCGAGGATGTGAAGGATGTTCAAGGCATAGGGGCGTCCACCTTTACCGGCATCCGGCATTACATTGTTGTTAAGGATTAACCTTATGTAGATGGTGGTATCTGCCTCGTAGGGCTTGTTGAGTATCCTGGATACCGGGACCGGCATGACAGAAGTTGGGATGAAGCCCACAAGTTGAGTGTCGTTGTAGGATGAAGGGCTTCGTACAGCCTGTTTGTCCCCTGTTGCAGCCTCCAAACGTACCAGAGTGGTTAGAAGGCCTCTGTTTGGCCTTTTTGTTTTTCTGGGGGAAGCAGAACCGGGGGGCGTCTGAGACTGGAGTCACTTCTTAAAGGGTTGTTGCTCAAATCCCTTTTCGCTGGCTCTGAAACGTTTTTTGACAAATCTAGGGCGCACTCCAGGTGATGTCAAGACTCTCCGCCTTCGGCGGATCAAACAGTTGACATCACAGATCTTCCGTTTCGCCAAGATTTGTTGACAAAAAACGCTTCAATAAGCGCTCAAACGGATTTTGGGTTGGGCAACAGTCCGTTGACGGGCTGTTGCCCAAAGCAATATGTTTTCAAGGGGTTCATTCAGCCGATGCGCCTCTTTGTGGTGACATGGCACTCCAATGATGAAAGGATTGATGAAGATGAGCGTTCCATTGCTGGACCTTAAGGCCCAATACAGGGGCATCCGAGATGAGATCGCGCCTGCGCTGGAGGAGGTTCTAGAGAGTCAGTATTTTATACTGGGGCCCAAGGTGAGCCGCCTGGAAGAAGAGGTGGCTGCCTATAGCAAGTGCCTGCATGGCGTGGGCGTCAGTTCCGGATCCGATGCCTTGTTGATCTGTCTCATGGCGGAAGAGATCGGACCGGGAGATGAGGTGATCACCACGCCTTACACCTTCTTTGCTACAGCTGGAGTGATTTCTCGTACTGGCGCAACACCAGTGTTCGTTGATATCGACCCTGATACATACAACATGGCCCCCAATTTGATTGAAGAGAGAATCACGCCACGGACAAGGGCCATTATCCCTGTTCATCTCTACGGGCAGTGTGCAGACATGGATCCCATCTCAGAGATTGCCACCAGGCATGGCCTTGTGGTGATTGAAGATGCGGCCCAGGCCATCGGGGCGGAGTATGTGTCGACCACAGCCTCTGGTTCAAAAATCTGCCGGGCCGGTTCCATGGGCCACTACGGATGTTTTTCTTTTTTTCCTTCCAAGAACCTGGGCGGATTTGGCGATGGCGGCATGGTGGTCACCAGTGATCCAGACAAGGCACAAAGAATGAGAATTCTCAGGGTCCATGGATCGGAGCCCAAGTACTACCACGAAGTGGTGGGAGGCAATTTCCGGCTGGATGCGATTCAGGCCGCAGTGTTGTCTGTGAAGCTCAGACACTTGGATGGATGGACCGCCAAGCGTCAAGAAAACGCGGCCTGGTATGAGCGTGCCCTGGCGTCGTCCGGCCTTGTTGAGAAGGGGCTTGTTTCCTTGCCCAAAGCGGTTTGGAAAGAAGCGTTCGAGGAAAATCGGCCCACCGATGCCGAAAGTGGAGCCTTTGCATCACACTACCACATCTACAATCAATTCGTCATAACCACCTCTCGTCGTGATGAGCTAAGGGCCTATCTTACGGAAAGGGGCATCGGCACAGAGGTCTACTATCCCATGCCGTTGCATCTGCAGGGGTGCTTCGCGAGCCTGAGTTATCCCCCTGGGTCCTTTCCTGTCAGTGAAGAGGCCGCAAAGAAGACCCTGGCCTTGCCCATATATCCTGAGTTGACCTCCGAGCAGAAGGAGTATGTGGTGGCCGCTATCTCTGGATTTTGGGCTTGATCTGCCCATCGTAGCGCCCCTCCTTTCTACCCGTACATTTCATTAGCTTTCTGTCTGGGGATAGCCCTGTGCGCTACATGTAGTAGGGTCGGCGTCCTCTTAATCTATATATTGATTTGTCCCCAGACGACCAGAAGATACCTTCCAAATATTTGATTTTTCCATTGATTTTTGCACCGGTTGTGATATCAAAAGGGTTACGAATGTAAATTATGTCTAGTTATATGAAGTTATATTTGCAACTGGGCCCATAACGTCCCAGTAGGCAAGAGGCATCGTTTTTCAAGTTCTTCTCGACATATTCCTTCCGGGATCAGGGGGCATTGGCATCCCCGGACAAGGGGCCGTACTGAACCGCATAAGCGAGGGCATTGCCCGCGGCTTGACTTCGACGAGCTCCATTCGGCCCGAGCTCATGGCCGAGGGCAGTCGAGTCGCCGCGGGGAGGGTTCAATTTTTGGGGGAGGCCTGACGAAGGCCATATACGTGCGTTTGAGAGATTCCAAGTCAAAGGGAGGGAACCATAGATGAAGAAGCTAGTTGCCATTTTCCCAACCATCCTATTTTTTGCGGTGTTTTGTGCCCTTTCCTCCATGGCCCACGCCCAGGATTGGATGCAGGTAAATGTTGATGGCTTTGGAGATGCCGGAAACGGGCGTGCCACGAGTATGGCGGTCTACAACAGCTACTTGTACGTAGGAACAGAGAATAGTGATGGTGTGTTGCCAGGGACCGATTCGGGTGCGGAAGTATGGCGATATGATGGGACAAACTGGGCCCAGGTAAACACCGATGGTTTTGGGGATCCCGATAATGAGACTGCCGACAGTATGGCCGTCTATGACAACTATCTCTATGTGGGATCGGAGAATGGCAGAGGCGCCGAGGTGTGGCAGTATAACGGTGCAGCGTGGGCCCAGGTGAATACCGATGGTTTCGGAAATCAACAAAACCACATTGCTGATAGCATGGCCGTCTATAACAATCATCTCTACGCAGGGTCAGGAGGGGGCCTCCTAGGTGCAAGAGTATGGCAATATGATGGGACAGCGTGGATTCAGGCAAATTCTGATGGTTTTGGGGGACCCTTCAATTTTATCGCTGTAGATGTAGCCACCTATAACGACCATCTCTATGTGACAACAGAGAATCCCACGGGCGCGCAGGTATGGCAGTATGATGGGGCAATCTGGGCACAGGTACAGGATGATGGTTTCGGCGATGCGAAAAACGAGGCGGCCGCTATGGCCGCGTATAAGAACCACCTCTACGTGGGTACGTTGAACGTTGTCAGAGGTGCTGAGGTATGGCGATATAGCGGTGCCACGTGGACCCGGGTAGACAATGGCTGGGGTGGCGACACAGGGAACATAGCTGCCGTGGGAATGTGTGTCTATAACAACTTCCTTTATGTTGGGACATGGAATGAAGCCACTGGTGCGGAGTTATGGCAATATGACGGTACAGCCTGGGTGCAGGCAAACAGTGATGGGTTTGGCGACGCGAATAATGTGACCATCGAAGAGGATGGCATGGCCGTGTATAACAACGCTCTTTTTGTGGGAACAAGCAATGACGTCACCGGGGCTGAGGTCTGGAGGTACACGGCTGACATGACAGGCCCTTCGGTGCTGACGACCACCCCGACAGATGGTGCCGCTGACGTGTCCGTGAACACAGCCGTCACCGCAAGCTTCTCAGAGGTCTTAAATGCGTCAACCGTAAATACGATGACATTTCTGGTAAATGATGGTTCATCCAACGTTATTGGCACCGTGACCTATGATGATACGACGGCCACCTTTACCCCTAGCGCCGACCTGACATACGACAACACCTACACGGCTACCGTTACAACCGGAGTCCGGGACGTGGCCGGAAATCCCATGGAGAGTGATTATCTGTGGTCCTTTAGTACTGGTGAGGATCCCAAGGGAGACACGAATGGTGACGGCAACGTGGATCTCGCCGATGCGCTCTTGGCGCTGCAGGTCTTGGCAGGTCTGGAACCGTCCACCCCTGTCCAAAAAGAAGCTGATGTAGACGGAGATGACAAGATCGGTTTAGAAGAGGTATTCTACATACTCCAGCAAGTAGCGGGTCTCAGAGAATAGTTGCTCCTACCGCAACCCCTTGCCGTAAGCAGTTGCGCGATCACCGATGTTTCCGGACGGCGTCGCCTTGAACCGAATAAGCGAGCGCATTCCCCGTAGACTGCTGCGGGGTTAGCGAGCGTATAGTTAAAAAGACAACAACCTTACGGTGAGGATTCCCCGTGGCTTGCCACGGGGAGGGTTCAATCCGTGCCGGAGGCAGACAAGCCTTGGTCCCTTTCCGCCTGCGGCGGCTCAAGATCACGCCACCCTTTTTGAAGATCATCCCTATCTACTTCATGTCTCAGTGAGCCTTAAGGCATATTGATCGCTGTGCCCCATCAGGCCAAAGGGATCTTTAAAAGGTCCTTTTGAAGGTCTCATGCCTTCATGTCATCGATGGACCCAAACGTTTCTACAAGGTCTGCAGGGAGGGGACTTCGAGCGCCCTGGGACTCCACGCTGTGGCTTCCAATGCCCACCGTGACGCGGGAACCCTAAAGTATAGGAAACGACCACCGGCCTATAATAAACAGGTGCCGGTCTGTAATAAAGGGGCCGTGGTTTGAAAAACACAGGCCGTGGTGCCTGGTTATAGTAACAGGAGTTTAGGAGGGCAGAACCAAGTATTGCTGCTCCTATGCCTATGGCTACCCCTTCCCATCTGTGATGTTGTTTGGAGCCCGCCCAAGCCGAAGTCACTAAAAAGGAGCAACACAAGATGGTGGTAAGGATCACCACAACGGCCTTTTCATTCTTCATTTTTCTAGCCCCTCCTTTTCCGTTCTAAGGGATAAGAGATCCTTTCCTGGAAAAACCTCAAAGAGGCTTTTCCCATGATCTCTATCCTAAATGACGTACGAGGCTTCCGTTTAGTCTACAAAGGGGCTCTTTTACCCGGAGAGGGCGGCCGGATCAACACTTGAAAATGGGGCTCATTTGTGATCTCTTTCTAAATAGCGTTCATCCACGGGGCCTGCCTTTTGAGCTTTGATCGTTTGATCCTTTTTGGCCAGGCTCAGGGCGGGGTCCAATTTCCCCATGGGCCACAAAGGAGGGGCGAATGAAAAGAACCTTTCTCTTGTTGAGATTGAAGGAAATGAAGCCAGTTGACGGGCCGGATAGATGAAGAAGATCGCCATTTTTCTATTCGTCGGATTGACCGGCTTTCTGGCGTACCGCATCCTTGTACCCGGTCGGGAAATCAGAAATGCTAGCCCCTCCGGCCAGAACATCATTGCCTTTGGCGACAGCCTTACCTTTGGAACAGGGGCATCAGATGGCATGGACTATCCCCGCCAGCTGTCCGGGATGATCTCAAAGCCTGTGATCAATGCTGGTGTCCCAGGCGATACGACAGGCAGTGCGTTGCGCAGACTGCATGACGATGTCTTGTCCCAGTCGCCACGAATCGTCTTGGTCACCCTGGGGGGAAATGATCTTAAAAACGGCATTTCCAGGGAGGATGCCTTTGGCAACCTTAAGGTGATCGTGGAGGCTATCCAGGATCAGGGGGCCTTGGTCGTTCTTGCGGGGGTCCACATCCCTTTCCTGGGCAGAGGCTTTAAAGATGCCTATGAGCAGTTGTCAGAGGAGGCGGGGGCGGTTCTTATTCCCAACGTCTTTGATGGGATCATGGGCAACCGTTCATTGATGAGTGACGCCATCCATCCCAATGACGATGGTTATACGATCATGGCAGAGAAATTCTATAAGGTAGTAAAACCCTATCTGTGACGTATCCTGTATCGCCTGTCAACCACCTTGGCAACCCAGGGCATGGGATCATGGACGTCCAGACTTCCCTCAGCCTTCCCCTGGGAAAGGGGAGCTCCGTATTCTGGTGGTGGATGCTGCCATAGGGCAGAAACCGCAGGATTTATTCGGGCAGCTCCATGCCTTATTCTTTGAGGTCAAATGACAGCCCCAGATCTACAGTTGGTTGCAGACCAATCCTGACGCGGATGTCAAATCTGCTGGCATTCGCCTTTCTTGCAAAATCCTTTACTTCCTTGAAATACTTTTCTGCGCGGTCTCTGAATTCCCCATAGTCTGAATCACTTTTGGCCGAGGCAGCCAGTTTGTTGGTCTCTTCAAAAAGGCCTGTAGTAATGTTGGCCAGGTCTGATTCATTGAAGATGATTTCTTGAATTCCATTCATAACATCGCTCCTTGTTCATCAGTCTTTCCGGATGGTTTTGCCAGACAAACCCCGATATTAGGGTAAAGAAACCCGTCTCAAAGGTCAACCTTTCCTTCCTCCATTGCCCTTTCATCTGTCTCTCTTCCCCTTCCCCGCTTCCCCGTGTCCGTCCTTCCTTGTAGCCTCTCCTCCCTTCTCTTCCGTCGTCTGTCTTCCGTCCCGTGTCGTCTTTTTCGCATCCCACCCCCTGTTACCTTTAAGAATGATTGACAGGTCGCCTTCCCCATGATATCTGTCTCACGAACATTGCCATTGGCCCTCTACCCCAACTATAAGGGGAGTCTATGGAGTGAATACTCAAACCCTGTTTCTCCGAAAGAGAGACAGGGTTTTGTAGTTTTGGGGGCCGTCGAAGGCGGGACTCGGAGCCAAGCGGACTTTTCGCCTCTTTTGTTTTGAAGCTTTCAATGACAAGGAGTCTCTGATGACAACCTTGGATTGAACCGAATAAGCGAGCGCATTCCCCGCTGCTTGCGGCGGGGTTAGCGAGTGTATAGTTAAATCCTTGGGCATTTGAAGACAATTCCCCAATCAGCTCACGCCCAGGTCTTGGACTTCGTTGAATAGTTGAAATCAAATGAAAACCGTGGGCGCGAAGGATACCAGTGGGGACAATTTTTGTTGGGACCTGCCATGTGGAGGGCTGACAATGATTTGGGTGTGCTTGGCACTTGAAGGAGGTAGAAAGGGATGACTAGAGCACGAGGACAGATCTGGTCTATCGCCGTATCTCTCACCCTATCCTTTCTGTGTACTGGAGCTGTTTCGGCCCAGGACCCACCGGAGTGGACGGACTTTGCCCAGGGTCTGGAAGGGGACATCAGCTATGTCGAGGTGGCCGGCTCGTCAGCGACCAGTCTCATGCTGAAAGTGGCCCTTCCCGGCATGTATACCTATCCCATAGAGATGGAAGACGGCCAGACCTACACGGCCCTATCGGTGCCCGGTGCCACGGTATTTGAAAACGGCAAACCCGCCGTGCCCGTTTTTTCCGCGTGGATTCTGATTCCGAACGGGACCGAGGTGGAGATCGGGGTCGACGTCGGAGAACCCCTTATCTACAACGACATGTATCTGCCGCCGGTGCAGCCGCTGTCCGGAGATTGCGATGGGGAACTCATCGTCCCCTTTGTCAAGGATGAAGAGACCTACGGGATACCTGGAGACTGCCCCGGAGACTCTGTCAGACTGGAGCCCAGACAGATCCTCAGGGGCCAGGAGTGTGCCATGATCTGGCTTTTCCCCTATCAGCACGATCCAGTCGAGAGGACCCTGAAAGTCTATCCCGATCTGTCGGTCACCCTCCTGTTTGGAGGCGGCTCACCCCCGGTCCCGTCCGACGAGAGAGCCACAGCGTTTGAAGACATGATGCGGCGCATGGCCGTGAACGCGGAAAAGGTGCTCCCGGAAGAAGGTCCGCCCGATGAATACGACACCGGGCCTTACGGCTGGGATTACATCATCATGATCGGCGATTCCAAGTTTGAGCCTGCTGCCAAGAAGCTGGCGGCCTGGAAGAAGAAGGCTGGTTTCAAGACCCTGGTGCACAAGGTGCCCAAGACATGGGATGACCTGGCCATCAAGAATGCCCTGGCCGGGGCCTACAAGAACTGGCCCAAGAAGCCGAAATACCTACTGATCATGGGCGATGCCGAATACGTGGCCTGCTGTGAAGGGTCATGGCACCCGCGCAACCTGTCGGCCGGTGGGCTTAGATGCGACTGCAGCGGGTGCGTGCCCGAGCCGGCGAACACCCAGCACTATGTGGCCACGGACCTCTACTATGCCACTATGGACGGGCCCAATGACCTGGTGCCCGAGATGTTTCTGGGCCGCTTGAGCGTAGACATGGCAAGCCAGGCCATGAAGCGGGTGGACGATATCATACGGTACGAGCAAAACCCGGTGTCTGATGCTACCTTTTACAACAGTGCGGCCGTTGCCGCGGAGTTTGAGGACAAGGATATCTACTTTGTCCCTGGAGACACAAATCCCCACTGCAAGCGAAATACCTATGAAGACAAGCGGTTCACCCAGACCTCGGAAGACACGGCCCTTTTTCTGAGCGACTCGGCTTTCGGCATTCTAAAATCCGTCGACCGCATCTACTGCGCCGAGTCCGGCGTCAACCCCAAATACTGGTGCAACAAGCCCGACAACTTCGGCGGCGGGCCTGCCGGCAACCCTGGCACTGCGATTCCGAGCTACCTTACCAGCTGGAACGGGAGCGGCCTTCAGATAGCCAATGCCTTAAACAGCGGGCGCTTCCTGCTGACGTACCGGGGCCACGGGGCCAGGGATTTCTGGCGGTCCCCCAAGTTCGACGCCCAGACCTTCCAGTCCCTCAACAACGGCCACAAGCTGCCGGTAATCTGGAGCCTGAGCTGCCAGACCGGCTGGTTCGACAACGAGACCGATTACTACTGGATCATGGGAGAGCCCATCCCCAAGGACTATACGAGCAATACGCTTCTTTGCTTCAGCGAACAGTGGGAGCGCCGGGCCACGGGTGGCGCCATCGGCATCGTGGCAGGCACCAGGGTGACCTTCGGCTTCTTAAACGAACACCTCTCCTGGGGTATGCTGGATGCCATCTGGCCCAGTTTCAACGCCTCCAAGCATCCTTTCTACAGCAATGTGCCCATTCAGAGGATGGGAGAGGTCCTTTACTACGGCAGGCAGCACATGATGAAGGCGAAGATCAGCTCCAGCGATGCAACGGAAAAGAAAAGGGCCAACTATGAGGCCTATCACTGGTTCGGCGATCCGGCCATGGCCATCAGGACCAAGGCCCCCATGCCGATCGCCGTGGCCCATCCGCCCGCCTGGCCATGGGCCC
>Ga0180437_10008393_pt1 | contig 13143 bp, 11 predicted proteins | sample SS_ome_4_FD_132410 | JGI IMG/M metagenome (GOLD analysis project Ga0180437, IMG submission 132410) | Hypersaline lake sediment archaeal communities from the Salton Sea, California, USA - SS_3_D_1 metaG | ecosystem: Environmental > Aquatic > Non-marine Saline and Alkaline > Hypersaline >...
CGGATGGGCTCTGGATAGTACTCGCGCATGGCCCGGATCTGGCCTGGTGAAGTATGGGTGCGCAGCAGCACACCCTCGCGCGTGGTGTGGAAGGTGCTCCACATGTCCCGAGCCGGGTGGTAGAGCGGAATGTTCAACAACTGGAAGTTGAAGACATCGGTCTCTACCTCGGGACTCTCATACACCTGGAAACCCATCTCGGCGAAGATGGCATAGATCTCGCGCAACGTGCGCGTGCTCACGTGGATGTACCCCGGCTCGACCGGCCTGCCCGGCAGCGTCACGTCAATGCACTCGTCACTGAGCCGGCGCGCCATCTCCTGCTGCGAAAGGGCAGCAGCCTTTTCCTCATAGGCCTGTTCCAGAACAGCCTTGACGCGGTTGGCCTCGCGGCCTGCCGCTGGACGCTCCGCCGCACGTAGGCCGCCCACGCTGCGCACGATGACGGTCAGCTCGCCCTTGCGCCCCAGGTAGCCGATGCGCCACGCTTCCAGTGCCTCGATCGCGGTCACCCCCTCCAGCGCGTCGAGCGCTTTCGCCTCCAGTTGCTGCAATTCCTCCAGCACTTTATCCCTCCATCCTACGCTTGTGGCGGCATTTGTGCCGTCGCTCACATCCCGCGCGCCAGTCCAGCATTTCCTGGCGTGTGCCCTCTTCATCCTCTGCGCAGTTGCAGCCATGTTACCTCCGGCCGACAATTGAAGCGCACCGGCGGAGGGATGAGCCCAATGCCGCGATTGACATAGACCCGCGTGGTTGGTGCCTCTACCAACCCACTGGCGTACTTCTCCCCAAAGCAGGAGGGCACCACTGGCGCGCCCCAAAAGGGCAGGCGCACTTGTCCACCGTGGGTGTGACCGCACAGGGCCAGGTCAATACGCCCTTCCGGCAGCATCTCCACAAAGTCTGGGTTGTGCACCAGGAGCAGCCGCGGCTCGTCGGCCGGTATCTCTTCCATTGAAGCCGCCAGCGCCTCACTGCCCTCCTGCCACATGGCCTGCAAATCTCCCCAAGAGCGTCCAGCATAGCCAGTGTCTTTGACACCCAACAGCCACAGGTGGGCGCTCCCCACTTCCAGGAGCTGCCGATCATCGCGCAGCACGGTGATGCCAGCCTCGATCAGGCTTTCGGTCACTTGTCTGGGGCTGGTCCACATGTCGTGGTTGCCCAACACAGCATAGACCCCATACCTGGCTTCCAGCCGAGCCAATTGCTCAGCGCAGGCGGCGCTATAGCGGGCCGAGCCGTAGACAAAGTCGCCGGTCAGGACAATTAGGTCGGCTCCCAGATCGTTGGTGATGTCCACACTGCGACGCACATGGTCGAGGGGGACGTATGGCCCCAGATGCAAATCGCTGAGTTGCGCGATGGTGAACCCGTCCAGCGCCTCGGACAAACCCGGCAGTGGGACCGCCAGTCTGACGACCTCTATCCAGCGCGGCTCAACCTGGGTGGCGTAGAGCGGTCCAGGCCCGCATGTCGCCACTGCGGCCAGCAGTGTCCCGCAGCCACACCCCAGAAACCGGCGGCGTGAAAGTCGCGGGCCCTCTTCGATTTCCAGAGGCATTCCTCCCATCGTCACGGACATGCCGGGCGAGCCCGGATTTGGGCTCAGCCAGGTCGTTCGATCGGGCTGCAGCTCTCTGCCTGCGCCTCTGCCCCGCCCTGCGAACGGCAAAACAAAAACGGTTGGGACTTCAAGGACGACATCCCAACCGTGGATCTCCGCGGTACCACCTTGCTTGGCCCGACGCGCGGGCCCGCTCGCCACTGGCGGCCAGCGCTCGCTATCGAACGCAGCTTACCAGCTGCCCTGCTAACGGTGGGCGTCCGGAGCAACCTACTTGCAGCCACCACATGGCGGCCGTTTCAGCCGTCGGCTCGAGAGTGAACTTCAGCGCGCTTCCACCCAAGGGGGCTTGCAGTCGATGGCCCCCTCTCCCTTGGGGCTTTCGCACGCTTACTCTCTCCGTCCTAGCCTTTGCGACAATTATAGCCAGCTTCCTAGCCGTGTCAAATTGAGCACGCACGGTCTCCAGAGCATGCCATGCGGATCGATCCGATGCACGCACCAGACACGAGAAGTGGTTGACGGGCGACGCGATTGGCACTATCATGGGCCCAGCCATAGCGGAGGGGGCACAGGGGGATGGCCAAGCGGCGCCGGACAACGAAAAGCGCGCTGCGCAGGAGACGCATCGCCAGCCTGGCGAGACAGCTGCAGCTGGCGTTCCTGGTCGTTGCCATGGTGACGATCGGCATCGCCGCCTTTTCCTTCTGGCGCAGAGAGCAAACGCAGGCCTCCGCCAGTCCCACGTCCACCGCCACCGCGAGCGCCCAGCAGCCGACACCCGCTCTTACCCCCAGACCCAGCCCGACACCTGGCCCACCGACGCCGACCGCCGTGCCCAAAGGCAAACGCGTTGGCATCTTGGCCGGACACTATGGACCGCAGGACGACCCGGGCGCGGTTTGCCCAGACGGATTGCGCGAGGTGGACATCAACCTCGCAGTGGCCGAGCGCGTGGTGGCGCGGATGCAGGGTCTGGGCTATGACGTGGACCTGCTGGAAGAGTACGATGAGCGGCTGAGCGGATATCGCGCCGACGTTATGCTTTCTATCCACGCCGACGCCTGCGATACCCCCGAAGCCAGCGGCTTTAAGGTGGCGCGCGTCTCCTTCAGCGCCATCCCCGAGATTGAGGATCGACTGGTCGAGTGCCTCTACGAGCACTATGGCTTTGTGACCGACCTGCCACGCCACGACTACAGCATCACGCCAGACATGCACGGCTATCATGCCTTTGCCGAGATCGACCCACAGACGCCAGGCGCGATCATCGAGCTGGGCTTTATGGCCGCGGACCGCTACATCATGGTCCGGCGCCCGGACTTGCTGGCCGAGGGAATCGTGCGCGGTCTGCTGTGCTTTCTAGAGGACTAGCTGTAACGGCTAGGGCTTTCTGCCGCCTGTGAGTGGTTCGCCTTTGGCCAGTGCCTTCTCGCCCGCAGCCTTTTGCGGGACGCTGAGCATATAGCCGAATCCGCGCACCGATTGCAGGTAACTGTTGCGTGCCTCGGTCCATCCCAGCTTGCGCCGGATCAGGCGAACGTGCGTCTTGACCAGCTCACGGGCCTCGCTCTCGGCACCCACATAGCCCCAGATCTCGCGCACCAGTTCCCGCTGGCTGACGACGCGATCGGCATTCAGCGCCAAGTACAGCAGCAGACGAAACTGGTTGGGTGGCAGCGGCACGCGCCGTGCCGCAAAGACGACCTCTTTGCGCGCTGGGTCGATTGTTAGCTTGCCGACGCGTATCGAAGGCGGTGCGGCAGCCTCGAAAACGCCCTGCAGCCGTGTGACGATCATCTCCAGGCGACGCAGCGTGTCCTCGCCGCGCAGCGACACCCCCTCACCCTCGGTGGGCAGGTGTGCTAGGGCGGTGGGGACAATCAGCGGCAGACGTTCGCCCTCGCGCAGCGCCCCAAGCAAGGGCACCGCCTCTTTCTCCAGCACGCGGTGCTCTACGATCAGGACGTCGGGCCAGGCCTCATCGAGGGCCGTCTCAGCCTCGCTCCAGTCGCCGGCCACCAACACGCGGGCACCGATCGACCGCAGGCGGGCCTGAAGCCGCTGCGCCCACACGGGCTGGGGATTGAGAATCAGGATCTGCATCACAGGCTCCCCTACGGGCCATTTTGGGGGCAATCAAGGTCCAATCGCCGCAGATGATACAAATGATACCCGCAAAAGGCAAATCCAATGCCCCTTGCCCCTATGGATGCCGTACCGGCCACGGTCCCCAAACTTTCACCGAACTAGCCCTAGGGTGCCACTCGTTTTGACCACTTATGGCGAAAGCGGCGTGATACAATGGCGGCGGTCTGTGAGGGGCCGCGCCATGGTGGTGCGTCTTGCAGGCCAGTTCACGAAACGATTGGGAGGTAGAAGGAAATGGATCCCGAGTGGGAGTGTATGGACTGCGGTTACCTGTACGAGGGCAAGACGCCGCCCAAACGCTGTCCTGACTGTGGCGCTTCGGGCGCCTGGGAGCGAGTGGAGTACGTCGACGATTTTGACGACGACGAGGACTGGGACGACGAAGATCTCGACGAGGAAGAAGAATAGCCGGATTGGCCTGTTAAGCACTCTTAAGTTGTGGAGGGCTTCCCGCACGGGAAGCCCTCTTGTGTTTCCGATGCGCGAGGCCGAGCTCCTACCGCGAGCCAGCGGGACTGCAACCCCGCCCCGTCTCCGGGCGCGTTCTTTGTTTACATATGTAGGGTAGCCCCTCGTGGGCGTCGCCTTGTGAGCGCCGCCTCTTGCACCGGCCAGCACCTGCAAGTCCGCACCGAACCTCAGCCACACCCTCACCACCAGCGCAGTTGACCCCGCCTCACTGTGGACGTATACTCCCCCGCAGCGACCTGGGCTGGCCCAGGCGCCACCAATACCGGAGGCAACAGGGTGGCCATCATCATCAAGACGCAGAACGAAATCGATATGCTGCGCGAAGCGGGGCGCATCAACGCTATCGCGCTGGACGCCATGCGCCGCGCCTTGCGTCCGGGCATCACCACGGCTGAGCTGGATGCTATCGCCGAAGATGTCATCCGCTCGCACAGCGCCATCCCCGCCTTCCTGAACTACCCCAACCCCAACCGCAAGCACGCCGATCGCCCCTATCCGGCCACCATCACCGCCAGCATCAACGACGAGCTGGTGCACGGCATCCCCGGGCCGCGCGCGCTGCAGGCAGGTGACATCATCAGCCTGGACTGCGGCTGTGTCTACAACGGCTTTGTGGGAGATGCAGCGTTCACCGCTGGGGTGGGGACTATCTCAGAGCAGGCGGCACTGCTGCTGGAGGTCACCGAAGAGGCCCTGTACCTGGCCATCGACGCCTCGCGGGTGGGCAACCGCCTGGGCGACGTGTCGGCCATCATCCAGGAGCACGCCGAAGCGCATGGCTTTAACGTGGTGCGCGAGTACACTGGTCACGGCGTTGGCCGCGACATGCACGAGGATCCGCAGATCCCCAACTGGGGCTGGCACGGCGACGGCATCGCCATCCGCGCCGGCATGACCTACGCCCTGGAGCCGATGGTGATCGTTGGCGATTTCCAGGTGTACGTCAGGCCCGACACCTGGACCGTAGCCACCAGGGACGGCTCGTTGTGCGCCCACTTTGAGCACACCATTGCCGTCACCGACAGCGATCCGCAGATCCTGACCCTTCCGTAGGCTGCCCGGCTTGGCCAACGCCCGATGCTTCGAGCATCGGGCTGGGAAACAAAGCCTCTGCCAGGCTCAAGCAGCAGCCCGAAGGGCTTTGTCCTCTCAGCGGGGGGCTTCAGCCCCGCGCATGCGCCAGGTACGCATAGCCGTCGGGTAGGGGCGCGCAACGGCAGTCCGGCCTAGCGGTCCTGGCTGTGCTGCCAGCCGCCAAGCAAGCGGGCCATCTCCGACACCATCCCCGCGGCGTGATGGTAGTAACCGCGAACCAAGTTGACGTCTTGTGGCAACATGCCTTGAGGGGAGCTGAGTGATGATTGTCGATGCGCACTATCATCTTGAGGAACGCTTGGAGCCCGTAGATGAGTTGCTCCAACAGATGGATCGACACGGTATCGACCGAGTTGCCCTGATCCCAGCAGTGAATGAGCCAGCCCAAGTTGAGGGCATCGCGGCAATGGCCGGACCGCTACTGCCGAAGCTGCTCATGAGCAGGTTACCTCATCTCGGTTTGCGTCTTTACAGGTCGCCTGTGACTGCTGATGGCAAGCTGTCAGTGTTGGGCACAACCTATCGCATCTATGATGCCCCCGACAACGAACGTGTGGGGCATGTCGTCCGGGCTCATCCGGACAGGTTCTTCGGCTGGATATTCGTCAATCCCAGCCTGGCCGATCCTATTGTAGAGCTGGAGAGGTGGAGCCGACAGCCGTGCTGGATCGGTGTGAAGAGCCACCCCTTCATGCATCGCTATCCCGTGGCCCTACTGGATGATGTTGCCGCGTATTGTGAAGACCAGGCTTGGCCTCTGTTAGTGCACCTAGGTGGTGATCAGGAACGTGGGGATTTCACGTATCTGCCCGATCGCCATCCAAGATTGAACATCATATATGCCCATGCTGGTGTGCCATTCTACCGGGAAGTCTGGGACTATGCGAGGGATAAGCACAACGTCTTTGTTGACCTCTCGGGTCCAGTCTATGTAAGTGACCAGATTCGTCTAGGAGTCGTCAGGGCGCTGGGACCCGAGAAGTGCGTTCACGGCACAGACGGTCCGTACCTTCACGCTGACCAAGGCAGTATGTTGGACAGAGTCCTTCGGCTTCCGATTTCTGACTCGGAGAAGGAACGCATCCTGGGCGGCAATTTCATGGAGATGATCCGGCTTTGAGGGCAGTGCGTTGGACGAGGTCACCAGGAGCCCGTCGAATCTGTGGCGTATTCTGAAGTGGTACCTTCCCGGCAGTTGAGAAAGCCATACTGGAGCCATAGATGATCGCGATCTTGGGCGCACTGAAAGAAGAGGTGTCCGACCTGCGGAGGCAAATGGGCTTTGGTCAAGTCCTCACCGAACCCGCTTGTCGCCTGTACAGAGGTGAGTATCGACGTAGGGATGTTCTGTTGGTCCAAACCGGAATGGGCAGAGAGAGGGCAGAGACGGCTACCAAGCTTGTTTTGGAGCGATATCCCGTGACTGTCTTGGTCTCACTTGGTTTTGCCGGGGCACTCACTGAGGACCTGAAGGTGGCGGATGTGGTTGTCTGCTCAGCACTGTTCTGTGCCGAGGGTCGGGGACAGGGAGCAACAAGGCCCATATCGTACTCTTCCGATGACGGTTTGGTTCGTCACGCAACAGAGGCCCTGGAGGGCACGGCGGTGAGGTTTTGGCTAGGCAGCGGCGTGACCGTACCGCAAGTCATCTCTACACCTGAAGAGAGACAGGAACTATGCCAAGCCTTCGGTGCACACATTGTGGAGATGGAGAGCTACTGGATTGCCAGGATGGCCTCGGACAGGCGGATTCCGTTTGTTGAGATTCGCTCCATTTCTGACACGCCGCGAGACAGTCTCCCGCCCTTGGGCCAAATGATGACCGCCAATGGTAGAATGCGATGGAAAGAAGCACTTGCTTACTTCCTTCATCATCCTGGGTTGCCGAAAGCGTTGCTGGGCCTAGCTTGGAATGCGCGGCAAGCAAGGAAAAGCCTGACTGTCTCCATCCTTTCGTTCGTAACCCACGTGGGAGACATCGGGGAGCGTTGAGATAAGGTCATCGCTTGCCGGAGCCAAGGCCCGATGCTAGAAGCATCGGGCTGAGCAGACCAAGCCTCTGCGAGGCCCAGGCAACCCGAAGGGCTTTGTCCACTCAGCGGGGGATTCAGTCCTGCGCTTCAGGTTGGTACGCATCCCCAGTGAGTGAGGGTGTGGCAAACGACGAGAGGTTCTCCGTTCCTTTAGAACAGAACGCCGCCAGGGTGCAGTCGCGCAGGATCCCTGCCGGAGTCCCAACGTCGGCGATACCCCCGGGACTTTGACCTGATCACTCTACACCCTCACCAGCATATACATAACACAGGCTGTCAACGCGCCATTTGGGCTCGCCTCCATTTGTGGCTATAATCAGCGTTCGTATGGCTATGAATCACACATCAAACGACGAACCCACACTGACCCAGTTGGTCCACAACGGCGTGCTGATCCCGCCACTACCGCAGCCCACAGGCCTGGTGCTCACCGTGCGCGGGCAGCCCGTGGCGCTGACCCCAAAGCAGGAGGAGATGGCGCTGGCCTGGGCCAAGAAGCAGGGCACCGATTACGTGGAAGACCCGGTGTTTGTGCGCAACTTTCTGGGCGATTTCTCCGCCGCGCTGGGCATCGAGCCACCACTGTCGGTGGAAGAGGTCGATTTCGGGCCCGCTATTGAGATCGTGGAGGCCGAACGCGAGGCCAAGGCGCAGCTGAGCAAGGAAGAGCGCAAAGCGCGCGCTGCAGAGCGCAAGGCACAGCGCGAGGAGCTCAAGGCGCAGTACGGCCATGCCATCGTCGACGGCGAGCGCACCGAACTGGGTACCTACATGGTCGAGCCCAGCGGCATCTTCATGGGGCGCGGCAAGCACCCTCTGCGCGGGCGCTGGAAGGAGGGCGCACAGCAGCGCGACGTGACGCTCAACCTCAGCCCCGACGCGCCGCGGCCGTGCGGCGATTGGGCCGAGATTGTCTGGCAGCCTCTAGACATGTGGGTAGCCCGCTGGAAGGACAAGCTATCGGACAAGATGAAGTACATCTGGCTGGGCGACACCGCCTCCATCCGCCAGGAGCGCGAAGCGGGCAAGTTCGACCAGGCCAACGCCCTGCAAGATGAGCTGGAGCGCGTGCGGGCCCGCATCCAGGAGGAACTGTCCGCTCCTGACCCCGTGCGGCGCATGCTGGCTACCGCCAGCTACCTGATCGACGTGCTGGGCCTGCGCGTGGGCGACGAGAAGGACCCCGACGAGGCGGACACGGTGGGCGCGACGACGCTGCGACCCGAGCACGTCACGCTGCACGAGGACGGCCGGGCTACCTTCCGCTTCCTGGGCAAGGACTCGGTGCAATGGAACAAGACCATCGATCTACCAGGGAAGGTGTACGACAACCTGGCGCGGCTGCTGGAGGATGCTCGCCCGCCCAACGGGGCGGACAACGGCAACCGCCACCCCACGCGCGTCAAGCCGCAAGTCTTTCCCGACATCCGCAGCCAGGACGTCAACGAGTTTCTCTCCGAGCTGCAAGAGGACCTGACGGCCAAGGTGTTCCGCACCCACCATGCAACGCACATCGTGCGCCAGCACCTGACCGAGGCTGACGTGCAGGCCGATGACCCAGAACATGCCAAGTGGCAGGCTGCGAACATGGCCAACCTGCAGGCGGCGATATTCTGCAACCACACCAAGAAGGCGCCCGCCAGCTGGCCCAAGACCCGGCAGCGCTATGAGGAGCGCGAGCAGCGGGCGCGACAGCGCGTGGACAAGTATCGCGCGCAGGTGAAGGAGCAGCAGGACAAGCTCGCGGCCCTGCGCCAGGAGGCCAGGGAGAAGACTACGGCAGCCAAGACGCCCAAGCAGCGGCAGCGCAAGGAGGCCACCTACGCGCGCCGGCTGGAGCGCGCCGAGAAGCGCATTACCAGCGCCCAAGAGCGCCTGCACAAGGCGCAGCTGGCGTTGGGCAAGCTTAAGGCCAAGGCCCTGGTGGCGAGCAAGAAGCGCACCTGGAACACCAACACCAGCCTCAAGTCGTACATCGACCCGCGCGTCTACTACCGCTGGGGGCAGCGTGTGGGCTATGATGTGCTGAACAAGTACTACTCCAAGACCCTGCGCCGCAAGTTCTCGTGGGTGCGGGATGCGGATGAGGTCGAGGAGTGAACGCGACACAGAGTGGCAGCGAGTCCAGGAGTGAGGCACCAACCATGAGCGAAGAAGAGGTCGAACGCGCCGTGCGGCACATTCTGCAGACACTGCCTGCGGGCGTGACGCTGGTCGCCGCGTCCAAGTCGCGCTCGGCGGAGGAGGTGCGCGCCGCCATCCGCGCGGGCGTGACCTGCGTGGGCCACAATTACGTACAGGAAGCAGAGGCCATGATTCCCCTCGTCCCAGAGGCAGCGCGCTGGCATTTGATCGGCCACCTGCAACGCAACAAGGCCAAGGTGGCTGTGCTGCTGTTCGACATGATCGAGACGCTCGATTCGTGGCGGCTGGCGGTGGAGATCGACAAGCGCTGCGCGGCCATCGACAAGGTGATGCCGGTGCTGGTGGAGGTCAACATCGGCCGCGAGGCTAGCAAGACCGGCGTGCTGCCCAGGGATGTGGACGGGTTGGTGCGCCGGGCGAGCGAGCTGCTGCACCTGCGCATCCAGGGGCTGATGACCATGGGGCCGCGTTTTGGCGATCCCGAGGACGCCCGCCCCTACTTCCGCGCCACGCGCGAGGCTTTCGAGCGGCTGGCGGCGGCCGACATCCCCAACGTAGAGATGCGCTACCTGTCAATGGGCATGAGCAACAGCTACCAGGTGGCCATCGAGGAAGGCGCCAACATGGTGCGCATCGGCACGCGGTTGTTTGAGCCGTAGCGATTAAGAAACCAGGTTTCTCTTAGAAACCTGGTTTCTCTTTACCCCGGATACGAGGCGAACAACCGCCCCCACGGGCTCTCGCGCAACCACTGTTCGGTGATGCGCCGTCCCTTGAACGGGTACCACAAGCGGTCATGGAAGGTCTCGCTGGCGAAGATAAAGATCTTGACCAACGGCGTGTGGAACAGCAGCATCTGGAAGATGCGCAGCGGCGAACGCCACAGCAGCATGCCCACGCCAGTCCCCAGGTTCGCGCTCACGGTGAAACCCCAGCGCTGTTCCGCCACCTCCGGCATGCCCAGCACTTCGATCTGGCGCGGGTTGCCCTGACCCAAACCCAGCTCGGTGGCGTGGGCGATGTACTGGATCTTGAGCGGGTCAAAGCCCATCATCGCCGCCGCCACGGCATCGATGGCCACCTGATCGGCCGAGGCCAGGATCACATCTTTCTGGTGCGGGACCATGGTGCGCGGTCCAGCGCCGCTGCCGGCCGTTGTGCCGTCCATGGTGGCAAAGATGCCAGAGTGAATCTCCTTCTGGATGTGCAGCAAGTCAACCAGCGTGTCATGGATCCAGGTATGGGTGTAGTGGCGGTTCACGTTCAGCAGCCCGCCAAAGGCGTTCTTCATCGCCCCGGTGGTGACGGTGTAGGTGTGCGCCTTGACCGTCGGCAGGTGCACAATGTTCTTGCCCACGAAATAGTCAGGGATGTAGATACCCTGGGGAAAGATGCGGTCAAGCACCAGCATCTTGGCCTTGGGCCGATACTCTATCCAGGTCATGTCCTCAGGCTCAAAGTTGTAGCGCTTGGGGATGCCGTACTTTTCCAGCACCGGCCCGTACTTGTTGTAGCGGTCCCCGAGGTCGGCGATGGTGACCACCGTCTTATTGTGCACGTCGAACAGATCCTGGAAACCCGCACCGCGCAGCGCCAGGATGGTGCCCTCCAGCTGCCACGGCGTAGTGTTGGCCGCCGGGTACAGCAGGTGCCAGCTGATATTATCCTTCAGTATCGTCGTCGCTGACGGATCCAGCGCTTCCTTCATGCCCGCCAGCTCACACAGCCGGACATAGTCGTCCAAAACGGTCTGCGGCGTGGTGCGCAGCACCGCTACTTTCGATGGTTGCATTACCCCTCCACAGCTCTTACAGCGCGAACTCGGCGACCACAAAGGTATGGTCCGATGGTCGCTCGGCCCGCCGGGCTTCAACGTCAATCCAGGCGCTTCTCGACTTGGCCGCCAGCGGCGCGGTCGCCCAGATGTGGTCAACGCGCCAACCCAGGTTTCGATCCAGCGAGCCCCGCACGCGGTAATCCCAGTAGGTGAACTGTCCCTCGTCGGGGCAGTGCTTGCGGAACACGTCCACAAACCCCCACTCGCGCACGCGCTCCAGAGCCGCGCGGGCATCGGGATGAAAGTCGACGTGCTTCACCAGGCGCTTGGGATCGTGGACATCGATCTCCTCAGGGGCCACGTTCAGGTCGCCCATCCACAACAGCGGCTGCTCAGGCGTGTAGTGACGGTCAAACCAGTCGCGCAGCCGTGCCAGCCACTCCAGCTTGTACTGGAAATGCGGCGAGTCCACGTCGCGTCCCTGCGGCACGTAGGTGTTGACCACCGGAATACCGCGGAACTCGGCGCACAGCAAGCGCGCTGGATCTGGCTCACCGCCGTCGTCCAGGCCTGCCGAGACATTCTGCGGCTCTTCTTTGCTGACGATGGCCACCCCAGCATGGGCCTTTTGACCGCGAAAGACCACCTGATAGCCGACCTCCAGAAAGGCATCCTGCGGGAAGTCGGCGTCCTGAACCTTGGTCTCCTGCAGGCAGAGCACGTCGGCCGACTCGCGCCGCAGCCAGTCCAACACCTGCTCGAGCCGGGTGCGGATTGAGTTTGCGTTGAACGTCGCCACTTTCATGGTGTCTCGCGACATAGCCAGCTCCTTCCTAACAGACGCTCACGGGCAACTCATCGCTGCCTAGCCGCGCGGATACAGGGCCCACATGCGGGCCAACTCGTCATCTTCGCAGCGGATCTCGTGGTGTCGGACGGTCTGACCATCACTCGTGACGCTCACGCCCGCGCCCTCAACGACGCGGCCCACCACAGCTACGGGCACGTTCACCTCGGCCAGCGCTGCGGACAGCCCTTCCCAGCGGTCAGGAGGTATGGTGGCCGCCAGCGTTCCCGACGAGATCATCCTCAGCGGATCAAACCCCAGGGCCTGGGCAAAGCGCGTCACAATGGGCCGCTGCGGCAGCTTTGGCGCGTCGATCTCGATGCCCACCCTCGACAGGTGGGCAATCTCCAGCAGCGTCTCCAGCAGGCCGCCACGGGTGACGTCGTGCATGGCCGTCACGCCGTGCTCGGCCAGGACCAGCGCTTCGGGCAGCACGCTCACCTCGTCGAAAAGCCGTCGCGCCTGTTCCAGATCGCTCTGTGCCAGTCCGCGCTGCAAGGCCACGTCCGCAAAGTCCTGCGCCAGGATGGCCGTGCCCTCCAGCGCGATGCCCTTGCTCACCAGCACCCAGTCGCCAACCTGTGCGCCTGTGGTGCGCACCGGCTCCCGGCCGGACAGCGTGCCCAGTGCCGTCACCGCGACGAGCGGGCGAGACAGGCCTGACGAGTAGCCCGTGTGGCCGCCAATAATGGCTACGCCGATCTCTTGCGCCGCACGGTGGGCAGAGGCCATGATCTCACCGATCAGCTCGTCGTCGTCCGGGCTGGGAACCAGTACCAGCACCAGTGCCCACTGCGGCGGCACGCCGCTGGTGGCGATATCGTTGCAGCCAACGTGCATGGCTAGCCAGCCGACGTCCTTGATCGCGCCAACGATGGGATCGACGTGCGACGCCAGAACCGCCTCGTCTACGCGGGTCAACGCAGCATCCTCGCCAAAACGCATGCCGAGGATCACGTCGTCCCTCTCGGCGCCTGCAAAGGGATAGACGCGGCTCTGCAGGACATCCAATGAGAACTTGGACATGGTTGCCTTTCCGGTCCGTGCGGGTTTC
>Ga0180437_10008396_pt1 | contig 13137 bp, 11 predicted proteins | sample SS_ome_4_FD_132410 | JGI IMG/M metagenome (GOLD analysis project Ga0180437, IMG submission 132410) | Hypersaline lake sediment archaeal communities from the Salton Sea, California, USA - SS_3_D_1 metaG | ecosystem: Environmental > Aquatic > Non-marine Saline and Alkaline > Hypersaline >...
AAGGCTCTCATCTCCCGGAGCACTGCCAGGTCACACGACCCATGTCGGGGCGGGCAGATTTGAACTGCCGACCTCGCGGTCCCGAACCGCGCGCTCTAGCCAAACTGAGCTACGCCCCGGCGTCCAGCCATGATAACACAGTGCCCTGGGAGCGTCAATGAGCGCCTCCGCGTTGTCTGCTTCGCCCGACCGTGGTACCATAGCACGGGCCGAGATGGGCATGTCGACCGGCCACGTCGAGCGGGGAGCGGTACCAATGCCGGAATGTCCGAACTGTGGGCGCGAGGTGCACGAGGGCATGAACTTCTGCGGCCACTGCGGCGCGTCGCTGCAGTCGGGCGCAATCGACGCGATGATCGAAGACGCAAGGCGGACACTCTCCCAGAACCCAGACGACGCCTCGGCGCGCTACAACCTCGCCATCGCTTACAAGCTCGGCGGGATGCTCGACCTCGCGGTCGAGGAGTTCGAGCGGGTCGCGCAGCTCCAGCCCGACTTCGTGGATGTCCACTACGAGACAGCCGTCTTGCACGCCAAGTTGGGCCGCCGCGACAAGGCCGCCGCCGCCCTCAAGAAAGCCCTGGATCTCGACCCCCACCACGGCCGCGCCCAGCAGCTCCTCCAGCGCCTCCAGCAGCGCGGCTGAGGGACACGCAAAAGCTACCCCTTTCTCGCTTCCTCGAGGACTCGACGCGCGTCCTCTTCGGCGACCGCGCGCGGATTGGTCTTCACCGCACCGGCCAGCAGTCCATCCTTCGCGAGGCCGGGCATCTGCTCGTCGCCGATATCGATATCGGCAATCCCGCTCGGCACCTGGAGGTCGGCCAACAGCGCCTCCACCGCGGCGACAGCATCGTCCGCCCCAGCGCTCTCCCTGTCGGTGAGCGCCCGACCCACTGCGGCGAGCTTGTCCTCCACCGCCGGCTGGTTGTACCGCATGACGTGCGGCAGCAGCCGACCGCAGCCCAGCCCGTGGGCCAGCCCGAACCGCGCCCCGATGGGGTGCACGAGCCCGTGCACCAGCCCAAGCCCCGAGTTGGCGAACGCCATGCCCGCGAGCATGCTCCCAAGGGCCATCCGCTCGCGCGCCCGCCTGTCCGTTCCATCTGCAAAGGCCGCGCGCAGGCTGCCCCCGATCAGCTCCACGGCCCGCAGCGCGAGCGCCTCGCTCGGCGCCGTCGCTCTCGTCGAGAGATACGACTCGATCGCGTGGGTCAGAGCGTCCAGCCCGGTGGCCGCGGTCAGCTCGGGGGACATCGCCAGCGTCAGCTCCGGATCGGTGATCGCGGCTTGGGCGAACCAGTACGGGCTCTTCACCCCCACCTTCAGCTCCCTCTCCTCATCCAAGATCACCGCCACCGGCGTGATTTCGCTCGCGGTGCCGGCCGTGCTTGCGACATTGATCAGCGGCAGCCCGGGTCGGTCGATGGCGCGGCCGCGGACATAGTCCAAGATCGACCCCTCCAGCACCGCCATCGCGGCGACCGCACGGGCTGCGTCCATCGCGCTCCCCCCGCCCAGTCCCACCACCAGCTCGCAGCTCTCATCCCGCGCCACGCCCGCTGCGCGGTCCACGGTCGTCACACTGGGATCCGACTCCACCTCGTTGAACAGCACCACCTCCACCCCGGCAGCCGAGAGAAGGCTTTGCACCCGGTCGGTCCACCCCGTCCGCTTCATCGCCGAGCGCCCGGTTACCAGCAGCGCGCGTCCGCCCAGGCGCGCCGCCTCTTCCCCCGTTCGCTCAACCGCAGCCCATCCAAAGTGGATCACCCCTGGCAGTCGGAATTCGTCTACGGTGGACACGTCGCTCCCTCCAGAAATGTAAACGGCCGAGATCTCTCCTCGGCGCGATGCACCATGTTCTTCTCCCACCGGTCACTTCCTGCGGCCGGCCGGCTCTCGTCCCCCGCGAAGACGTTACGGACGATGAGACGTCCGATGCGGGAGGAGCACGCGGGGCCCGCTGGGCAGCCGGCCTACAGCTTGAAGCGGAAAATGGCCACCTCGGTCAGCCGCAGCAAGAGGCCCACCAGAAGCACCCCAATGAGCACCACGCTCGCGCCCTGCGCGCTCACCCACGAGACCTCCTGCAGCGGCCTATCCGTCAGCGGATGGGGCAGGACCTGGAATTCCGCGAGCGCCGAGCCGAGCCTGAACTCCACCCAGTCGTAGCCCGCGATAATGTGACCCACCCCGAGCCCGACGAGCGCCGCCGCCGTTGGATAGGAGAGCCACGAAACCACCCGGTACTTGTGCTTCTGGTGATCGAGGTAGATTGGACACTCGCCGCATCGCGCCTTCGCTGCCTTGCTCTGAGAGGCTCCCGTCTGCCTCTGCGAACGGCTGCGCGCCGCCTCCATCTCCTCTGCCACTTGCACCCGCGCGTCCGCGCCCACCCCGCTCAGCAGTTGAGTCGCAAGCCCCTGGTCGCAGTAGCAGCCGCTCTTCCTCTTCCAGCACGATACCCCCTCCAGGAAACGCGGGCATCGAGAGCGCAGGCTGCCCCGGCAGAAATGCAGCTCCCAGCACTGGCGCGTCAGCGATGGCCGTTCCAGCGCGCGCTCGGCGGCGATCTCGCTCGCGGTCCCGCTCAGCCCGGCGAGCTTGGCCGCATACGCCGGAGACGCGAGCACGATGATCCGCCCAATGGCCACCCTCAGGAACCCGAGCACGACCAGCGCACCTCCCGACGTCTGGAAGCTCGAGACAAGCGACTGCCCAAGCACCATCAGCTCCTGGGCACTCGTCTGCGGGACCTTGCTGCGCACTACCAGTGGAAGAATGGCCCAGCAAGCGGCGCCCACCAGCATCGTCAGGTACGCCACCGACTCGTTGCGGTAGTGCCGCACCATCGCGGCGATCACGACCACCCACAGCGACCACAGGAAGATCGTCTTCGCCAGGCCAACGCTCCGTGTGACCTGCTGCAGGGCCGAGCCGCCGATGATATTATACGCGAGAGCCCCCGAGAGCACGATGAACAGGAGGTAGACGAGACTCAGGCAGGCCCCGACCGAGGCCAACAGCACGGTGTGCTCCAGGGCGGCGCGCACCCCCTGCGGCAACTGCCATCTGGGCTTCGCGCTCGAAGCCCCAGGCTTGCGCGCTTGCACAGAACTGCCTCCTCACGGCCCATAGGCCGCATGGACTTTCCGCGCTCTCTTACGTTGCCCAACCTAGTATAGCGCAACCGCTGGCGCGCCGCAAGGTCGCCACAGGGCTACTGCCCACCGATATTGGGCCAAGGGCCCATGCCGGCAAATTCTTCTTCGTCCCCCCTTGACATGGCAACGCGAACCCGCTATACTGGCTACGCATTCGACAAAAAAGAAGACTCGTGGTGGCGAGTCCACATATGTGAAAGGCTAACCCCACCCCAAACCCCACCCCACCACGAGGCGGCAGACTCCCCCGGTCTGCCGCCTCACCTTTTGGCCCCTCCACGCCTGCTCCGCTGCCTTTCGTGCCTCCCGCCGACGCCGCCCAATGTTGACATGGGTTGCCCCGCCTGGTACCTTGACCGAACTCAGCGCTCCGGTGGGCCTGAGAGGGGGTGGGGGCGGCACGTCGCAATCGCAGCTTGCGGCTTGCCCGTGCGTGTGCGCCCCACACGCGGGCGATGCGGAGAACGGCATCCCTCCGTGAACCCCCTGGAAGAGGCTGCCGCAGGGCTGGGTCCGCCCGACTTAGAGCGTGGCGAAGAATATGATCGAGAAGATCGACGGGAAGATGCCGAGTCGATCCCGCGCGGGTCGACCGGCGCGATCCCTGGAGGCGATCACAGATGCGCGCCGTCTTGCAGCATGGTACACGTGATGTCAGGCTGGGGGAACGCCCGAAGCCCACTCCGGCTCCGGGCGAGGTGCTGGTGCGGACCCGCGCGGTCACCATCTGCGCCTCAGACGTCCACATGTACGCAGAGGGCAACGTCGGTGGCGTGAGCTGGGATGCTCCCTTCATCCCCGGCCATGAGGCGGCAGGCCTCGTCGCCGACGCCAACAGAACCGGCCTCCCCGAGGGCGCCCCAGTCGTCCTCGATCCCGCCGCCCCTTGTCGGTCCTGCGATCTCTGCGCGGCCGGCATGTTCCATCTCTGCCGCCGACTTGAGTTCCTCGACCTGCCTCCCGTTGACGGCGCTATGCGAGAGCTTCTCGCCTGGCCGGCAGACCGCGTGTTCCGTCTCCCGGATTCCATCGACCTCGTCGAGGCGCCGCTCGTCGAACCCCTCTGCGTGGCCGTCCACGCGCTTGAGCTTGCCTCTCACCCCGAGGCCGTCACCGTGGCGGTGGTCGGATGTGGCGCAATCGGCCTGTTCACCATCCAGATGGCGAGAGTCCGCGGCGCAAAGCGCATCCTCGCCACCGACTTGATCCCCGAGAGGCTCGCAGTCGCGCGCGAGCTCGGCGCCGACGAGGCGATCGACATCGCTTCCCAAGATCCCGCTGACGAGATACTCCGCGCCACCGATGGACGCGGAGTCGACATCGCCTTCGAGGCGGCCGGTCCCCCCGAGGCCGTCCAGCAGTGCTTGGACATCGTGCGGCCCGCGGGCGAGGTCGTGGTGATAGGAATCCCCTCCGTGGACGAGTACCGCGTGCGAGCATCGGATCTTCGGCGGCGCGAGCTCACGCTCCGGTTTGTGCGCCGCCAGAACGAGAACTACCCAGAGGCGATCGCCCTTGTGGAGCAAGGCCGGGTTCGCCTCGGCCCCGTCTTGACCCATCGATTTCCGATGGAGCGGGCGAGAGAGGCTTTCGATCTGGCGGAGCGAAAGGTCGATGGCGCGGTCAGGGTGGCGGTCACCTTCTGACCGACGCGTCAGGCGCCGCCGGGCGGCGGGCAGAGCAGGAAGCTGCCTGCGACTAGCCGAGGCTGGGCTGCACGGGCGCATCGGCGACGCCGTTCCAGCGCCGCAGATGGGAGCGAGAGATGCAGAGCGTGAAGATCGGGTTCATTCCTTCCCACCGGGTGCCATTCGACGAGAGCTGGGCCGCCGACATGCGTCGCCGCTGCCTCGCCGAGATGGCCAAGGTGCCCGGCCTCGAGGTCGTCGTTCCAGACGAGTCGCTCACCGAGAACGGCCTCGTCCGCAACCTCGAGGACGCACGAAGAACCCTCGATCTATTCAAGGAGCACGATGTCGCCGGAGTCATCGTCGGCGGCATGACCTTCGGACACGAAACCTCAGCCGTTGGCGTCACCATAGCCGGGTTGCCCCGGGGAACGCCGGTCCTCCACTTCGCCACCAAGGGAAAGGTCAACGAAGACGGCACCCGCCCCTCCGATGCCTGGTGCGGACAATTCATGATCACCTCCGCCCTCAAGCGCCGGGACATCGTCTTCGACCACATCCCCACCTGCTTCCCCGAGGAGCTGGTCTTCAAGCAGTGGGTCTCGCGCTTCGTCCGCGCCTGCGCCGCGTCTCGGACCTTCCGCGGGGCGCGCGTTGGCCAGATCGGCGCCCGGCCCGAGGAGTTCGAGTCCGTCTGGTGGGATGAAGCCTCGCTCCAGCGGGACTTCAACCAGACCGTCGTCCCGATCGACCTTGCCGATGTCTTCATGCGGCTCGACGCCGTTGGGGCCGACGATGCGGATGTGAAGAAGGCCGCGGCCGAGGTCCGAGAGGGGGCCGAGGTGCCCGCCGAGGCCGCCGACTCCGTCACGACCCTCGCCCGCATCGAGATCGCCCTGCGGCGCCTCGCGGCGGAGAAAGAACTCGACGCGATGGCCGTCAACTGCTGGAACCAGGTGCAGGAGCGCTACGGCATCTGCGTCTGCTCGGTGCTCGGCCGGCTCACCGACTCAGGGCTGCTCTGCGCCTGTGAGGTCGACGTCTACGGCGCGTGCAGCATGCTCGCCGCGTTCGGCGCAGGCCTCGGCCGGACCCCGCCGCACTTCATCGATTGGACCGAGCTTCACCCCGAGCAGGAGAATGTCTGGCTCGCCTGGCACTGCGGTAACGCCCCGCCGAGCCTCTGCGGCGATGGCTGCACAGCCTGCATCAAGGAACATATGATACTCCCCGTGTCGCCTTCCTGGGGCACGCGGGAGTTCAAGGTCAAGACCGGCCCCGTCGCCTGCTGTCGGCTGGTGGAGTACGATGGCTGGTTCACGATGTTCATCGGCGAGGGCGAGGCTATAGACATCCCGCCCGTCAACCGCGGCTCCTACACTTGGGTCAAGGTCAGAGACGCCGCCGACTGGGAACAGAAGATGGTCGAGCACGGCATCATCCACCACGGCGTCCTCATCCACGACCCCGAGGTCGCCGGCGCGCTGGAGAGCTTCTGCAAGTTCAACGGTATTGAGGTAGTGAGGGGGGCGTAAGCCTGTCCTTCAGATAGCCGGGGCGAAACGCGGGCAGGGCCGCGGCCCTGCCCCGGTTGTTTTGCCTCTCACGGGTGTGGTACACTCAGTTCGCGCGCCAGTAGCTCAGCTGGATAGAGCACCAGACTTCGGATCTGGGTGTCGGGGGTTCGAATCCTCCCTGGCGCGCCATCCGCCCTCCCTCGTTCCGCCCACTCCACTGAAGTCCTCAGACGCACGGGAAGTCACTCCGCTCCACCTCGCCTGCGGCGGCCCAGAACCCGCCTCTGAGCCTCACATCCCCCCTCCCCACCCTGCCCCGGCGCCCCTCCCACCCCCAGCATGCCAGGCAGGTGAGCCCAAGGGGGACCTCCGCCTCTCAAACGGGCCCGTTTTGTGGAACAAAGGCTGTAGCCGGAATTGGTGATGGACAACTTGGGGGTTTGCTGCCGGCAGCGGAGGATGCCTGCGCGCGTCTAGTGGGCTTTTGACCCCCGAATGCGGAGGACTCATACCATGGAGACCGGTCCGATCTCGGACAACACAACCGAGGCATCGCCCTACGGAGGCGCATCGGTCATTGCCTTCGTCAATGAGAAGGGCGGAGTCGCCAAGACGACATCCTGTGTCAACCTGGCGGCGGCGCTCGCCGGACGCGGGCAAAAGGTCTTGTGCATGGACCTGGATCCACAGGCGAACGCCACGACGGCCTTCGGAATATCGGCCGAGCAAGCCATAGAGCGCGAGGCGCACTGTCTGCTGACCATGCCTCGCTTTCCGCTTGAGCGAGCCATCACGCCGACCCAGATCGCCAACTTGGATTTCATCCCGGGGAGCGCTCGTCTGGCCGACTGCAACAAGACTCTGGTCATGGAGGTCGGCAGGGAAGGCAGGCTGCGCAGCAAGCTGCGCGACTTCTACCGCAGTGTGCTCACGGAGCACTACGATGTCATACTCATCGACTGCCCGCCTTCGCTCGATCTTCTCAGCATCAACGGCCTCACCGCCGCCACCCACATGATTGTCCCGGTGACCACCAAGTTCTACGCCCTCAAGGGCATGGCACTCCTCGGCGAGATGGTGGCCACCCTTCACGAGCAGCTCGGCGCGACGGTGAAGCTGCTCGGCATTCTCGTCACTATGTTCGACAAGAAGACCGCCCTCGATGTCACGATCTACCGTCTGCTCAAGGAGAAGGTGGAGAGCCAATTCGGCGACTATGTCTTCTCCAGCATCATCAGCAAGAGCGTGGTCGTCAGCGAGGCGGAGGCCGGAGGTCTGCCCGTGCTCCTGCGGGAGCCCGACTCTCGCGCGGCCCAGGCCTACAAGAAGCTGGGCGACGAAGTCGTCGCGCGGCTCGGCCGCGAGATCGGCGACACAGCGGCCGCCTCCCAGCCGCTCGTCGCGGCAACAGGTTAACTAGGGGAGTCTACGGAGGTCCCACCATGACAGGCGAAACGGGTACAGCCACCCCTGCGGAATCATCCGAAGCCACAGCTTCGGTCCTTATTACAGTCACCACCCCAGGCGCCAACACGCCCATCTGCCGCCTCGGCAACTCGGAGAGTCTCATCGGCAATCTCACCGTTCGAGAGCTCGTCGAGCGCGTGATAAGTCCCAACTCGCTCGTCTCCGTCGGCGTACCGATGACCCAGCTCGAGGCCGAGAGCCCGACCGCGCTCGCCATCAGCGAGCTCCTCTCGGCCGACTCTTGTGAGGTCTTGGCCGCGGGGCGCGGCGGACAAGACCCCCAGCCCGTGCCGCTCGACAACTCCGTCCGGGAGGTTGCGCGCGAGCAGGTGGGCACCCAGGGCAACAAGTTCTTGAACATCAGCCTCCAAGTCAGGTCTACAGAAGACACCGCTCCATTGGGTGACGAGCGCCGCCAGGTCTCACTGCCCGAGACAGTCGAGTCTGAGTCGGATGCGTCACCGGCGCGGAAGCCGCCCCCCATGCAGCCACCGGCAAGTCCTCCCGCGGCCAAGCAACCCGTGCCCCCGGCCTCGCCCGCAACCGAGCAGGCAGGCCCCAGCGCTCTGGGCTCTCCCGGAGGCGACGACGAGCCGGCCGCACCAGCCGTGCAACCGGCGGCCGTGGAACCGTCGACCTCATCGTCCGCCTCCTCCAGCACATCCGATGCCCAGCCGGCTCAGGAGAGACCCGGGAACGAGGACATTGTGACGATCGTCGCCGAGGCCCAGGAAGAAGAGCCGCCAGATGAGCCTGCCGAACGCAAGGAGTACGTGCGTAAGTCCGACTGGCTGCGCGCCCAGTTCTTGCCCGAGGTCGAGGCACTCGACTTCAGCGGCCTCTTTGTCGGCAACCTGGGGCTTGGCATTCGTGAGGAAAAGGGCCGGCGCAACGTGGTGCTCGCCGATCCATCGCGCATCACCGACGTGCTGCTTCGGGCCAACGGCTACCGCCGCAGCGGCGATCACGCGAAGGCCCTCATCTGCTATCAAGAGTTGGTTGACATGGACCCGGCGAACGCGGACTTCCGATTCCTGCTCGGCAAGACTCTCGCCGCCCTTGGCCAGGACGACGAGGCGGTAGACGCCTTGACGCGCGCCAAGGAGCTCGGCCACGACGGCGCGAGCAAGGAGCTGGAAAGCATGAAGGGCGACGGCGGCCGTCCGCGCAGCCCGCTCGGGTTCCTGAAGTTCTGGAAACAGTAATCGCTGCTCGCCTCCTCCCTGGCTGACAAGGGAAGACCAGCAGGTGACCCCGGCCCCCCTTCGGCCGGGGTCGCCGGTTGTTCTGGCCTCCAACCATGAGGCAGGAGTTGCTTCGCCGGCCGACGCAGAACAAGTCTTGGTATGAGCGGACGTCCAGCCCTCATCGTCTTCGCGCGTGCGCCGGTCGCCGGCGAAACGAAAACCCGCCTGATCCCGGCCCTCGGACCCGCGGGCGCTGCTGAGCTCTACCGCTGCTTCCTGCTCGACACGCTCGACCGGATCCGACAGGTCCCTGCGCGGCTGATCGTCGCCGCCGCCGGGACGTCCGACCGCGACCCCCTCCGCGCCCTCGTTCAGGCAGTCTGCCCCGATGCGGCACTGACCGTCCAGTCGGGAGCCGACCTCGGCGAGCGCATGGACCGCGCCCTCCAAGAGGCACTCCGCTGCGGTCATCTCGGAGCGGTCGTCATCGGGACCGACTCGCCGGGATTGCCTCAGCGCCACATCCTCGCGGCCATCGACCTCCTCTCCCAACGCGATCTCGTGGTCGGCCCCTGCCTCGACGGCGGCTACTACCTCCTTGCGCTGCGCCGGCCCCTGCCCGACCTCTTCCGGGACATCCCGTGGAGCTCGGACGCGGTGCTGGTCGAGACCATGCGACGCGCTGGGGAGCGCCATCTCTCCGTTGCGCTGCTGGAGCCGTGGTACGATGTGGACACCCCCGAGGACCTCCGCTTCCTGAAGGCCTACTTGACCGCACTCGCTCTCGCCGGTGAGCCCATCCCTTGCCCTCGCACATGGCACTACGTCTCCCAGCTTGGCGAGAACGGGCAGCTATGACCGGCGCGCGCGCGGAGGTGGCGGTCATTATCCCGGCCCTCAACGAGGAGCAGTCGATAGGCCGCGTCGTCGACGCGATCCCTGAGGACCTGGCGCCGGACGTCATCGTTGTGGACAACGGCTCCGCCGACCGCACCGCCGAGGTCGCCGCAGCCCACGGCGCCCGCGTTGTCCGCGAGCCCCAGCGCGGCTATGGGGCCGCCTGTCTCGCCGGGATCGCAGCGCTGCGGCAGCCCGAGGTCGTGGCCTTTCTCGACGCCGACTTCAGCGACGACCCGGCGCTGCTGACGAGCCTCCTCCGACCCATCCTCGAGGGCCGGGTGGACTTCACGATCGGCTCCCGGATGCTGGGCGCCCGCGAGCCCGGCGCGCTGCCCCTCCACTCGCTGTTCGGCAACTGGCTGGCCGGCGTGATTCTCACCTACCTCTACCGTCATCCCACCACCGATCTCGGGCCGTTCCGCGCCATCCGATACTCGACTCTGACAAAGCTCCGCATGCAGGATCGCGGCTTCGGCTGGACGATGGAGATGCAGGCGAAGGCCGCCCGCCTGCGCGTCCCGACCGCGGAGATTCCCGTTCCCTACCGTAGGCGCATCGGCCGCTCGAAGATCACCGGATCTCTCTGGCCGTCGGCACAGGCGGCGATCATCATCCTGACGACCGCCTTCCGCCTCCTGTGGTGGCGGCCCTAGGGCCTCTGTCGTCGCCGCGCGACCTGTCCTCTGATTCGCCCAAACTGGTGGCTGCCGGGGCAGGGGCAATCCGCTCGGCAGGCCAACCTTGCCCTCACCCAGCGGCGCGCGCGCGTCACGATCACGTGGAGGCAACTCAATGGAGAGGAAGTGCTTGTCCACTCCCCGGCGCCCGCCGGCCCGCTTCGACGTCGCTCCTTGGCTGGCCGGCCTTTTCGTTGTGGCGCTCGTCGGCGTCAGCCTCTTCCGCAAGGTCGCCTCATGGGCGGGATGGGATGTCTCACCAAACGCGAATGTCGTCCTCTCGGACTTCGCCTGGTGGGCCTATTGGGCCGGGGTCGTCTCCCTGGCGTTCTTTGTGATCCGGCGCTGGCGAAACACGTACTTCCGCTGGCGCACACTCTCGGTCATGGTCTCGCAGACGCTCTTCGGGATCATCCTCGTCGGCCCCCTCAAGGACGAGTTCGGAGTGCCCATCTTCTGGCAGCGTCTCCACCTGACGTGGCCTCTGCACATGAGCGTGATTTCGCCCTACTGGCAGGCGAAGCTCCTCTCGACCTTCATCTACGGCGTCGCTGTGTCGCTGGTCTTCTGGCCCGTCATCACCTACTGCATAGGCCTCCGCTACTGCTCCTGGTTCTGCTTCTGCGGCAATCTGGCCGAGACCACCGGCGATCCGTTCCGCGTCAAGGGGCCGAAGGGGCCATCCGCCCAGGCGCTGGATAACATCGGCTATATCGTGCTCGGCATCGCTGCGCTCGTGACCGGCGGCGCGTGGCTGGCGCTCAGCCGCCCGTGGTCGATCTACGACATCGTCGTTGCCTGGTTCCTCGCCAGCTTCGTCGGCACCGGTGCCTACCCCATCTTCGGCTCCCGGGTCTGGTGCCGCTTCTTCTGCCCGCTGCGCGCGATGCTCGGCTGGTTCTCCCGCCGCGGCCGCTTCGCCATCCACACCGACGGCCAGCGCTGCATCGAGTGCGGCACCTGCAATCGCTACTGCGAGATGGGCATCGACATCCGCCGGCGCGCCCGCCAGGGCATACCGATGCGAGACACCGAGTGCGTCGGCTGCGGCGCTTGCATCGCCGTGTGCCCGCGCTATGCGCTGAGTTTCTATCCCTTCCCCGCCCCCCAGGATGCGCTGGCTGCGCGCAGCACCCGCCGCTTCGGCAGGCCCTTCCGGCGTCAGCTTGCCGTTCCGAGAGGAGGCTGACGCGTGGACCCATACCTGATAGTCGGCAACGGAGTCGCAGCCGTCAACGCAATCGAGGCCATCCGCGCGCGCGGCGACCAGACACCCATCGTCGTCCTGACCGACCAGGAATGCGCTTTCTACTCCCGCCCGGCCCTCTACTACATCATGCTCGGCCGCATCGAGTTCGCCGACGCCTGGGGCAGGCCCGACTACTTCTACCGCGACCGCGGCGCCGATCTTCGGTGCAGCACCCAGGTGGGCAAGATCGACCCCGAGGCCCACACCGTCGAGGTCACGGGGCAGGGACCTCTCAAGTACTCCCGCCTCCTCCTCGCCACCGGAACCCGCGGCCGCGTGCTCCCGTGGGCCGCGCAGGCCCTCCGCGGCATCGTCACGTTGAACACGCTCCTCGACGTCATCGACGTTACCGAGCTGCTCAGCAACTCACAGGGCGCGGTCATCGCCGGCGGCGGACTCACCTCCATCGAGCTCGTCGAGGTCTGCCGCCACTGGGGCGTGCCGACGACATTCGTGATGCGCGGCGACCGGTTTCTCGACAAGCAGCTCACTGATGGAGAGGCCGAGCTGATCCACCGGCGACTGCGCACGGGCGGCGTCGACGTGCGGACGCGGGAGGAGATCGTCGAGGTGACGGGCTGCGGCGGGCGAGTTGCGCGGGTGGTCACGGAGTCCGGCCATGAGATCGCGGCCGATATCGCCGGCTGCGCGGTGGGCGTCACGCCGAACAAAGAGCTCGCGGAGGAGGCCGGGGGAGAGACCGCCCGCGGGATCGTGGTGGACCCACAAATGCGCACGACTCTCCCCGACGTCTTCGCCGCGGGCGACTGCGCGCAGGTCCGCGGCCCGGACGGCACACCCCAGCGCGCCGAGTTGCTCTGGTACGTCGCGGCCGACATGGGCGAGGTCGCGGGCGCCAACATGGCGGGCGGCGGGGAGGCCTACCACCGGCGCGTCTTCCTCAACGTATCGGAGTTCTGCGGGCTCGACTTCTGCGGCGTCGGCAGCATCGTCCCGGGTCAGCCCGACGTCGAGGAGACCGTCATCGGGGACGACGGGGCAGAGGGAAGCATCCGACTCGTCCTGCGGGACGGAGTCCTCATCGGCGCCTGCTTCCTGGGCGATATCCGTCTCGCCGACATCTCCCGCGGCCTCATCGCGCAAGGCGCGCGGCCGCGGGATCTGCGCGCCGATCACCCCCTCCGACTGCTTCTCGAAAGGAGGTCGCCATGAAGAGGCTTGCACCGACTGCCCTCGCCCTCTTCGCCGCCACCCTCTGCACCGGTTGCGGGGAGCGGGGAGCGCAGACACCGATAGCGCCCGCCCCCCGGACGGCCCAGGCGGCTCGGCCCGGCTTCGATCACTCCGCCTTCGACGAGATCCTCCGCGCACATGTCAAGCACGG
>Ga0180437_10008397_pt1 | contig 13134 bp, 10 predicted proteins | sample SS_ome_4_FD_132410 | JGI IMG/M metagenome (GOLD analysis project Ga0180437, IMG submission 132410) | Hypersaline lake sediment archaeal communities from the Salton Sea, California, USA - SS_3_D_1 metaG | ecosystem: Environmental > Aquatic > Non-marine Saline and Alkaline > Hypersaline >...
CGTTATAGGTGCCTATCACATTGGAACGAAAAGAAGCCCAGGGGTTCAATTCAGACATGTAGGTGAGCATGGAACCGAGATGGTATATTTCGATTATGTTATTATCTTTTACCACGTTCAGCACTTCCGCCCAATTTCCCAGGTCTCCCTGCACAATGCTTACTTTACTCTCTATGTCATGTATCCTGTGTCTGTTAATCGCTATATCAAACAGTACTACCTCCTGTCCTTGATCAACCAGCAGATGAGCCAGCTCTGCCCCAATATACCCTGTACCTCCGGTAATGAGCTTGGTCATCCCTTATTTACCACCTTTGTTGAACTTATAGTTGCTTAATGCGGGAAACTAGCGAATTAATTATTGGACGGGTCGCCATTCCTCCTGGAGCCGTTGGTATTCTTTAGCTTGCCGTATCCTTACAAAACTATCCACAAGAACATAAAATGGGTCAGCCCACTGGTTTCCCCGCTGCCACACCGGGAAAGTACTGGACGGTAACATCAGGAATGACAACGACTTTCGCCCTGTCACCATATCTGTTTTCAAGGTCTTGAATAACTTCAGGCCAGGTTCTCGCCCATCTTACGAGTTCATACGGCGCAATGCAATCAACCCCCGCCTTATCAGTATAGGGGGACATTACGGTCAATCGCTTGGTGTTGGGGGGCAAATTTTTTCTCTGATACCAGCCCTGACCGCCCATATTCTTGCCCCAGCTACGCGTCCAGTACATCGGTATCTGCCCCTCTGGGGTGATGGTAATAATCACCATGTCGCCGCCTTCTTCTTTCAATGACGGTGCTGCGATAAGGGGTGCTAATATCATCTCGTTGGCTTTGGAGTAACAATTAGCAATTACGATGTCAGCATCGCTGATAAGCTCGGTGGCAAAGTGCTTGCTTGCTACTTTCACGCCTGCAGCATGCTCTGCAATCGGGTCACCCACAAAAAGAGATGTTATCTCTCGTTTCAAGTTAAGAATGGCGTCAATCTTGACATCAAGGCCAGCCATTTTCGCCGTTTCATCAATATCCTGCTTGAATGGATTATTGTCGCACTGACCGATACCGCAGAGCGGCGATGGAGCGAATGTGGAATGGTTTATGTGAATGGTCTCTAAGGAGGAAACGCCGGGAAGAATGATTTTACCGCCGCCGCCAAAGCCGTTTAGAGGGTGCGGCACGATGCAGCCAATGCCAATCTTCAGGTCACAGGCCATGACCTCGCTGTTAATGGACACCGGCGTGCCCCGGCTTGTCTCGCCGAGGTATGTGCAGTTTTGATACGGATTATGGTTGAAGACGAGGAACCTGCCCGCAATGTCCTCGCCCAGCTTTTTAGCGAAGTCAATCCGATTCATCGTCCCGTGGCTGCCGGGGGCTCCGATAAACCTAATATTGTCATCGGGGATGCCCGCCTGTGCCAGCTCCTCAAGAACGTATGGAGCGATATCTGACACTGGCGTCGGCCGTGACATATCATCAAAGATGATGGCGACCTCTTTTTTACCTCTGGCCAGCTCTCTGATAGTTCCCGTCCCGATGGGGTTGTTAAAAGCCTGCCTGATGCTGGCACTGGAGAGCGCTGGTGCGTCATGGCCTTTCATCCGGCAGATATTAACGTCCCAGGATTCGGGAAAATTAATCTCAATATCCGTGTCGCCGTACCATACCATTGCCCGGAGTGTTACCTTTTGCGTTCTATTCATTTTTTCTTCTTTCTTTCTCGCTACTCGCTTTCCCGAAACGGTTCCCTCTTTTCTATACCCAGTTCCTTGAACGCTTCGTTCCAGAGTTTGCGTAATAGCGCCCTTAATTGTTCATGCTCCTCATCCGATAGGGAGGCCATTATTCTGTGGACCGGCTCCTCGGTAAGAGAGCGCTCGTATATATCTCTTCCTTTATCGGTAAGTTCAATCCTCACCAGATTCTTCTTCTCCAGGTCATTTACTCTTCTTACCAGATTTTTTGCCTCCATCCGATTTATGAGTTCTGAGACGGAATGCGGTTCGCGGAATAGAGAACGTGCCAGCTCCGTTGGTGTTGCTTTCTCCGCCAAAGTAATTATCATAAACATCATGGCAGCCTGCCGCGGAGAGAGCCCGAATTTTAAAAGTTTTTCGCTTCGCGCCCGGAACATAGCGCGCCTCGCCTGGGCAAGGAGCACCCAGGTTTCAAAATTGCGGTCCCGAGATTGTTTGCTGTTCATCTTCCATCAGACTTGACAAGAAAAATCATATTATATTAGATTAATGAAAGTATCGCTTTCCGAGTATCGTAGCACGACATTTCTTTCTTGTAAAGTTACGATATGGTTATCAAGTATATTGCATAATTAAGGGGGTGATTGATTTCAAAGCAATACTTCTTTCAAGCTAAAAATATTTAAAAGGAGGGAAAATGCCAAAAAGATTTATCTTCGCATTATTCATGGTCGTAGTATTGGTTAGCGCTCTGGTTGCCGCTTGCGCTGCTCCGGCTCCTGCCCCGGCGCCAGCTCCTGCACCAGCACCAGCCCCGGCTCCAGCGCCAGCTCCTGCTCCTGCACCAGCACCAGCCCCGGCTCCAGCGCCAGCTCCTGCACCAGCGCAACCAGCAAAGGAAATTAAATGGCGAATGCAGTCCTGGGCTCCCGCTGGTGACCGAGGTTACCAGCAGGACCTGCGATTTGCCGAACTGGTGAACAGCATTTCCGGTGGTCGCTTTATCATTGAGCCTCAGCCCGCGGGCGCCATCGTGCCGGTCAAGAGTGAATTTGAAGCGCTCATGAAGGGCAGCATTGAATGTGCTCATGTAGGCGGAGGCTGGTTTGAGCCCTACAACCGCGCTGGGCCCCTCTTTGCCCAGTGGGTAAACGGCCTCACCGGCACCCAGCTCATCCTGTGGATGTGGGAAGGTGAAGGCGTTGAGCTGGCCCGAGAGATGGCATCAGGCACCGGTGCCTATTTCCTCTCACCCTTCACCCCTTACACGGCAGAGGTGTGGATGCACTCCACGAAAGAAATCAAGTCGCTCGCTGACATGAAGGGACTCAAGATGAGGGTCGGTGTGCCGGTTCTCGTTGAGATTTTCAAGCAGATGGGCGTTTCAGCCGTGGTGCTGTCCGGCGCCGAGGTATATGAATCAATGAAGCGCGGCGTCATTGACGCCTTTGAGTACGTGACACCGGCGGTTAACTGGTCAAACGGCTTCCAGGAAGTCGCTGAGTACGTGTACCTCTCCCCAGTGCGCGCGCCATCAGACAGCCAGGAGTTCTGGTGCAACGAGGAAGCCTGGAAAAAGCTTGACCCTGACCTTCAGGGGCTGGTCCTTGCCGCTGCCAACTCCCTGGTGGGCCCTTACTTCGCCGATGGGGTGAAGATGGACATTGAGGCGATCCAGAATTTCAAGGATTACGGCTGCCAGGTCCTGCCCGTGCCCGCTGATGTTGATGCGGAGCTCAGCAGGATAGCAGCGCCGGTCTACGACAAGATTGCCGCCGAGAGCCCCTTCTACAAGAAGGTGCTTGAATCCCAGCGCGCCTGGAAAGCGGCATGTCTGGAAATGGGCATCCAGTAAACCGGTTGACCATAAGCTCTTTTTACTGATTGCCTTAGTTAGCCCCACCCCGGGCGATTAAGCCCGGGGTGGGGTATAAAGAAGAAACAGGCGATAGTTTATGAGAATTGTACTCAAGACAATTGACACGTTAAGTGAATACAGCGGGAGAATTTTCCTCTGGCTGGTTATCGCCCTGATAGGTGTTCTGGCTTTTGAGACCATCTCAAGATACGTTTTTAACGCACCGACGAACTGGGTATATGAGACGTCGTTCATGATTGGCGGCGCCCTGGCGGTGATGGCCTGGTCCTATACCCATAAACACCGCGGGCACATCAGGGTTGACCTTATCTATATGCACCTGCCGCTGCGTGGCCAGGCCATCATTGATGTCGTCTCATCCATCATCTTTCTTTTCCCGCTTCTCATCGTGTTGCTCTACGGCGGCTACTCCGGAGTGGAGTTCGCCTGGAAAGCACACGAGAAGTTCGTGGAGAGCGACTGGATGCCGCCCGCCGGGCCGATAAAGACGGTTATTTATGTTGGATTCTGTCTTTTCACGCTGCAGGCTCTGGCCCAGTTTTTCCGGGACCTCTATATATTGATAAGGAGCAAGCCTTATGATTGATATCAGCCCGGAACTGTTGACCATCATCATGCTGGGCAGTATTTTCCTCGGTGTTATCACTGGCTTTCCGCTGGCAATACCAATCGGTGGAGTGGCTGTAATTATCGGTTATTTGCTTTACGGCACCACCTCGCTCGACCTTATCTATTCGCGAATCTTTGGCCTCGTCACCAACTACACCTTGCTTGCCGTCCCTCTTTTTATCTTTATGGGTGGCATGCTGGAACGCTCCGGGATTGCGGAGAAAATGTACGATGCCCTTTATCTCTGGCTCGGAGGTCTCAGAGGTGGGCTTGCTATAGTAACCGTTATGATTGGCACCGTCCTTGCCGCTACCGTAGGCATCATTGCCGCCTCTATCACCATGCTTGGCCTGGTGGCTCTACCAGCAATGGTCAAGCGTGGCTATAATAAAAGCCTGGCCAGCGGTACCGTTGTTGCTGCCGGATGCCTCGGCATCCTCATACCTCCCAGTATCATGCTCATCGTTTACGGCCCAATGGCCATGATATCCGTGGGCAAACTATTCATGGCGGCTTTTCCCGCCGGATTCATGCTCTCTGGTCTGTATATTACCTACATCGCTATTCGCTGTATAGTAAAGCCATCAGATGGACCGGCCATACCTCACGAAGAGCGAACGGTACCTCTTTTGAAAAAGACGACCATGCTCCTCAGCTCAATAGCCCCGACCGCCATATTAATCTTGGCGGTGCTTGGGGTGATTTTCTTCGGTATCGCTGCGCCCACTGAAGCCGCTGCTTCAGGTGCAGTTGTGGCTACCCTCCTTGCCCTCGCCTACCGGCGCTTGACCTTCAAGATTTTCACCGGAACTGCACTGGAGACTTTAAGGCTTACAGGCATGATACTGCTCATCGGGAGCTGCGCTTTTGCTTTCGTAGGCATTTTCCTAAGCGCTGGCTGCGGCAAAGTGGTTGAGGAGCTCATACTGTCTGTGCCAGGCGGCAAGTGGGGCGCTTTCGGCATTATCATGTTCATTATCTTTATGCTCGGCTTTTTCATTGACTGGATTGGTATATTATTCATTATCATCCCCATCATCTCCCCTCTGGTTGAACCCCTCGGTTTTCACCCGCTGTGGTTTGCCATGATGGTTTGTGTAAACCTGCAGACCTCGTTCATGACTCCTCCCTTTGCTCCTGGTATATTTTTCCTGAGAGGCACTGTCAGTCCAGATCTCGGGCTATCCATGGCAGACATCATCAGGGGCGTGATACCCTTCATTCTCCTGGTACTTGTCGGAGTGGTACTACTGGTTGTCTTTCCTGAAATAATACTCTGGCTTCCAGATAAGATGATAAAATAAAACTTAGCTCCAAGCTGTAATGGCTGCTGTTTAAGACTAAGCAACCAAAACGGTACAAAACAAAAAAACCGCCAATTTTGGCGGATTCCAATCTCAGTGGCGTCCCTGGAGGGATTCGAACCCACGACCCGCTGCTTAGAAGACACGAACTGAATTTCCAGGGATTTTCAAACTTTTTGAGGCTAATTTAACCCGGAGACTTGAGCAAAATCCGCCGAAGCAGCTGGTTTTGTTCTCCGGGTCATCACCTCCTTTTTCAAAGAATCGTTTTAGATATTCTGACTCTAAAACTAGGTAAAGTCAAGGGAGACCGTTGTTTCATTCTGCAATTCATCTGCATCCAACGTTATCCAACATTTAGTAATAAATGAAAATTCAGGGACTAGCATGTCTATCACCTTCCTCTAGTGAGGTGAAGGAAATGAAAAAATAAGCCTCCCTAATTAGGGAGGCTTTGATTGTAAAGCTATGCTTTTTGACGCTATTAATCAGATGTCCTGAAAAGACGGAATATGTCCAACGTTCGATCTGGCACTCATAAATTCTTTAACTCTACAGAGTTAGCTTTGTGTACGGAAAACGATCCACCCAGCACAACAAGAATCTGGAAAGTCTTAATTTATTTAACTTATCTTTATTCAACGATTATTTCAGCAGTAGCGCTCATTCCATCTCTGATAGGTGAGTTTTCCGGAGTATCGAAATCAATCTTGACCTCGTACTCTTTTTCCTCGTCCTCGTCTTCAAACAAAACGGCCCCGGATTCCCGGGCAACCGGAGAGATAAAGGTAACCCACCCTTCAAGGATCATCCCCGGCATGGCATCAACACTAATCATGACCTTCTGCCCGGTTTTCACCTTGACGACATCAAGCTCATCTACTCGGGCGGTGAGTTTCATATGCCTCAGGTCAATAAGCTCAACGATGATTGTCTCGGTATAGGCTGCGGGCAGCAGGAATTCTCCCTCTTGCACCCCGACTTTGGATACAACCCCGTCGAACGGGGCAATGATAGTTGCTTCTGTCAGTCTTTTCCTGGCCTGATCTAAAGATTTCTGGGCTAAACTCACATTTTGCTGGGCTAATTTTACATTTTGCTGAGCATGCTCTGCAGATTCCCTGGCGGCCTCAACTTCCAAGGTTTTAATAACCAATTCGTCGCTCAGCTTATCCAGGTTCCTCTGAGCTTGGGCCTCGGCCCATTGGGCAGCTTCCAGTTGCATTTTGGCGATAGCTACTTCTTCGGTATCGTAGGCGTTCGTTTTGGCGTCCAGTACTGCTTCCGCTGCATCCAGCCTTGCCTGGGCATAGGTTATCGTTGCCTCTGGAAGGTTTTGGTCCAGGGCGTACTGCAGAAATGCCTCAGCATTTTCTACGTCTTTTTTGGCGACTTCAATATCCGGCCAGGTGTATACGTCACGGGTTTCGTCAAGGTAATGCGCCGCCGACCTTACATCTATCTGGGCATTATATAAAGTAAGCTCCAGCGCTTCCTCAGTATCTTGGGTATTTTCCAGGTCGTGTTCAGCTGTTTGGTAGGCCAGCTGCGCTTGAGTCAGGGCTACCTGCGCTTGGGTCAGAGCTACCTGTTCCTGGGTCAGAGCCACCTGCGCCTGGGCTTCAGCCAGTTCCAGAGCACCGGTGTCAAGCTCAGCCAAGACGTCACCTTTCTCGACCCTGCCCCCCTCTTTGACAGCTACCCGGGATACCCTGCCGCCGCTGCCAAAAGTCAGCTTCTCGTGATATAGGGCTTCTATATTCCCATCCCCAGAGACGGTGACGTTAACGTCACTTTTTACGGCATCCGCCGGTGGCTCCTGGTCACCACCGCTACAGCCAACAGTCGATACTACGAGCAGCCCCAGCAATATCATACCCATGATTCCACGTCTTTTCATTTATCAGCCTCCATTGCTCTGAAAGTGTTTATGCAACACGCTCAGCTTAATCCCTTTCTTATTTTCGGAATAGTGGCGAAGTAAACGATTAACGACAAGCTGAGTACCATCGCAGTACAAAAAAGCACCGTTCCCCAGTCGGCTGTCTTGGATAGTATCAGGTTGTTCGCTTTGTAAGCCCAGTAGAAAGGACTCCAATACATTGTCCACTGCCATTTGTCTGCCAGAAACTCGTATACTGCAATTGAACCGGCTATGGGTAGAAACAAGAGTTTCACACTTCCGGCAGCTTCCATCACGTCCTCACTGGAAAGCCCTTGAAGGAAGCCGACTACAAGGCTTAATATCATGGACGTAAGACCGACAAGCACGACCATAAACCAATTAATATCATAGAAGCCGGTTATCAGAACGGCCCCGATAATTCCCAGCAGTGCCGATACTCCCCCCAAAAGGCTTTTACCCATTACAAATCCTGTTTGTGAAATAGGAGTAACATTTATAGCGTTTATTGTATTCTCTGCTTTTTCCTCAACTATGCTCATCGCGATCAACATACCCGCCAGCATTATGGTCATGAGTATCAACATATTAACAAGCTTTGCTTTGAGCGGCGGTACTGTTCTGCCGAAGGATATCAACCGGGCAGTGGTTTCCTCCTTGGTAGCTCCCAGCTCATACAACGTATTTAGCTGAACCGCATATTCCTCCACTATCTCCGATTCGTTGCCTTGAAGGATAATCTCGTAGCTATTACTGCTGGGGACTATGGCAGCGATGTCGTCCCTCTTTTCAACGCGCCTTTCGAGTTCATCCATGCTGCTGAACAACTCCACCTTTGAAAACTGTTCCATATACTCTATATGCTCTGCATCATCACTCTTCAGCATGGCTAACTTCACCGTGGTGTCGTTGAGCCCCGGGGCGAACAACGTTATACCCGTGGCTAAAATCAATGGCACGACCATTATGTATGCAGCCATGGCATCTCTTCTGGAAGACAGGAAGTCCTTTCTAAATATCACTAATATCTTTTTTATCATCTCCGGACCTCTCTACACGGTCAGTGTTTTCTTAAACCTTATATTTGCCAGCACGAACAGCACCGAACCACCAGCCAGAAATACAAGCGAGTAGGCTAAAACATACCCGGCGTCACCATTCAGCATTATCTCCTTGAATCCCTGCAACAGCGGATATGAGGGGAAGAACCTCAGCCAAAGAGGGTCAAAACTGGGGATATAGTAGGAGAAACCCGGCAGCATTAGCGAAATCATAATTGCATACATGACACCGAATGCCTTCGATATGTTATCGAAGAAACTGGCCACCAGCAGCCCCAGAGATGCCAGGGCGAATGTCGTGATTATCAGGAAAACATAGAAGAGCCAATAATTGGGCTGACCTCCCATCACGGGTATCGTGATAATGGAGGACGACACTACTACGGTGGTCAATATCACGAATATCTTCGTAATGAGATATTTCCATATCGAGGAAGGCGTTACGGCAAAGGCGCGTATGACGCCCTCCGCCTTATCGTAAAAGATATATGCCATCACGATGAAAAAGCCCATGAGAGAGCCCATATAGGCAATGAAAACCGGCACCAGGTTCTCCCTGTTATTCAGCGTTTCCGCCGCCCCCAGTGTCCTCACTACCTGCTTGTCTTTCTTCGAGTCTATTACGCCGGGTGACTTACTGTGGCTTATATAAAGCAGGTTCTTGAGTCTATCCGTCTCGTACCCTTGCAGGTAATACGTATATGAGACCTTACCCCGGCCATTCATCGAGGCGATGGCGCCTATCTCACTCTCGCCGTAGGCAAGCCTCATCATATCCTCTTCGGTCTCGGCATAATATACCGTTTCCTCAAGCTCTCCGGTTGATGAGTCCAGCACTTCAATAGTTTCAAGCTCAACAACCTTTTCGTCATCGAAATCGTATGCCGTCGTCTCGCCTGTCTCCTGGCTCTTAGTCCCGAATTCCGCAGGTTTTAGTACGAATTCAGTAGAGTCAGCGAGTCTGGCTTCTCCCTTTTCAATGCTTCTGTCCTTCAGGTACTCCGCTATCCTTTCAGGCATGTCGTTATATACAAACTGTTTGCTATCGCTTGTGGAAGTCTCACTTACCACGAAGAGAAGTACCGCAAGCAGGATAACCGCCATGGCGATTTCAATGTAAAAGTAAAAGCCTCTGGCGGCGATCTTCATCTCTTTCAGGTAATTACTTAACAGTTTCATTGTATATAAGTTCCCTTCCGGTAACCTGAATGAAAATCTCCTCCAGCGTCGCTTCTTTAGAATGCATCGTCCGTATCTCATATTTATTGACGATTTCCGCGATGCGTTTTCTTCCCGGCTCATCAACGGTTTTCAGCGTTTCCTTTACCACTTTGCCGTCAGCGATATACTCAATATCGATAAGCTTCTGACCGTATTGCAGCTTCAGGTTCTCTGGTGAATCGATAAGCTTTATCTCACCATCAATAATAAAGGCAACCCTGTCACATAAAGCATCGGCAAGAAACATATTGTGAGTTGTCAGGAACGAAGTTGTCCCTTCTACGGTTTCCTCCCTGATAATATCCTTTATGTTTTCAGCTATTGCAGGATCCAGCCCTGTCGTTGGCTCGTCTAAAAACCAGAGTTCCGGATTATTTATCATGGAACGTGCAAAAGTTAAGCGGTGCTTCATCCCTTTGGAAAACTCACCGGCCCTTACATTTTCTTTTCCGTCCAGTCCGACTAAACGAATAAGTTCCATTGGGTCACGAGTAGGGACATCAAATAGTTTGGCGTAATACTCCAGATTTTCCCTAGCTGTTAGCTTGCCATATACATTTGACTGCTCAAAAGATACACCGATTTTGTTGAATCTTTCGTTTTGCACTTTTCTAATATCATAACCCGCGACCATCACTTCGCCGTCCTGTAGTTTTAACAAGCCTGTTAAAATACCCTGCGTTGTAGATTTGCCAGCACCGGAGGGTCCCAGGAATCCAAACGTCTCTCCTTTTGATACCTCGAAACTTATGTTCTTTACGGCAAAGTTTCCGTCTTCATTGTAAGAATGAGACAGGTTTTTTACTGAAATCATATCCCTGTCCTCCAAATCATTTTTCATCGTCCAGCCTCGGCTTCCCCATTATGCCGTAGAGGAAAATGGGCATCGTATCTTGTAGCCACTTGCGGTTTTGCTCGGGGTCTTCAGACAAGCCGGATGAAACTGCTATGCCATTACGCACTATATCAAAATAGCGCATGATAGTGTCCGTGGACAGCTCCGGATTAACATATCCTTGCTTCTTGCCTTCTTCATAGAAGTCGATTATACTCTGCCTCATTTCTACCATGTATACCGAGTCGACAAACTGCCGGATTTCGGGGTCTTCGGAGAGTATCATTTGCATAAACTCTCCCTGGTACTGGCCCAGCATATCTGACTTATATAAAAGAATTTGCTCCATTTTTCCCAGGAAGGAGAGGTCTCCGTCAAAAATTTTGTGGAAGTCTGCCGCCGTATTTGTAAGGAAATACTTGACTGTGGCACGCACTAGGTCTTCTTTGCTGCCGAAGTGATTGTAGACGGTGGCCGGGGAAACCCCTGCTTTCTGCGCGATATCATTTGTGGTGGTTTTTTTAATCCCGTGAACCTGGAAAAGATCCAGTGTTGCCCGCAAAATCCGCTCTTTATTTCGTTCCGCCCTGCGCTCGTAAGCGTTCATCACATTGCCCCTCTTGATTAATACTAGAATATATTAATATTAAATATAATAAATCTAATTTATCTAATTTGTCAAGAATGGGGATGCCGCATTCTCTCCGTACTTTTGGGGGAAAAGACTCACTGGAGGTTTTTTGAACCGTAAAAGCGTAATTTAGAATTAGCCTTGAGCGAGAAACAAGGCTGGCAATGAAGTATTTTGTAAGATTTGTAAGATAATATAGTTTGAGCCATCAATGTTAGCTACATTACAGGGGTAAATACGACAACATAGCGGCTCGCCCGGTCTTTAGAAGGCTTAAACTCAATTTCCAGGGATTCTTCTAACTTGTGAGGCTAACTTAACCCGGAGATTTGAGCAAAATACGCCGAAGCAGCGGGTATTTATTTCTCCGGATTATCACCTCCTCTTTTAAATCACTCTTCTGTCATTTTCACTCTCCATGTTAAGATAAAGTCAAACACCCCATAGATGTCCTTACGGTGGCATAGAGAGTTTAAAAATCATTCCTCTTAACTAGTCAAATTGAGCTATTTGTATCACTAGGACAGTACTTATAGGGGATTTACATTTTTGCCCCAGGTATTAGAATGTAAATAAGCGAGAGATAAAAAAATAATAATGAAACCGAAATAAAACCAAGTGGAAATGGTTGGTTTTACATTTAAAACGGTAGCGCCTGATTTGGAGTTGAGCGTAACTTTTGTATTTTCAATATTTACCAGTATGGCTACTTATATCAATCTTAAGATATAAATGCATCAAATAAGGAGGATCATCTAATGTCAAATAGATTGCTGAAAACATTTATAGCCATAGTTTTGGCCTTCTGCTTGGTCTTTGGATTCAGTGGGTCAGCCTCTGCTCAACAGTCAAGTGATGAATTGTGGATAGTTACGTTAAGCGATTGGGCAGATGCAGGTAGAGCTAAGGAGTGGGTGGCATCTCATAATGGTCATGTTCGCGTAGAATATCACGTTATACCAGCGATGGCTGTCTCTCTAAATCCAAGAGCGGCCGAAGAGATGGAACGGGTCCCTTGGGTAAAGAATGTTATACCTGACCAAAGAGTATTTAAGGTCGATGCACCATATGAGTGGGGCGTAGAACGAGTAAATGCTGATGATGTGCATCTAACTGGTAATAAAGGTGGCGGAGTAAATGTTGCCGTCTTAGATACCGGGATAGACTATTTACACATTGACATTAGAGATTGTTATTACGGTGGCTATGACTTCGGTGGATCATTTTTTATTTTTGGAGGGACTGATGCTGATCCTATGGATTACGATGGGCATGGAACCCACTGTGCGGGTATTGTAGCTGCTGAGTATAATGATTTTGGGGTAACCGGAGTCGCTCCGGAGGCACGCCTTTATGCTGTTAAGGTATTCGATGATATGGGATATAGCCTTTATAGTATGGTCATTGCTGGGCTGGAGTGGTGCATGGAAACGCATAACGACAGTAACCCTGACAATGATATCCAAATAATATCAATGAGTATTGGTAGCGCTGTAGATGCAGGAGATCCTGGAATAGAATCCTGGATCAACGAAGCCTATCAAGACTACGGTATATTGATAGTGGCTGCTGCTGGCAATGAGTATAGCGGTATAGACACAGTAATATACCCTGCCAGGTATCCAAACGTTGTTGCTGTAGCAGCTACTACTATAGATAATACCAGAGCATCTTTTTCAAGTACCGGACCTACTGTGGAATTGTCAGCTCCAGGCGTTGGTATTCGCTCTACAGTTCTCAATCATGGGTACGAGACATGGAGTGGCACTTCTATGGCCTGTCCGCATGTATCAGGTACTGCCGCACTGGTGATGAAAGCTCATCCGGATTGGACTAACGTTCAGGTTCGAGAGCAACTACAGAATACGGTTGTTGATCTTGGCACTCTAGGAAAGGATGATTTTTACGGATATGGCCTCGTAGATGCATACGCCGCAGTAGCCCCGACAGGAAATTTGCTACCAGTAGCTAATGCTGGCCCGGACCAG
>Ga0180437_10008398_pt1 | contig 13133 bp, 16 predicted proteins | sample SS_ome_4_FD_132410 | JGI IMG/M metagenome (GOLD analysis project Ga0180437, IMG submission 132410) | Hypersaline lake sediment archaeal communities from the Salton Sea, California, USA - SS_3_D_1 metaG | ecosystem: Environmental > Aquatic > Non-marine Saline and Alkaline > Hypersaline >...
ACCACACGATTTCTGACACGAATGCAGCAGGAGCCACGAGAAACGGAAATTGCATTGTCACCGGCCTCACCAATGTTGTCGGAGACAACACCAACTATGCATGTGATTACAACGTGGTCTGCGGGGGTACGCAAAACGATATAGGGGTGGGAGCCACGACTGCAACGTCTCAAAACATCATCGGCGCGGGTACCAACAACGTAGTGTTGGATGGTGAGAACTCTGGCGTGTTCTGTGGTACCAACAATCAGGTCACAAATTCCAACAACGCAGCCGTTGTCTGTGGTGACAACAACTTGGTAGGAAGTGCCGGTTTCGCGGCAAACAGCAGTGGGGTGTTGGCTGGATCTGCAGCCATAATCGGACAGTCCACGGCTAGTCCATTTTGTGCCATTCTTTGTGGTCTTAACAACAGGATAGAGACAGACGGCACCGGAGGCTCTGTCATAGGCGCAGGGCAAGCCAGTCGAATCTCCTGCGACTTTGCTGGTATCCTCGCTGGCGAAAACCAACACATTGATTCCGATTGCGGGTGGTCTGCCATCGTGGCTGGAGATAGCAATCGGATTGGCACGGGAACGTCGTCACAGTATAACTTCATCGGAGCAGGTGATGGTCACAACATTGGAGACACAGATGATACCTTCAGATCCGGAATCGTTGCTGGAGCAAACAACAGGATCGACAGTGGTGAAAGGCACTTTATTGGAGGTGGTACCAGCAACGCCATCGTTGTGGCCGCAGCCAACAACAACGGCATCGTGTGTGGAGAGACAAACACAATCAGTAGTGCGAACGCCGTGGATTCTTGCATCGTGTGTGGAATGAACCATGCGATCAATTTCTCCTATTCTGCCGTTGTTTGTGGTACGAGCAACATTGTGAATGCTAATCGAGCATGCATCATAGGTGGTGATACAAACGAGATTCTCGCTGGTGGAAATGGATCGATCATTTTGGCTTCCAGTCAAATCGACACAGATCGCACCTATAGCGTTTTCTTTGCTGGGAACAAGGGGATCTTGACTTATGGCGCCCCCAATGGAAGCAACGCCATGGTCAACTGGGGAGATCATATGTGGATCGGTGATTCCGTGCTGAACGCATCAACAACCGCGCTTCACCTGAACGTTGGCGACACTGCACCCAACGCCGGCGCTCTCACCCTGAACCCTCCACCCGGAGGAGGTGCAACGGAATGGTACCTCAACGTCGACGTTTGGGCCAACGGTGCCAACAGGACGGCATACATTCCCATCTTTTGGTGATTCGCGTTTGCAATAAACTACCTAATGTATTACTTACTATCCAGCGACGAATGGCTTCTGCGGTTGCCTTGTACGTTCGTTGCTTGAGAAGAGGAGAACCCGTTCCACCTGAGGTCAGAGAGGGCTACCGTGAATATCGCCGCGCAAGACAAACACCTGAGCAAAGAAAAAAACACAGCGAATATTGCAAGCACCGCTACGCAACGAACGAAGAAGTTCGAAGAAGAGTACATCACCTGCACCTAAATCCGGAGGAATATCAAAAATGGAGAGAGCACGTCAACGAACGTAACAGAGAGCGATTTCGCGAGGATCCAGAATACCGAGAGCGCAGGCAAGCGTACCAGAAACGCCCGTCGATCGTGTATTGCAGATATAAAGCGGATGCCATCAAAAAAGGACGAACATGGAACCTCACGTTGGAACAAGTGACCGAATTGATTCAAGGGGATTGTCGTTATTGCGGTAGACAGGCAACCGAGACCGACCCGAACGGCATTGATCGCATCGACAATCGCATTGGTTATGAACCAACAAACGTGCAATCATGCTGTACACGTTGCAATTGCATGAAATGCGATTTGCCAGAGGATGCCTTTTTGATGCACATCACTGCAGTTTTCGCATTTCAGTCAACCGAACATGTCATCCCAAGATCCGACAACAGCCTTCGATTTCCTTGCGCCTTGTTGTTTTCCTACAAAGAAATGGCCAGAAAAAAAGGCAGAGAATTTGCATTGGACAAGAAACAGGCATATAGTCTATTTTTCTCACCCTGCATTTATTGTGGACATTTTGATGACGAGTATTTGAATGGAATCGATCGTTATGTCAACGACCTACCATACACACCCGAAAATTCCGTATCATGCTGCAAGCAGTGCAACAAAATGAAGTACACTATGGAACCCGACGTGTTCATCAATCACATCGTGGACATCGCCATGCATTGCGAACTCTGGCGTTCATTCCACACGCAGGAAGCAAAGATAGTCATCTGACATGCGAAGGCATGCAAATGTCCACGGTTTGTCTTCTTGTTCAACCCTTCGTTCAAAATCATCAATGACCAACTGTGAGTTGTAAGTAACATCATGAAAGAGTTTTTTCCAGCTTGCAATGCTGCCAGTTCCTTTTCCAACGCAAAGCCAATCGCACCAGGTTGGGTGACGCGTATTCAGATTCATGTACTCCCTAACCTCGACCTGAGAAGGCCGACAGCACCTTTTGAGCCAGAGAGCAAACGTGGTCTTCCCTCCACTAGAAGGGCCAAAAACGTTGACTTCTTTGCCACGAAACTGCTCCGAGGCCGTTTGAGCATCCATGATTTTTTCCTTTCCATAAAAGACATAAGACCGCGATGAAGACAAACACAGCTCGCTGCTGCCGTCGTTGCAATCGTAGGCGCAAAAGGGGATCGGGCAACGCCTTTCTTCACCACCTTCTTTCCCTGACATGTTTGGAGCCAGGGGGTTAAGGGTGTCAATAAACCACTTGCCATCTGCGTTTCCGTGTTTGTATATAACATATGAGCTGAGGTGCAAGACGGAATGCGTCGCACCCCCACAACCGCCGTTGGTCTTTATCAGCGATATAGACAAAGAGGAGAACCAGTACCTCCGGATGTTCGTGCAGAATACAATCGTTATCATCGAGAGCTTGGGAAGCGTCGCGCCAATGATCCAGAGATTAGAGAAAGGCGCAACACAAAACAGAGAGAACGGTATGCCACAGATCCAGAATATCGAAAAAAGGTCAAGGAGCTAAGCAAACACTCTCACCCACGACAAAAAGATTCAGAGGCTCGTGAGCATTATAACAAGGTTGTAAGAAAAAGACCAAGCTATCACTTTTCGGCATACAAATCAGATGCGAAACATCGTTCGCTCTCTCGGAACATTGATCTTGAACAGTTTACGAGGTTGGTGCACGACGATTGTGTTTATTGTGGAAAATCTGCAACCAGTGAAGTTCCCAACGGAATTGATCGCATTGATAATGACCTCGGTTACGAGGTGGAAAACGTCCAAAGTTGTTGCAGAATCTGCAACACGATGAAGTCGAACTTACCCGAAAAAGGCTTCTTTTCCCATGTTCGCGCTGTTTATTTCTTTCAAACAACTAAGAAAACCTGTGAAAGATACATTCCTTTCGAATGCAGTGGTAAAAGGCTCCCAGGCACTGTACTTTGTTATTATAAGAGGAATGCCAGGAATCGCAGTTACGAGTTTACTCTCACAAAAAACGAAGCATTTGATCTATTTTTCTCTCCGTGTTTTTATTGTGGACATTTTAAGGAAGGGGCACTCAACGGTATAGACCGACGGAATAATGAGCTGGGATATACGAAGAGTAACTCTGTTCCTTGCTGCTTCCTGTGCAACCGCATGAAGAACGTTATGGTAGCAGACCAGTTCGTTGATCATGTAGGCGAGCAAACCAGTAAACATAATAACTGAAAACCATTAATACACGAAAGTTCGGGTGGGTCTCGTCGCGAGGAAGGCACCGTGTGTTGTCATTGATGCGCCAGAAGGGGCAAAGCAGCAAGCATCACAATCGCCTGGATTGCAGTGGAGAGCACATTGAGGGATTCCCACGGGCAAATCTCCTCTGAGATCGCGAGATTGGTTGAAGTTTGTGGTAAGGAAGGTTGCGTCTCCTCTGAGACCCTCCAAGAAAGCGAGGTCGCGAGGTTCGTCAATCACGGTGTCTGCGAAGACGCTGCAATCCTGCTTGATCTTACACGGATCGCACGCAACCTGGCCAATCGAGCAAGGATCGTACCTGGAGTAGTCCATGTCGCAATAGGTCCCACAAGCCTCGTCTGGGCCAGGGAACATGGTGTCGCCGCTGCTCAGGCCGTTTGCAGTGGCATAGCCGGGCTTACCTACCTTCTTGCATCGGGATGCGCTGGAGAGGTTGTTCCCGCAGGACTCGGTGATACATCCGTTGATCATGTAACGGGGTTTCACGTAAGACCCAAGATGGGTGTAGTCGGCATCAACGCTGCCTTCGTAGCATGATTTGGGAAGTGGGCCCATCGTTCCATCGCGGAAAGTCTGGAAACCCGTGGTGGGGTCGACGATGCAGTTTCCGGTGCAGGTTGAAACTCCGGGGTTTGGTGGTGCGGCCTGTGCTGCAGCTGGAGGGGTTTCCTTTGTTTTTTTGTTCTTCTTCTTCTTCTTACCCCAGATTGCCTGGTATCCGTAGTATCCACCAACTCCGAGACCCACAAGGAGAAGGAGGGCAACGACGATAACCACCCACTGCTTGTACGGGCGACCCGCGATCAAAACGGTCTTGGTGAATATGTTGGGCCGTGCAGCAATGTCTGGAAAGTCCATTTCTTTTAGGGTCCGACATCACAAAAAAATATTGAGGGAAACAAGTCGAGGCTTTATTGTCTACATCGGGTCCTCGGTGTTGGCCCGAGCAACAAAAGCGGCGTCGGCGTCGGGCATCTCAATGTCCGACTGTTTTTGCTCCTCGATGGCCTTTCTTTCCAGGGCCGCCTCTCTGGCAGCCTTCAGCTTTGGATCGCTCAGGTCGAAGCAGGGCTCGTTGGTGACCTGTGGGATGACAAAGACCTGACGAGCCACGCCCGTGATGCCGAAGGATGTTTTGCCGATAAAGTAAATCGAGGGGGCTTCCACCAAGATGGATCCTTCAGAAAAGTTGGGGACGTCCTCGTACGATGGCAGCGGCTCGAGAAGTGGGTCCAGCAACAGCGTGGCACGATCGCCTTTGGTCGTGACAGTGAATTTGTTGGTTGGTGAGTACTCCTCCTTTGCTGGTTTCAGAAGGGGGACGTAACGCTCCAACACCTGTTCTCTGCTCTTTTTGATGCCAAACCAATCCTCGGATCTCTGCACTGCCACGTCAACAACAGCCTCGTCGAATTCCATGCAAAATCTGGCATACTCGGGGTCCGTGACGTTCATGGTGATCTTCAGGTCGATCTTATCCTGCTGGTTTTTGAATGCAGAGATCCCGAACGGGAAGCACTCGACCGGGGTTTGCCATCTGACGGCGGTGACTTCGCTGCCATATTTCAGCGGCACGGTACTGCGACCCTTTGTCGTTTTTCGTCCAAAGCGGAGTTTGGTGCGATCGAAGGTTTTGTACTCGAACGTTTTTCCGAAAACTTGGAGGGCTTTGGTGGTTGCGGTGGGTTTTTTGGTTGCCATGGTCCTGTATTGGGAACAAATCAACTTGATATATACAGACAGAGAAATATTCAGTCCATTCAAACGCAGGCATATGTGCTGTCCAAAATTTTGCAAAATTCACGATAGTGTCTATCGTCCCGACACGTGTTCGTGATTATCTGGCAGGTAGTGGGGTAGGGTTGGCGAAAAACAGCGGAGCGGTGATAGGCCAGGTACATCGGTCTCTTGGTATCGGCAGGTAGGTAACGAATCACGGCATCGGCCCCGTAGCCCTTCCTCAACTCGGTGGACACCCTCTTCGCCATGGCAACAGCGTAGGTTTTGCCGATGTTGGTGTCAGTATATGTCTCAGGGTTCAGCAGCAGAACAGGTAGCGAGAAAAACGGATGGAGCCGCCCCGCGATGGCTGCATTGAACTTGTTCAACGGGATTTGACAATAGCAGAGAAACAGAAAGATGACGATGTCGGTGCACATTTGCAGGAATTCATCATCGTTGTCGACCACCAGCTTCAGGTATGCCCGCTCCTCTGTTTCGTCGTCCAACCCAAAGCTGATCTTTCCCACGTCTTCGTATGGGGTGAGGTGAGACCCAACGCTGAGTTTCTCGCATCCGACCATGGTGTACACATCGTAGACAGTTTGCGAAAGCAAGCCAACAAGGTGACCGTGCACGGGAAAGGTTCGAGTGAAAACCGTATGTCGAGGTGGATCAGTCTCCGACAAAGCACAACCCTTTACAGCACCAACTTTCAAGGAAACGATGATATCAAAATCGCTCGTAAGCGGGACCTTCGACATCCCCGAGAGAGCATACAACACTTCTGGATTGCACCTTTCCATCACAACGAAAAATGAGAATGATATCAAGACAAACGCGCGCGTTTGCTTATACCGCTGCACAGAATTTCACGATTCAACGATCGCGTCAGTGATTTTGATTGAAAAATTTCACGATTCAACTGCCCTGCAAATCGCGCGATCCTGGAATTTGCTGAGAATTCGCGCAGCCAAATACAGAGGCGTGCTGCCATTCGAAACACAAAGCAATTATGCTTCCCAAGAAAGTGTTTGTTTCTGGAATGCCCCTGTTTCTGCGGGGCTGGAACGGTCTTTATGAATACGATGAGGACAAGAAAGAGTATCACATGGTCAACCACATGTACTATGGGCTTTGGATCGTCCATTGTTGCATAGCTTTCGACGAAACGCAAAAATGGTGGATTTTGCGCACACACCATGGCCATGGCCCTTGTGTCGCCAGGTCAACATCAGACAACCCTTGCGGAGCTTACGTTGGTTGCGGATCAGTGCGCGTGGACCCTGAAGAATCTTTGAACACTTGGTGGAACAGCAACAGTGGACTTGTTGCGATGGGGACCCCTTTGGTTGCGGCCGCCTTGGGCCTCGTTTATTACCTTGCGTGAAACAATCAATCCTTCTTGTGCAAAAATATGAGCTTTAGCTGAGCAAACTCAAAACTTGCAACCCTGACCTTGCGACGTGGATCGTAGTTCACCTGCACACTGGAGTTGAGTTTTCTTCCAAGTTGACAAATAAACGGTAAATCCTCTAAAACATGTTTTCCCACATGCACGTGTGGAAACTGAAACACGTTTTGCCACAATTTTACATGCAGTTTTGCGTCGACGATATTCGCCGTTGCAGGAAATGTCCTGTTTTCGAACTGGTACTTGAAAGACCTTTCACCCACAAAGTTTTCTTGCAACAAGGATCGCAATGGGAACTGCCGATCAAAGCCCTGTGCGGCGTGATCAAGAATTCTGAAATCTTGGAACACATCCTCACAACGCAAATGAAAGAGTTTTCTTAACCACCACATCGCATCGTGCATGAAATCATCGCTTAGATGCTCTGCGAGACCAGGTTCTTCGATATCCACTCCGTCCAGGATTTTCTGGATTTCTTCCGTTGTTTCCCAGTTAGCCAGCAGTCCTTTCTTTTTCAGATAATCATCCAAACGTTCGTTTGCAAGCTGTTCTGCAGATTGGTCAGCATCGGCAGACGCAAGCATCAACTCGATAACTTCGGGTTTGAAGGAGCACCTTTCTAACGCTTTACGTGTGTAAGCCATTATCCGCTATTTTTCTCCAATCAATAAATTTCCATAACCGCAACCGCGATCGCGAGCACGATACCCGCAGCGCACATCACCTCCAGCACAAGCGCAAATTCATCTTCTTCCGTCATGGATAAAGAGAAGTGTTGCAAAATCTTTGTTTCGGTTGTTGAAGAAATTAAAGAAGTCGAATGGGACACCGACATCATGCTGGCGGCCAAGGAGGCGGAAACGGGCGTTGTTAACAAAGTGATCGTTCCCAGCAAGAAAAGGAACCTTTTATTTTCCTGCGTGTGCAACGGGCTGACGCTGTGCCTGACCGTTTCAACGAGGCTTCGCTTTGCTCGCGATTCCCGACTTCCGTGCATCCTGGTTTCAAGATGCGAGTCGGAGAGATATGCCAGCAACGTCGTTTTGAACCATCGCATTCATTTCCACGCAACGCCGGATGGTCGCGTGCTTGCTCTTGTGGCCAACTGCGAGTTCATGGGCAACAACGATGCAAGGAAACAAAGGGCTGAGCTGCAAGAAGTTACCGACCACATGCTAAGGCGCTTTCTTCAGATGTGCAAGGTTCTCCAGTCAACACACAACCCCTGGGAGTGGGAAACCATCCCGATCAGAAAAGGCGCACAGTATCGTCTCAATATTGACCGGCCCGATGGTATGGTTCAGGTAGAAGAAAGTCCAATCGAAGAGGAGCTCCAGCGTGCTTGCACTGTGCGTTGATCGGTCTGTCGATCTCCATGACTGCTCTGAACTCTGAGATATCCCTTTGATAGTAATCATTGGCCTGTTTCATGACAGACATGTTTCTGCAAACCCTGTTGAATACCGTGCGGTTCAAACGATCAACGTAGTAGTTCACGTACCAGATCGCCCTGGGGTCGTCTGGTGGCAGATGGGCGATGGACCTCAGTGGGTCCAAATTATTGTATGCGCCGTATGGCATGTCATCGGTGTATGCTCTGTTCATAAATTCTCTCAACACCTTCTCTTCTGGCGGGGCATTGAAACCCTGGGTCATGACCCACTTCTGAAGATAGGCAACATTTTGCGGGCTCATGAACTTCTGGAAAATCAGGGGGTATTGATCTGCGAAGGGTTGGTATTGCAGCGCGGAGCCATCCCTGAGCGCGTTGTATGAGCACGAGCCGTCGGCACAATAGGGAAACCCAGCACCTCTGTTCCAGTAACACGACATATTGCTTTGCCCACCCGACAACAAAAAAACCACAAAAATGAGCGGACACTGAGGCGTCAAATTTTTTTCGTAATCTCAGGCATAAATTCATCATGACAGAGCAAGTTCTTCCACATAACAAAAACAAGAACCTGGAAGCACGCAGGGCCAACTTCGAAACCCTCTACAACGCGGTGCGTGGCACCCCGGCCGTGGTCTCCAACGCAACGGCGGCTGCCCAGGTCGCGACGCCCATCGCCGCAGCAACAACCCTCACTGCTGCTCAGTTGCTCAGTGGTCTGATTGTTTGGGATAACACCGCTCCCGGTATGGCGCTGACTCTCCCGACTGCTGCCAGTCTTGTCGCTGCGATTCCGAACTGCAGAGCCGGCGACTACTTCGATGTCGTGTTTTATGCCTCAACCACGAACGCCATCGTCATCACGGCTGTCGCCAGCTTCACACTCGTCGGCAGCACGGCTTTGGTTGGTGATGCAAACCATCGCGCGATGTTGGTGCGCTGCATCGTGACCAACGCGACGTCCGGGACCGAAGCGGCAGTCGCGGTCATCGTTGGTGCTGATAATTAAAATTTCTACTTAGGCAGGTGTTCCATGGTGTTCCATGGCCACGGAACACCGAACTCTCGGAAATCGGCTACGAAATCGCCCGAACTAACGGAAATCTGCAAAAATCCGGAAAAACGGGCCGTGTTCCGTGTTCCATGGAACATTTTTATTTTTCAAATCGAGGAGGGCCGAGTCATTGAGTCAAATAATAACTTTTTTCCGAATCGATGTATTGATATTTTTTGGAAAAAGGGCAAGTTATTAAAAAACAAGAACATGTTGTTTTCAAGGAAAAATGTATGTTTTCCGTTAGTTCAGGCCGTTTTGTGTCTGATTTTCGACTGTTGGAGGTAAATCCTGGACGGAACAGTGATGGAACACGCCAGATACTATCTGTCGTGGGGTGCGACGCAAAAATCAGTATTGTGTTTGTCTCCACGACCAATTGTTTGACTTTTGTCGAAATCCAAATCGCGTGAAAAAAAAAATCCCATGGAACACGGAACACCTCCGGAAATTATCGGAAGTGGCCCGATTTCCGTTAGTTGGGGCTGTTTTGTAACCGATTTCCGTTAGTTCGGGTGTTCCGGGCCCATGGAACACCATGGAACAGGGAGGGGGTTACGGAACTTATCGGAAGTCATGTGTCCATGCCCATCGCCTTTTCCTCTTCTTCGTCTGGGTCGACGGCCGCGCTTTCAACGTCATAAGAAACGGTTGTTGTTGGTTCAACGAATTCTTCGGATTTGGCCTTTTTCTTCAACCTCCTTGAGAAATCGATGGTCGGTTTGCGCTTTGTTGGTTCGGCCGGTGGTGGTTTCTTGGGTTTTTCCGTCAAGCGCGACAACCGAAATACCGGTTCGGGAAGAGGTTCTTCCTTCACCGCACCCTCCTTTCCGAACACATACTCGTACATTTCCTGCGGGTCAACCCTCTTCTTCTCCTTTGCGCAGCGTTCGAAGTATCGCCTGAAGCGATCCTTGATGACTGCGGGACCGCCTCTGGGTTTGGGTTGCGATTCGCCGAGCTTGAGGTATTGCGGCGGATCCGTTCCAGAAATGTTGATGCGTGGAATTTCCATCTCGCAGAGCTTATCGATGATCCACTTCTTGAGCTCCCCATGACGCGCCTTGACAATCTTTGCAGCCTCTCTGGCTTCCTTCATTTGATCATCCAGGGCAATGTACTCCCTAACGTTGGTTTTGAACTGCGTATCGCTCGACATGACGGAATGTTTTACTTACCTGAACATCTTTTTTTGTTGCGATACTGAACGCGGTGGTTTCTTCACGACTTCCAATTTGGGCAGTTTCCTAGTTATCTGAAGGATTTCTCTCGTATCGTCCGCGTCTTCGGCCGCTGCATCTTCTCCCTTGTACGACATATAGTGGTAAAACCAATACTTTGCGTTTCCAACATAGTAGCGAGGAATGACGGCAGGGGCTCGGTAGTAGAACACGTTCTCCTGAATGTCCCAGCTTTTCGCCGTTTGGTCCATGACCAGCGCGCCGTAATCGTTCGTGCATTGCATCAACGTTGATTCGAACACCTTAAAATCGGGGAAAATACCAAACCAATCCTCGTGCATTTTTTTGCGCACCATCGCGTTCTTCTGTTGCAGGCAGAAGATGTAATCAATTTGCTCTCGCAGGGCAGGGCTCAGGGCCTTCGTATACTGCATAGTGATGCACATCGTGATGCCGTAGTGCCTTCCGTTGAAGAGTACCTTTTTTATCATGGTGTCCCGGCTGAGTTTGTCATCAAACGTCTGATCCTCCAACACAACGAGCACCTGTTCCGGTTTGTATTTTGGGTTTTGCTTTACCTTGCGCTTCTCCTGCTTTTGCCTTTCGTATATCTTTTGCATCTTCTCCGTGCTGTAGAGCGCATGTATAAAGGTCCGTGGAACGTGCTTTCCCCACGCCTCGTTTCCCTCTTCGCTTTCAGAGAATACCACGCAGTTGGGTATCCTGCGCAAAAAATAAACGATCATTTCCATGAGATGGCTTTTCCCGGCACCTCGTCTCCCGATGAAGGCATAAACCTTATTTCTCTTGAGCATCTTGGGGTTAAGTTCGCAAAGGGGCAACTTTTTCGTTGTTGTCGCGTTCATTGTGCATCTCTTTATTTCCTCACGAAAATATATCGACCCCCTAAACGCATGGAAGAAAGGATCAAAAGCCTTCAGGAGACCCTCACCTGCCTGGAAAACATGAAACCATATGATCGCAACGTGTCTGAGAAGGTCCAAGAACAGCTCGAGGCGTTAAAACAAGAGGCGGAAGATGTTCTCCCATACACACCATTCAGACGAGCAGTGGATGACCTGGCTCTGAGTAGGACCGGTCCGCTGGAACCATATGACAATTGGGTGGCCGAAAGCTTTCGTGATAACAACTATCGTTTGTGCCAAAAGGGTGAAACTCTGTGCGATGCATTTGCCGTGGCTCACAAAACCACGGTCAGCCTGTTGAGGACATCGGTCGCTTTCTCTGCTTCCATGGAAGAATTCGTGACAAAAAAGAACGCGTACAACTATGCAAAGCAACAGTATCCGATTTTGCTCGATCGCTTGCAGCAAACACCTAGAAACACCCGAACGTATGTAACCCTTTATGATGCCGTTCAGGAAGTGGTGGAAAATAAGACGCGATACTCCTGGTTGGAAAACGTGAACAATCTAGATAGCTACCAACACTCGTTGCTTTCAGACCCCAAGGCATGGGATGAAAGCGAGATTTTGGCCAAAATACAATACACAACACGTACAAAGGCAGTAGTTGTGGGAAAAAACGCACTCGGAGACCCAGTCATATACCAAACGGACGCTTACTCTCCAGAAAGCTGGCAACCCGAACATTACGTGATTTTGACCCATCCCGAGTTTTCTCTTGTATCGTACGCTGGGAGAATTCTTTTTCAGTTCGAGGAAGAGCTGCCTTATTCCCTGCGCCAGGCAATGCCCCCATGACAAAAAAAATATCGAAGCAACGTGACAAACAAATGACGGACACCGACACCCAATATCCTTCGTATTGCGCTGCACTTCGCGACCTCGTCAATCCAGAAGGTGGCGGTGGGATTTGCCCTGACCAAACCATGGCCATAAAGATAGGCGACCATACATACAGCATCCCTCCCTGCCAGAAGGACGAGGATTGTTGCAACGTCGATCAATGCATGTGCATGAAGCGTCCTGGGGCCACGGCCACGGACAAGGGCGTTTGTGTCGCGCGTGGAACGGAAGAAGCAGAAAAGCACAAGCACAAGCCAAAGCATTGGTACGACTATTTGGTTCCGAATACTTGGACAAACGTCGGAATTGATGCGGCCATCGTTGTCTTTTTGATCCTGGTAATCTGGTTCCTGTGGTACCTGCATGCGCGTTAAAAGCGTCGCAGGAAAAAGGCACGATCCATTGAATAAATGGCAACGAAGTTCGTTTTGACACCCGACCTCCTGAGTAAGATACGGTTGATGGACATGGCGTACTACTCGTCCGGGCGCCCTGGGCGATTTGCCGAGGTATTCTCGAAGCACAAGAACCAGACCCTCTCGTGGGAAGAAGTGGTCACCCTTTACCTGGAAGCGCAGCACGCGCGTTATAACCCTTACGAAATACTTTGGATGCAAAACATTCGCACCACAAACGATTACATGCTGTGGTTTGGAGTCCTTGCAACTGACGGGAAATCGTTGATGGCGATGCTAAAATCATTCCGGAACTTTGCGGATCATGACAGCCACCTGCATGTCTTGTGGGAAAACATCATGGCGAGGGATCTGGAAAAAAGCACGGCTTCCATGGTTTTTTCATGGGCCCCCCCTGCTGCGTTTTCTGATGACGAAACAATCTCGCGAA
>Ga0180437_10008399_pt1 | contig 13133 bp, 9 predicted proteins | sample SS_ome_4_FD_132410 | JGI IMG/M metagenome (GOLD analysis project Ga0180437, IMG submission 132410) | Hypersaline lake sediment archaeal communities from the Salton Sea, California, USA - SS_3_D_1 metaG | ecosystem: Environmental > Aquatic > Non-marine Saline and Alkaline > Hypersaline > Sediment...
ATCTCTTTCTTCTCCTCCATCTCCTGAATGTGAGGCCGGATGTACCGGTCGGCGAATTCCCGCACAGTGCGGCGGAAGATTTCCTGCTCAGGGGTGAAACTGAAATCCATGGCTGACTCCTTTTCTATTGCATACTGCGTATTAGATCACTTCCCTGGCTTACAGATCGGCCAGACAGTTGGCGCCATAACCCAGAACCTTGTCGTATATCTCCGCGTTGTGCTCGCCCCAGCGCGGCGGGAAGGCAATTGCATCCCTGCCGATTTAAGGTACGAGGTGATGACCAGGGGAGGCGGCAGAAATGCCCCCATCCCCGTGTGTGGGTCCTTTGAAGAGATCAACTTGCCCTTGATGTGGGGGTTCTCCACTACCTCCTCGATGGTGCTGACCGTGGAGATAGGCACGCCGATACTGGGGCATATCCTGGTCTAAAGGTATCCTATCATTTCGGCTGCCTTTTTGTAACTCTTCGTCAGTGGATATTCAGGGCGTATTTCATATCCCCGGGGTAATCTAGAACCACTCTTCTCGACATGTCTGAGGCCGGCCATCAGATCTTCCAGTTTCCCCCTGGGAACCGTGAATATCATTTCATCATCTCCGGCCATAGCAAAGTAGTGGTCGCCACGGCATGGTATGGCAACCTGGCACTTCCCGCTTTGGATGGCTGGCACAACGGCATAGACACAAGCAGCATGGCTGGATAGAGCGCATTTAAGGTTATACCCTTCTTTGTATTCCCTTCCCAGAAGTAACAGGCTCAACTGGGCTGGATCACAATAGATCATGACCAGATCGGGTTCAAAATCGGTTGCCCTTAACGGAGCTGACATTACACCCACGTACTTACCGACTTCCAAATGGGGGAATTCATCCGCATAGTGACGACCTGCCTCCAAGCTCTCCACATCCTCGGGGAAGCGATTATGTCCCTCCAAGAAATAGGCAGGAGGTTCTCCTAACCCGTAACCTACTATCGGTTCAAAGCACCACATATCTTCTTTCAGCATAGCCATTGCGGTTCCCCAACGGCGCGAAATCTGATAGACCTGGCAAAGCGACAAGTGATAGCCCAAATCTCTAAGCGGTCTCCGTGTCCCATCGGGGATGTCTTCTTCTCTTTCCAGCAATTTCACTGCTAGTGAGAAGGTTTTTGATCTTAGTCGCTTATCAAGCTCCTCTCCGTATTCGCGGTAAATCTGAGAATCTGCCATTCTAAATCCTCCCTTTTTCGGTATTTAAATACTCTCTTACTTCAGATTCTCGGTAATCACCTTGGCCAGCCGCTGAATCCCTACCTCGATTCTTTCCTCATCGCAGCCTGAGAAATTGATCCGCATATTGTTATCCCCGCCGCCTTTGGCGTAATAGCACGAACCGGGCACATAGGCTACCCCGGCCTGAACGGCCTTCTCGAAGAGATCCATGGCATCCATCCCCTGGGGCAGCGTCACCCATAGGAAAATTCCTCCATCTGGTTTGGTCCAACTTATGTCAGGCGGGAAGTACTTCTCCATTGCCTGGAGCATAGCATCTCGCCTCTTCTGGTAGCTGTTGATAATGACCTGAATGTGGGAGTCTAACAGATTGCGGCGAAGGAATTCGTGAACGATCCGCTGAGCCAAGTTGTCCGTATGGAGATCAGCCGCCTGCTTGGCGAAGACCAGCTTCTCCATCACCCTGTCAGGCGCGATCAGGGCGCTCACCCGCAGACCCGGACTCAAGACCTTGGAGAAACTGCTCAAGTAAATCACTTGCTGTCCTTTATCCAGTGTTCTGAGAGCCGGCAATGCTTCCCCACTGTAGCGAAGTTCACCATAGGCATCATCCTCCAGAATAGGTACTCCATACTTCTGGGCTATCTCCACTAGCTCCTTTCGACGCTCCAGGGATAGGGTGACCCCGCTGGGGTTCTGAAAATTGGGCATAACGTAGATAAATTTGACTTCATTCTTCTCCAATATCTCTGGCAGCAAGTTCACTCTCATCCCTCCTTCGTCGAGGGGAACAGTCAGGCACTGGGCCTGGAAGAGGCTGAAAGTCTGCAAAGCCGTCAGAAAGGTAGGATCCCCTACCACAATATTGGCTCCTTTATCGAGGAAAAGCTTGCTCACCAGATCAATCCCCTGCTGGGAACCGCAAGTGATCAGCACGTTGTCCTCGGTGATATCAAACACTTTCTCCATATACCTCTTGGCAACAGAGTGTCGGAGCGGTTTGTACCCTTCTGAGGTTCCATACTGCAAGACCGCTGGGCCATCGCTGTCCAGGATGTAGTTGGTGATCTCTTTGACCTGCTCTACTGGGAAAAGTTCCGAGGCTGGCAGCCCACCTCCAAAGGAGATCACTTCTGGATCAGCGATCACGTGCATCAACTGGCGCGTCATAGAGCCGTATATGCAGCTTGCCCGCTCACAATATTTCATCTCCCATTCAAAAGTCATGTTCCATCCTCCTCATGGTATTTCTGACTGATCAGGATGCTGACAAGAAGCACAACGGTTTTCAACGCTAGCCCGCTTTGACAGACAGAGCGTATTCCCTACCTTTGGCCAGGGAAAGGAGATTCCCCTCCAGAAAACGGGGGCGCGTAATGGTTCTGATCGCATTTTCTGCAGAATCATAACTCAGGGGGAAAACATCGAAGCCAAACAGCGTGCCAATCATGAACACATTCATGCTGCCCGCGCCACCAGCTCGCTCAGCCATCGCTCGAGCATCTACCGCCAGCAGTTCTCCCACCCCCAGCTTTTGCAACTCCTCTTTGATGGTCTCAAAGCTCAAGTTCGGCTGCCTACCTAGCTTGGTCTCTAGGGGGACGTTGGCGCGAGTATTGATGGCCACGCTCCCACCTGGGGCCAGATAATCGGCCGCCCGGCGCAATGTTTCAATGGGCTCCAGGCCTAGGATGAGGTCACACCTTCCCCTTGGTATCAGAGGACCATAAACCTGATGACCAATCCGCACTTGGCTGTACACTGGCCCACCTCGCTGGGTCACCCCATAGGTCTCGGCAATTCGCACCGAAAAACCTTCCTGTAAAGCGGCCTGGGCAATCACCTGCGAAGCAAACAGCGTCCCTTGCCCGCCCACACCAGCAATGATCAAGTTGAGAGGACCTTTCATATTTTGCATTTCACGTTTCATTTTACTGCTCCAGACGCTCAAAGTAGATGGCCCCTTGAGGGCAAACGATCTTGCAAGAAGCACAGCCATTACAAAGAACTGGATCAATGGCAATCTTGCCTTCCTCTTCAGCAGCGATGAAAGCCGGACAGCCGAACTCCTCAATGCAAACCAGACAGCCATCGCATTTGGCCAAGTCTATCTTACCCACGATGGTCCTCTTCCGCCATCTCTCACCAGGCTCCAGAGCGCAGGCCTGTCGTGAAATGACCATGGCTGGGACGTCAAGGGTCAGCGCCTCCTCCAGTTCCTTGATCAGGCGCTTGACCTGAAGAGAACGGACCACCCTTACGTGAGGAATCTTATAGGCCCGGGCGATGTCTTCCATGGGTACCACCGCCCGTTCATGAGCCAACTGCCATGTGCCCGGATGAGGCTGCTGACCGGTGGAAGCGGTGACCGAGTTGTCCATAGCGATGACCAAGACAGGCCTCTGTTGATGGCCTATCTGCAACAGCCCGGGCATCCCGGCATGATAAAAGGTGGAATCACCGATGAAAGCGATGACTTTGCGGTCGGGATTGAGTTGAGCTAGGGCGTTGGCGGTGCCCATGCTGGCTCCCATAGAGGTCATGGTCTGCAAAATGCTGAAGGGAGGATAGAATCCCAAAGTGTAACAGCCAATGTCGCCCGCGATGATGGGATCTTCGATACCGACATTCTGCAACGCCTTGGTGAGGGCATAATAAGTGGCCCGATGGGAGCAGCCAGCGCAGAAGCCTATCTGCCGCCGAGGAATCAATTTCTTGACCGTCTCTACCTGCTCCACCCTCTCCGCCAAAGGGAGGGCATCCTCAGGGATGGCTATTTCGGGGGATTTTCGCCGGACGATGTTGGCCAGGGCCTGCACTACGTCATCCAGGATGGTCTCTCCCACCTCCGGCAGAGCGCCTGATTTGCGACCGTATACACGGATAGGGCGCTGAATCTCCTGCGCCTCCGCTTTAATGGCTTCCTCCAGGAAGGGAGTTACATCTTCGACTATCAGGACGTGGCTGACGTGGCTCAGCAAACGGTGGATGATCTTGCTGGGCAAAGGATTCACCGTAGAAATCTTCAAAAGGGCCACTTTGCCCCTCAGTCCTAATCGGTCAACCGCTTCCTGGGCATAGTTGAAGGCGAAACCAGCTCCGACGACGCCGATCTTCTCGCTTCCCGTCCCCTCATATTGGTCGAACTGATAGCGTTCCAACACTTCCCCCGCCCGACGCAACTTGTCCCGAAGTCTTTGTTCAGGTTCCAGGCACGGGAAAGGGGTCCACTCACGCGAGCTGTCGAAGTAGGGTTCTGCTCCCTTGGCCCCGATCCTTCCCAGTTCCAGGTCACCGGTCATGTGGCCCATACGGGTGACGGAACGGAGAATAATCGGCATGTGCAACTCCTCTGAAATCTCGAAGGCTTGCTTGGTCATCTCTCGGGCATCGTTCAAGTCCGTCGGCTCGATGGCCGGCAGCCCGGCAAATTTGGCATACCAGCGATTGTCCTGTTCATTGTTGGAACTGACACCGCTGGGATCATCCACAGAGATCACCACGAAGCCTCCAGCGATGTCTATGAGCTTGAGTTGCTGCAAGGAATCAGCAGCCACGTTCAAGCCCACGTGCTTCATGACCACCATAGAGCGAACCCCAGAGAACGATGCGCCGGTGGCAACGTCGAAAGCTACTTTCTCATTAATCGACCAATAGGCGATGAAGCCCAGGTGAGGAGCGGCCTCAATGAGGGTCTCCATGATCTCTGTAGAGGGCGTCCCTGGATAGCCGGTAACGAACCGTACACCGGCTTCAATCGCCCCCCGGGCGATGGCCTCATTACCCAGGACCAGAACACGGGTTCCCGGTGCGTCCTTAAGCAATGTCTCTTTCTTCATCAAGACCTCCCCTGGATAGTAGTAATAGATGAGATAGAAATCAGTCTCCCTTCTCAGTGCGAAGCTGAGAGAGAGGGATGTAGTATAAGACAAGGAGGGATACGTATAATGTCTTGCGATTGGAAGTATGTTTGCAAAACATCAGAGGCCACGATTATCATGTACGGAGGCCACGTCAAGATCGTGAGCAACGTCTTCCAGCCCCAGTTCAGCCAATTTCCTTGCACTTGGCACAGTGGTAGTAAGGTCCCAATCCATTGCCTCAAGGTATTCTCTATTCTGGGTTTCGATATCTACAGTGGGACCGGCTACATTGCCAATCCCCAAAGCAGGATAGCCAATGACCCTGCCCGGCACTTTAAACTTCAAAGGGTTCAACCCTTCACGCAGATTGAAGGCATGGCGGATAGTGGCGATTCTCTCACCGGCCATAAAGCAATCTTCCAAGGTGAAATCCCAGCCGGTTACTGCGCCTATAAAGTCAGGTATGGAATGGGCATCGACACGTGTATAGGCTAGCTCACATAAGCCGGCAGCATTGACGATGTGCATCAGGCTATCATACCTTTTCTGTAACTCTCCCCTATTCTCGAAAGGGATCGTTATTCCGGGAGGCTTCAAGGACTCTCCGCATTGCGTGTGTCGAGCTGGCGTAGCAGCTAGCTGGTAAGCTAGAGCAAAGCCAGGGAAGAATTTGGGATCATGGAAGGGGGCTTCTTGTCCCTGAATGTGTATCGCGTATTTTTCCGCCCCTTTGCCAATTTTCTCGGCGGCTACCCTTACGCCGTCGGCCAGGATGTCTCCAAAGCCCTCTCTTCTGGCTAATTGCTCAGTCATGGCCACAATAGCCTCTGCGTTGCCCCATCTCAGCTCGATACCATCTGTATCTTCCCTGGTGATGAGTCCATTCTCATAACACTCGATGGCAAAAGCGATGGTGGCACCAGTGGACATAGTGTCCAGACCGTAGCGATTACAGACATCGTTGAGCTTGATGATCGACTCCACGTTGTCATTTAGGCACATGGTTCCAAAAGCAGCCAGGGTCTCATATTCTGGCTTGTGCCCCTCTACAGCGTAGGCTCCTTCCATAACTTTCACATATCCCCCACAAGCCAACGGGCAGCGCCAACAGGCAAACTTTCTTTGTTCATACTTGATGACGTTGTCGTCGCTTATAGACTCAGCGTTAGGAAAGTCAAGAGAAGCAGTACCGCCCCAGTTCTTGATCGGTGAATCGCCACTTATCACGGCGGCGGCCGTGTTTCCACATGTACCATATTGCCTAAGGAGTTCGACTCGAAGTCCCGACATCGAACGGAGATACTTTCTACGCAACTCCTTGACTTTCCTCTCATCAGCTAGTGGCACCTCCTTGTTCCCCCTTACCACAACAGCCTTAAGCTTCTTGGAACCCATTACGGCTCCTAATCCAGACCTGGCCGCGGCTCGGCCCTTTGCGGTAATAACCCCGGAGATCAGCGCCAGTTTTTCCCCTGCAGGGCCAATACAACTGACCTCTGCTTCTTCGCCTAGCTCATCTTTTAGCAAATCCTCTGTTTCATTGGTGTCCTTCCCCCACAACTTGGTAGCATCGTTCAGTTCGGCTTGGCCTTCGTTGATGATAAGATAGACCGGCTTCTCTGAGGTGCCAATGAAAAAGACCGCGTCGTACCCAGCAAACTTGAGTGCAGGGCCGAAGGAACCACCGCAATTTGCATCGCCCCAAGTCCCGGTCAAAGGTGATTTTCCTACGACGACATACCTGGCGCCAACGAGGGCTGGTGTGCCAGTCAGCGGACCGGTAACAAAACCGAGAGTGTTATTTGGACCTAAGGCATCAACGCCTGGCTTTTGACGATCGTAGATGATCTTGGCCCCGATTCCGTAACCACCGATAAACTCCCTGCACAGTTCTTCGCCCAAGCTCTCTTCTGTAATTTTCCCACCTGAGAGATCGACAAAAAGGATCTTTCCCGTATATCCTCCAGCCATCTTTTCCCTCCTTAGGTAAGGTACGTCGTCTAGCCAGCCCTTTCGTCAGTTTCTAGGATTCCATGGGGCGCTCTATGGAGGCAGCTATCGAGTGATGACTGATCACTTTAAGCAGTGAGGAAAGAAAAGGGTGATGTTATTTGGAATTGCATTGAGATCGTCCTCTAGGGATGCTGTAACTCTACCGGTACCTCTATTATAACCGGTTTTTCTAATCGAAGTGCCCTGTCTAGAGTTGGACGTAGGTCTTGCAACGAACCCACCCTAAATGCCCCTGCTCCGAATGACTTTGCAAACTCTACAAAGTCCGGATTAATAAGATTTATGCCAGTATGCCTGCCTCCAAACCATTTATCCTGAAGGTACTTTATAGCTCCAAAGCAATTATCATTAAAAACCATCACCGCAATGTTCGCACCATATCGGACGGCAGTAGCCAACTCTTGACATGAGAACATGAATCCTCCGTCTCCGCACAATACAACCACCTGTCTGTTGGGATATGCTATTTTGGCACCGATGCCAGCAGGCAAGCTGAAACCCAGGGAGCCAAAACCATCAGGGAACAAAAAAGTTCTCGGTTCATAAACCTCGAAATAGCGACGTGCCCAGTTAGTACATAAGGCAATATCGTTAACAACTATAGCATCTCTATCTAATGATTCCCTAATATCATCCAATATTTGAAGTTCGTTGGCCGCCCAAGTCTCAAGTTCTCTGTATATTTGCTCCTTTAGAGCTTTTACTTCTCTCACACGAGACCGTCGCGGTTCTCGCAGGTTCGATCTTACACATTGCAGAATTTCCCTGAGGGTTTCCCCCGCGTCACTAACAATACCTATACCGGCGGAATAGTTTTTTCCGATCTCAGACTGGTCTATATCAATGTGAATAAGTTGTTGCGGAAGCCGTAAGGACCAATCGCGAGTCGCCCTGCCCTTAAATCTCGTTCCTACTGCGAGCATTACGTCACACTGATCTAAAAATGCTTGTATGGCAGCTTCACTACTTAGGCTGCCGATGGAAAGAAGATGGTCATTGGGAACAGCCCCTTTGCCCATGGTGGTAGTTACCACGGGAGCTTGCAGGATCTCGCTTAGGTGGACTAGTTCTTCGGTAGCGCCGGAACTTACTGCTCCGCCACCAGCCCAGATGACCGGCGCCTTGGCTTTAATCAGGCATCTTACTGCTTCTGCTATCCTGCGAACATCGCCTCTCTTCCTCTCGTATCTCTCCGCTGCGAGGATTTCGACATCACCTACGATCTCCAGAATATCTACAGGTATTTCCAATAGGACGGGACCGGGTCTACCAATACTAATCTGTCTCAGAGCCTCATGAACGTGCCTTGGGATATCTTCGACGTAGTTTATTCTCTTATTCCACTTGGTGATCCCTTCAAATAGAGCCAGTTGATCTTTCAACTCATGGTCAACACCCTTTGCTTTCCCGATAAAACTGGAAGGTATTTGAGTCGTGATAACCAATAGCGGTGAGGAATCAGCATAAGCCCCGGCTATACTAGTTATGGTATTTGTCGCACCTGGCCCAGTGGTAGCTATACATACACCTGGCTTGCCAGTCACACGAGCGTACCCATCAGCCATAAAGGCAGCTCCTTGCTCGTGGCGTGTCACTATGCTACGAATAGTCTGCTGGTCACGCAAAACGTTATAGATAGGAAGTGCATGCCGCCCCGGAATCCCAAATACGACTTCAACTCCTTCAGCTCCCAAAGATGCAACGAGTGCTTGCGCACCTGTCATTTTCGCCATCCTGGTCCGTTCTCCTCTAAAGTTCGATTCTGAGAGCGCGTCTGAAAAGTTGTGATTCTCAGCTTTCAGAATCCGTGTACATCACTGAGCAAAGCAACACTGCACCTAGCTCTTGTCACACTGAAGCCCTCTCCGTTTTGGTGAAGGGCTCAGGAGTTGAGTTATTTCTCCAATGTGCCTAACGTTCTCAAGGGTTTCAATCAATTTGATAGATCGGTTAATTTGCTCAGACTCTAGAACAAAGCTAGCACATTGGCTGTATTTGGCCCTTAGCTCTTCTTGAGTCAGAGGTCGGCTAGCATCTCCTCGAGGTTTTTCTATACGCCGAGAAAGACTCCCGCCGTTCTTCAGGTTTACAGTAACTTCCGTCGAAAGGTTCTTTGCACCACGGTCTAGTTTTGGGCGACCATGCAGCTTAACCTTTTTCATCAACGCTTGAATCTCAGGTCGTCTGACCATCTGGTCTGTAAATTGGCTCAAAGTCACCTCTTTGTCCAATACAGCGGCTGCTAGGCAATACTCCATGCTAAACTTGCCTTCCAGTCCAGTCTGAGGGCTGGAGTATACCAATACATTTAGGATATCATCTGCCATTTCGCACTCAATTGATTCGACTGCATCGAGAGAGAAACGCGCCTGCATGACAAGGTCTAACATCGCGTCAATCCCTGCATGAGTGCCCCCGCAGCTAGGGTACCTTTTTAAGTTTACTCCTGGAGTATCCAATTCCCACGGATTGCCCAAATTGTCCATCAAAGCGGAGAGATCATAGTGATCCCTACCGCTAAAGACAGCACAGAATCCGGTCTGGTCTTCCAGGATACTGTCATTGGCTGAAAATCCATATTGACCCAGCAAGGCAGCAACGATCCCGCAGCGAGCTGCATGGCCAGCATGGAATGGTTTTGTCATGGTCCCAAAATTGCCTCGTAAACCACTAGCCTGGGACGCTGCAATTCCCAGAGCCTTCCTTGTTTGCTCCACATCAAGACCAAGAACCTTAGCTGCGGCGGTTGTAGCACGTATGGCACCTAGATTCCCAGTGGCGTGCCAGCCCCTTTCATAATGCTCTGTGGACATCGCTACGCCCACCTTTGCCCCCACCTCAAAGCCAATAATATAGGCTTCCAAGACCCTAGCGCCTGAGACGTCTTCTCTTTCCGCCATAGCCAAAACAGCGGGCACCAGACAAACGCTGGGGTGACCTAGGTAGTGACTTGGTCGCCCAGGCCAGTCGTCGTAGTCAAGAGCATGCCCGGCGATACCATTGGCTAAGGCAGCATCGGGAGCGGATGCCCGACATGGTGTGCCAAAGATGCTCGCCTCTGGTTTGCCGCCACTCTCTCGGACAAGCCTCCTGACAATCTTTGCGCAAGGTTCTACCGAACCGGCCAAAGTAACACCCAAGCAATCTAAGATAGCAGCTTTTGCTGCTTCCCTGGCCCGGATTGGCGCATCGTTCAGACTGGCTGACACGATAAACTCAGCAACCCCCTTGGTCACTTGCATGTGTGCCTCCTGAGGGTCATTCCATTTCAAAGTCGATCATTTGATGACACCCTTTTCTCTTAGTTGAGTGATTCTTTCATCCGAATACCTCAGAACCCTCTTCAGCACTTCCTCCGTATGCTGGCCATGCAGCGGAGGTGGCTCGAAGGGGCCTTCGGACATGCCGACTGTCTTTACCGGGTTGCCAATGGAACGCAGACGACCCACCTTGGAATGCTCCATCTCCACCACCATATTGCGGGCCGTCACCTGTGGATCGTCGAAGAGGCGGTCCAAGGTGTTAATGGGGCCACAGGGCACCCCGGCCTCCTCTAGCAGCCGCAGCCACTCATCTCCCGATTTCGTGCGGAAAACTTCCTCCAGGATAGGGATCAACTCTTTTCGGTTTTGGGCGCGCCGCTTGTTGTCGGAGAAACGAGGGTCGTCAATCAGATGTTCCAGGCCCAGCACCCGGCAGAAGGCATCCCAGAACTTTTCCACAAAGACGGCGACGACGATGTAGATGTCCTTGGTTGGAAAGGCCTGGTAGGGCACCACCGACTGGTGGCCAGAGCCAATGGGTTCGGGTACTTTGCCATCAATCAAGTAGTACTGACCAACGTAGGTCAGGAGGGAGATCAAGCAATCCATGAGACTGATTTCAATGTAGCGGCCCAGGCCGGTCTTCCCCCGGGCGTACAGGGCGGCAGAGATAGCGAAGGCGCAGAAGAGACTGCCACCCAGATCGCCCATGGGGACGCCCATGCGCACTGGTGCGCGGCCGGGTTCGCCGGTGATGCTCATAGCCCCGGAGATAGCCTGGATAGCTAGGTCGAAAGCCGGACGGTCCTTGTAAGGTCCGGTCTCGCCGTAGCCAGTGAGGGTGCAGTAAACAATCCCGGGATTGATCACCCGCAGTGTCCCGTAGTCGCAGCCCAGCCGTTCCATAACTCCTGGGCGAAAGTTGTTAAACACCACATCAGATACTTTCACCAGGTCATAGAGCACCTGGCGACCCTTTAGCTTGCTCAGGTCCAGCATCACGCTCTTCTTGTTGCGGTTGATGCCCATGAAGTAGCCGCTCTCACCCTCCACAAAGGGAGGACCAAGGAGGCGGGTACGGTCGCCCTTGCCTGGGGGTTCAATCTTAATTATCTCCGCTCCGAGATCCCCTAGGAGCATGGAGCCATAGCCTCCGGCCAGCATCTGGGCCAAGTCCACAACGCGCACTCCATCGAGGATGGGTTTGAGTTGTTCCACTTTCCAACCTCCCTTAGATTGACAACAGCAGTTTTAATCTTCTGTGTGTTGCATAGTTTCTGAGCGGGGCTGCAGCGCACTAAACGTACTTTAACAACTTGACACACTCCTTCAGTCATGGAAAATGGACAAGCCAACACCACAACGCAAAGGAGTGTGTCCCTATGACTGTGCCGAAAGCGCACCCACAAGCCCGGTTTTAAGGCCTCAAACAATCCCTTCTTTTCTCAGTCGGTTAATTTGCTCTGGCGAATATCCCAGAAGCTCTCTGAGAATCTCTTCAGTATGCTCTCCTAGGTCCGGGGGAGCAAGGAGTGGCTCCTTGGGCATCTCCGGCATCTTGACTGGATTCCCCAAATACTGCGCTTTGCCGCGGTTAGGGTGATTAATTTCGACTAGCATATCCCGTGCCAATACCTGAGGGTCTTTTATGACCCTATCCATAGTGTTGACCGGAGCGCAAGGGACACCCGCTTTGACCAGAAGCTCTACCCACTCATCTCCAGTTTTAGTCAGGAAAATCTCCTGCAAAATAGAGACCAAAACCTCTCTGTTCTCCAATCTCTTGGCGGGTGTGGCAAAGCGCGGATCAGTCATCAACTGTTCATCCCCCAAGGCCTGAGCCAGTTTCTCCCAGAAATGTTGGTAATGTCCCGCAGCGACCACGATATAGATGTCCTTAGTGGCGAAGGCTTGATACGGAACCATGGAGTAATGGCCTGAGCCAACAGGACCTGGAACTGGGCTACCAGCCAAGTAGTACTGGGCAACGTAGATCAATTGAGATACTTGAACGTCCAAGAGGCTGATATCTATCCTTTGACCAACCCCTGTCTTCTCCCGTGAGTACAGGGCGGCAGCCACGGCATAGGCGGCCATTATTCCACCGTTTACGTCGCCGATGGGAATACCCGCTCTCACCGGTGCCCCACCTACTTCGCCTGTGACACTCATACCGCCGGACAAAGCTTGTACAAGCAAGTCAAAACCTGGGCGATCCCGATAGGGGCCATATTGCCCGTATGTGGATATGGAGCACGAGATGATCCGGGGGTTGATCTTTTTCAAAGTCTCATAATCGCAGCCCAGTTTCTCTAGAATCCCTACCCGGAAATTGTCATAAACCACATCGGACTTTTTCACCAGTTCATAGAAAATCTCCTTTCCTTTCTTTTCCTTCAAATTGAGGGGCAGGCTCTTCTTGCCGCGATTGACGCTAAGGAAAAAAGCCTTGGCCCCTCCCATTTCATATTGACCCATCCCCCTGGTGCCATCCCCGCCATCGGGTCTCTCAATTTTGATCACCTCTGCGCCCAGGTCTGACAACAGTTGCGTGCCGTAGGGTCCAGCCAACATGTGCGATAGATCCAATATTCGCACCCCTGATAATACCGGAAGCATATCTGTCCTCCCTTCTCAATAAATGACTTCTTCCTGCTCCAAGCGAGCGATCTCTTTATCGGATATTCCTAGCAATTCACCGAACACGTAGTGGTTGTGTTCGCCAAGCAACGGGGCCCTCCGCTGGATACGACCAGGAGTGCCACTTAATCTCCATG
>Ga0180437_10008401_pt1 | contig 13131 bp, 10 predicted proteins | sample SS_ome_4_FD_132410 | JGI IMG/M metagenome (GOLD analysis project Ga0180437, IMG submission 132410) | Hypersaline lake sediment archaeal communities from the Salton Sea, California, USA - SS_3_D_1 metaG | ecosystem: Environmental > Aquatic > Non-marine Saline and Alkaline > Hypersaline >...
CGCTGCAAAGGACGGGGAACCCGTCAATGGTGAGACCCACAGCCGGCGTTGTGAAGTCATAGGCCATTTCGGAGATACGGACGTGCTCCCTGTTGGAGGGGCCACTGGCCGAGTAGTAGAGTACCACCCCATGGCAGCCGTCCAGGGAGGGGTCCAGGTGCGCGTAGAGGGGAGTGCGACCGGCGGCATCCGATGACATCCACCCCGTGTCTTCGCTTGTCTCATCGTCACTGTCCAGAATAATCCGATAGTAGGTGGTGACCGGACCGCGCGCCGGGGCCTCGTCTACCTCAAGCCAACCGTACTCATGGGGCTGGACGCCTTCCAGGTCTTCTTTGTTTACCCAGTCGGGCAGAAAGCCGGTGGTTGAAGGCGGGCCCACTACCAGGGGATCTTCTCCCGCCGGTATGGCGCGGCGTAAGGTGGGGTCGCCATAGAGGCAAAAATTGATGGCGGTCTCCTTCTGGAGGCATCTTGTGGCATCCAGGCAGGCCTCCCTGATTCTTTGAAAGAGGGCGTCACCGATGCGGGTTCCCCCTTCGATATCAAGAGGCAAGTTGCTCACTACGTGAGAATGGCTTCCCAATTCCCTGGTCCGTCCCACAAAGGCCCCTGCCCCCCTGGCAGTAAACTCCGTACCAAAAGAGGGCTCATCGTCATAGAGCTGGGCCGTGTCACAGGCCCCCAGACTCATGATCAGCGGATGGTACGTGGCAAGATCGATGGCATCCAGGGTGCCCTCGGACAATCGGAGTTTGGATACACGGTCGTTGCTTGCAAAGGAGGTAGGGCTTCCGTGTCCCTCAATGCGGATGTAGCCGCTCGTGGACATGAGCCTCACAAGCTCCTGCTGTCCCCACCAGGGGCAATCTGTGTCGTCTCCAAAAGGGGGCGTGGTATGGGCGCTCTCTATGGTACGGTGCATGAAGCGCGTCATGTTGGAAAGGTCAAATCCGCCTTCTTCGTGGAGGGCAATGGCCGTAAGGAGTCCCTCCACCACCCCTGAAGAGGCATACCCCACATCGGCAAGTCGGCCGATGGAAAGGCCGGGCTCCACGATATCGTCGCCGTCAAAATCGATATAAAAGGCGTCACTTTGAAGAGGGGCCGGACCGCCGGCCTCATCCCAACAGTCCTCTCCTATACGGGGCATATCCGGGTCAGGTCGGGGCACCACAAGGGGGCCGCCCAGAAGAATAATGTAAGAGGCACCGGTTGTATCAATCAGCGCCTCCAGCTCGTCGCGGAAGGTGTCCCAACGGCGGATCGTGTAACCCCACTCGTTTTCGTATTCCAGGAAATCCAGCTCATAGTATCCGGCCTCAAGGCCCTCTGTGGCCTCGACAACGCTGATGTAGTCATCCACTGCGCGGTAAAAGGCTGCGTCTCGCTCCAAGCGCCACGTGGTCACCAGGACCACGTCTTCGCCATAGGCTGCCGTGAGGCCCACAAGTGAGCACACCACTGCCGCTGCCACCATCGCCATCATCCTTGCTCGCTTCATCTTGTTCTCCTCCGTCTCCACTGTTTTTGGTGTTTATGGCGTCTGCTTTGTCCTCTTTGCCTCTCCCTATTGGCACAGCCCGTGCCAACGTGAGCGCTTTTGCCAACCTCACATCATTAATAGGCTGAATTTAATGATAAATATTGTTGCGCCATGGTGTTTCCTTGAGGGAGCAAGCGGTCATCAGGGCCAGGTTATAGTCGGTCGAAAACCAACAGGTGTGGCAATGGTGTTTGCTCTTAGGGGACATGTGGCGTGGCCCTCTTTCACTTTGTCAGTAACCGGACTTAGTCCTTTTTGGAGCCGTTCCCAGCGCAACGCGGTCTGGAAAGCCCCCAAGCCATGCAGAATTCTAACCTCTTTGAAACACCAACCTAACTCTCTTCGCCTATGGGTACGGAAATGTCATTGTCAGCCCTTTTCGAGGTGGATCTGCGATACGGGCCAACGGGAACTTGTTGACACAGAGGCTGTTTTGTGGCCTCCTACGCAACCAGTGGAGTATTGTAGAAAATGAGCCTGGGCGATTCCGCCGGAAGAGGAATCGGGCCGAGGAAGGAGTTGTTGTGGGATTTTTCAGCAAACTACTTGGAGGAACCAATCCCCCCAAAGTGACGCCCAACCTGGGACGAAACGACCTGTGTTGGTGTGGAAGCGGAAAGAAATACAAGAAGTGCCATTTAGAGTCAGATCTGCGCAAAAAGCGTCTCAGGGCCTCCAGCTGCACCGTCTCATCTTGATCCAGGTAGAAAGGCGCCGTGAGCGCTTGTATGGCTCAATGTCGTAAGATACTCCGCCAACCCCCCTTTGGGGAACCCCCATGCTCTCAACTTTCAGCCCTACATCTGGGATACCAACACCAGAGGTGACGGTTTTCTTCTTATTCAATGCGGTGAACCACATCTCCAGAAGTCGTAGACTTGACGGGCCATGCCATATCCAGGTATGGGGGGGGACCACCGTTGTTTCATCAAGAGGCCAGAAAGAGATGCCAGGCAAGGAATAAACGACATGTCACTGAAGGACGATTTTCTGGTCGACCTGGAAGAGGAGATTCTCACAGAGGCTGCCCACAACTTTTTTTCAAGACGTGTTCGACTTGAAAAAGAAGTGGAGGCCTTTTCCCGAGCAGCGACCAAGGTTCGCAAACAAATGGACAGAACACTCCAGATAGCGGATACCGTGCATCGGGTGGTCATCGAAGCGGAAAGATTCTACACAACCTTGGGCGTTGAGCCAAAAGGCCTCCTGAGAAAGGACCAACGGAGCAGCCCCTGGGGTCCCCTGGAAGTTCCCTTTCGCTTTACCCGCAAGGGCCGGTATGCGGCCCTTGCAGAGGCGCTATACAGCGAGCTGGCAGCAGAAACGAAGAAGTACAACCATGGGGAGCTATACAAAGATCCTGAGACCAAGCTAATGAAAAGAACGGCCCATTACGAAGAACTGATGGAATGGCACCAGGAGCTGAATAGTCACATCGTCACAGAGAACAAGAATCGACCGAGCTATTCGTTAAAGCTTGCCAAGTCTTTGAACACTGATGTTTGCGAGAAAGAGAAGGCCATGGAGCCTTGCATATGGGGCAACAATGGCTGCCACCTTGACGAGAGGCTTTCATTTGAAGGCGTCCCTTTTTCATGTACCGGTTTGGTTCAGATGCCGGTGCTGCCGCCGGCCCGTGAGATAAAGACAAGGCTTCACGGCTTCCTGGAAGAAATCTATGATCATCATAGCGGAAAGATCCATGAATTAATCTTCCAAAAGGGTCCAAATTCCTATACCCCAGGGTCCACGAATCGATGACCCTCTGAGGCTTTCCTCCCACTCAACTTAAGGCATCTCAAGTTTGGTCCCCCTTACATCCATAGTCGTTTCCCCTAACGGTCAAGTGGTGCGTGACAACTTGACCCAAAATACAGCAGTTCCAAATGCAGCGGGACGTCTTCAGAGGATTCCCTGGCAGCCGCCGCCTCTTTCAAAGCCGTCAGGCGCAAAACACGCTTCTCCAACAGGATCCTAGGACTGAAAAACGTCGGCGATGGATCGAATCTGACGGCACAGCAGTTCAAACTGTTCAGGATAAAGGGACTGAGGGCCGTCACTCAAGGCCTCTTCAGGGGCGTGATGGACTTCTACCATGAGTCCATGGGCGCCCACGGCCACAGACGCGCGACTCAAGGGAATCACCTGATCGCGACGTCCGGCCGCATGGCTGGGGTCTACGATGACGGGAAGATGGCTTTCCTTTCGGACCACGGATACGGCAGAAAGGTCCAGGGTGTTCCGGCTGTGATGGGCAAAGGTGCGCACGCCCCGTTCGCATAAAATTACCTGGGTGTTCCCCCCCTCCAGGATATATTCCGCTGCCATGAGCCATTCTTCAATAGTAGCAGCCATACCCCGCTTAAGGATAACGGGCTTTTCAGATCGCCCCGCCCGCCGGAGGAGACTGTAGTTCTGCATATTCCTTGTTCCGATCTGGACCATGTCTGCATAGGCTTCCACCAGATCAAAAACATCATGATCCAGGGCCTCGGTGACTACCGGAAGCCCTGTCTCCTCCCGCACCTTTGCAAGAATCTGAAGTCCCTTTTCCCCGAGGCCCTGAAATGAATAGGGCGATGTCCTCGGCTTGAAGGCCCCGCCTCTAAAAAGCTGCGCGCCGGCCCTTTTGACCAGCCGCCCGATGGTCAAGGCCTGCTCCTCACTTTCTACTGCGCAGGGACCTGCAATAAGGGTCAGGTGTCCGTTTCCAATGGAAACGTCACCGACCTTTATGACAGTGCCTTCAGGTTGGAATTCACGACTCACCAATTTGTACGGCCGCGTGACGGGGATGGCATCCTTAACACCTGGCATGGCCAGAAAAAAGGAAGGATCCATGGCCCCCTTATTGCGCAGAATCCCTATAGCGGTCCGCTCTCCGCCAGGAATAGGACGGGCCATGCAGCCCTTTGCTTCAATGGCGGCGATGACCGCATCAATCTCCTCCTGCGTCGCTTGTTGGTTCATGACTACGAGCATAGGTCTTTTCTCCTTGTCTTATAGACTTTTTTGCCGGCCCACCTGGGAAGGGGGGCGCCGACGTCCCTTACAGGACCTTGCACCTCCAAGTGGGTGCGTCCTACCGGAGGCACCAAATAAAAAAGGCCGAGCCCTAAAGGGGCCCGGCCTTTTGATGCTTTCCGTAAAATCGTCAGACGCCCTTGGCCCACCTCCGGGAAACAGTGCTCCACCACCAACGCCGGAAAAGCCGTTTGATTGTTGCCAATTGCTTCATGTCTAATGCCGCCGAATCCATGGGAAGAACCATACAGAAGGTCTTTTCGCTTGTCAAGGCATGTTTAAAGGGCCACCTTAGGCCTTTGCTCAACCCTTCACAGGGATTTGACTCCAAAACAGGTCACGCTTTGGGCTGGTTTGGGAAATGACCGGACAGACATTGGCCCATGACCCTGCCACCATCGACGCCGGTAAGCCTCACTTGCACCAACTGATGGAACAGGTGGTCATCGCCTTTTACATGGACGGGGATGTAGTTTCCCGTAAAGCCCTTTAGGCACCCAGTGAACCTGTCCCGCTTTCCCTCAATGAGGACCTCCTGGGTGGTACCGATGAACCTCTCGTAGAAGGCCATGCGCTTTGCCTGTCCCATGTCACGCAGATGCCTGCATCGTCTCTTTATCGTTTCCGGCGACACCCGATCTGTCAGGCCTTCGGCAAGTGTCCCCCTCTGGGAAGAAAAGGGGAACACGTGAAGATAGGCCAAAGGGAGGTGTTCAATCAAGCGGCAGGTGTTATCAAAGGCCTTTTCGGTCTCCCCTGGAAACCCTACCAGGACATCGGCCCCAATGGCCACTTCAGGCAAGACCTCGACAATGTGAAGAATCAGGTCCCGATACAACTTGGCCCCGTATGGTCGGTGCATCTGCTTGAGCACCTCATCGTCTCCACTCTGGAGAGGTATATGGAGGTGGTGACAAAGGTGCTCACTGATGGCCATGTGTGAAATCATCGCTTCTGACACTTCTCTAGGTTCAATGGAACTGATGCGCAATCGTTGGACGCTTTGGGGCCCATCTAAAGAACGCAGAAGGTCTACTAATGAAGATGCCGGCTCGAGATCTTGACCATACTGTCCAACATGGATTCCGCAGAGCACTACCTCCAAGTAGCCTGACGCCTGAAGGGCACCTATTCTCTCCGCGACCAACTCGGGCCTCAGGGAACGGCTCCGGCCCCGTGCATAGGGGATGATACAATAAGAGCAGAAGCTGTTACAACCGTCCTGGATCTTGAGGAAAGGCCGGGTGCGATTTCCGCACCTGGTAAGGGGAAGGTCCTGAAAGGGGCGGGCCCCTGAAAGGTCTTCCACAAGAGGTGTGGGGGCCAAACCGTATGTGGTGGAATCGGCAAGCAGTGGAATCTGGTCTTTAAACGATGTGCCCACCACATAGTGGACGCCCGCCATGGCAAGGAAAACCTCTGGAGCCACCTGGGCATAGCAGCCTGTCACCACCACAAGGGCCTCTGGATGATCCCGGATAAGCCTTCTGGTGGCCTGTCGCGACTGGGTCGCCGCCTTTCCGGTCACGGTGCATGTATTGACAATACAAAGATCTGCCGCGGCACCTCTTTCCGCAAGATGCCATCCCCGGTCTATAAGCTGCTCTGAAATCGCTTCCGATTCATAGCGATTGACCTTGCATCCCAGAGTGGTGACAACAAAGGACTTCATGTGCCATGAGCCAAGTGCTCAGCCCCTTTCCGTGTCCTCGGGGCCTCCAGTGGCAATCCAGCCTCCACCCAGAACCCTTTCTCCTTGATAAAAGACAGCGGCCTGGCCGGGCGTAATGGCACACTGGGGCTTAGAAAAAACAACCTTGGCCCTGCGGCTGTCAAGGGGCGTAAGGACGGACGCTGCCTGCCGATGGCGGTATCGGATACGGGTATGGACGGACATCGCCTTGTCCGGAACCCCTGCCTGGATCCAGTTGATACCCATGACGACACATCCCCTGCGGGCCAATTCTGATTCAGTTCCAACGATCAGGCGGTTTTTTTCATTGTCGAGACGAACCACATAATAGGGTTCTGGGCCAGGGATGCCGATCCCCCGGCGCTGTCCTACCGTGTAAGCATGGAGTCCCTGGTGGGTTCCCAGCAAGTCGCCCCTCGTATTTACGATGGCTCCGGGCTTGCATACAAATCCTGCCAGGTTGCAAAGGAACTCCTTATAGTTTGGCTGCCTGATAAAACAGAGCTCTTGGCTTTCTCCTCCGGCAAAGGATGTCAATCCCTTAGCCCTGGCCATATCCCTCACTTGGTCTTTCCTGTAGGAGCCCAGAGGGAGTATGGCTTGACTTAGCTGCCCTTGGGTAAGGCGGGCAAGAAAGTAGGACTGGTCTTTCCCCTGATCTATGCCCCTTAGCAGGGAATACTCACGCCCACCTTCCCGTCCGATCCTGGCGTAGTGGCCTGTTGCAAAGGCTGAAGCTCCGAGGGCCCTGGCGTGTTCCAGGACAAGGCCAAACTTGATACGCTCATTGCATACCATGCACGGGTTTGGCGTTTGCCCTGAACGGTAAGTATCGACAAAATAGTCCACGATCTCTCTCCTGAAAGGCTGGTGACAATTCATTATTTCAAGAGGTATGCCGATTTGATCTGCAGCCCTTTGGGCCCTGGCACGAACAAGGGATGATGGCTTGGACGGAATGGGAGCCTCGAGGATAGCTTCATAACCGGTTTGGAAATGGACGCCAATGACTCTGTAGCCTTGCTCTTTGAGAAGGACGGCTGCAATGGCGGAGTCAAGGCCGCCGCTCAAGGCAACGGCCACGGTCTTTTTCATGCCGGCAGCGGGCTTCCTATGGTATGAATCTCCATGGCCCTAGGGGGGCAGGCAGGCACACAGAGTCCGCACACACTGCATTTTCTCTTGTTGAACTGAACGCTCATTTCGGGTCGCTTGATAGACAGGGCCCCGGTGGGACACACTGCCGTGCAGGCCCCGCAGTGCGTACACGTTGCCCTGTTGCGGTCGATCTCTTGGCCCACGGGATGGACCTGCACCCCGCACCCTTTCAAGTATTGAACGCCTTTGTTAAAGTCTCTCCTGGTCCCAGACAGCTCCAAGACCATCACACCCTCCTTGCGGGGCAATATGGAGGCCTTAAGGATATTAAACTTCAGGTTATAGTCCTTGGCAAGGAAACACACGATAGGCTTCTCCACCTCTGTCATTGGAAACTGGAGCACAAGCATTCTAGAATACATATTCACACCTCTAATTCATATCAAAGCAGCCACATCTCATCTGCGCCTTGTTGCCCACTAAAACAGAACCGTCCAGCTTTGTCAACGGGTGCCCCTAAGGGGTCAATGGTCCTTGCGTCATCTGGGACGTCAGGTCAAGGCCCCAAGGAGGATTCAGCAGGGTTTTCTCGGGCCGTTGTTTCCGCCACTTGGAGGTAGCCGTGTTTGGGTGCTGTGCCCTATGCCCAGACAAGGGGCGGCTTTTCAAGACGAAAGGCTTAGGTAGTGGCCATCCACCGACCTCTTCCAGCTGGCACAGCACAAGCGGGGTTGTGTCCGTTCAGAAATGGTAGGTTTTGTCCCAAGACAAGGCCGCACAAGGGTTCCCGCTGGCGGCGTAGCAGCGCTACGTCGAGGATGACCTTTTTAGAAGCCCCAGGCGCAAACCCGCGGAGAACGCAGCATTGGGGCAAAAGATGCCATTTGTGGATGGACACCAGGTAATTACTCTTCGACTGAATGCCTGTAGACATGAAACATCCTCTGCAAGGCTGTGAAATTCGCCAGGAAGGCAAGGACCACCAGGCCGATGAGGAGCTGCTTTGTGAGAAGCGTAAGGGTGAGCACGATGAAGCGTTCCAATCGGGTAAAAACCCCCACCCTGCATGAGATCTTCAGTCCACCCGCTCTGGCACGGGCGTAACTTACCATCAACGAGCCAAACATCGTCAAAAAGCATAGCAGCACTAAGACGTGTTCACCACGGAAGGTGGCCCACCACAAGATGCCGAACAAGATGGCTGCATCGGAATATCGATCCAGAAAGGAGTCGAGAAAGGCACCAAACTTCGATTCACGGCCTGCTGTCCGGGCCAGGGCCCCGTCTAAGGCGTCAAAAGGACCGGACAGAAGCCACAACCACCCACCAGTAGAAATATAACCTGCCGCCACCACCGCACCAGCAGAAGCTGCGGCAAGAAAACCAATCATGGAAAGGAGATTCGGCTGCACCCCCATCTTCGCCAATAGGCGGGAAATAGGATTAAGGACGACCCCCGACCACCCCTTGGCCCAAGCCGTTAGTGTCCAATACTCACGGTCCAGCTTTGAGGCCACCTGCTCCATCACCCTGTTTCTTGACCTGCCCAAACCAAATCCCCTCAGTCATGTACAGTAGATATTTCCTATAATCTCATCCCTCATCCTGAGGAGAAGGCCTTAAAAGAAGGGCCGCTCACTCACAGGCAAGTTCCAGGGATTTTCACATCTGATGGCCTGTGGACGCTGGTGACGTGAGACCACATCGGACATTTCAAGAAGTCGTCCAAAAATAGTTTAAGTAGCGGCATTTTTAACACAAACTGGAAAAGACATCAATGGGCGGTGGCCCAAACCAAAATTCCTTTAAGCTGTTCATGGAGACATCTTCTCCCAATGCAACTTGGCGCGGCAAAAGATACGCGATCTCAATCGCTTGAGACCAAAGGGCCTACCATAGGAGGCTATGAACCGTCTCTGCCCACCCCCTGGGGCCCGGTTCTCCCGAATAGATCACCGGCCCCGCGGCCGGGACATACTCCCACCTGCCCGTTTTCTTTCTGATCACAACAGGGTTATCGACACGCAAGAGCATGGAGATATCGTTGGCACTATCTCCCAACCCCACTGTCTGAAACCTTGTGTCAGGATCTGTCTCCTCGTAAAGCCTCCTCAAGATCCGGACCGCCTTTCCCTTGTCATTCTGACCTATTACATGGTAAAAACGCCCCCCCCTGGTAACCTTCAAGCCTTCTTCCCGCAAGCCCCCTTCAAGGAGCCCCATGTGATCGGGCGTGTCAGAAAAAACAAATGGTTCTGTATACTCACGCATAGCGGCTAGTCGCGCTTCTGCAAGGGGAAGCCCGGTACGGTCGGCAATCTCCTGGGGGGTCATTTCGGAAAACCCTCTCATGCGCAACTTGTTGATATTCTTAATTCTCTTCCAGGCATCACAGAGCACAACGTGAGGTGTCCCCAACTCCACCACCTGATAGGGCCCCTTTTCAACAAAGCTTTGTTTCTCCATATTCAGCATTCCGCGGGGGACAAATACGGCTGCACCATTTTCTACAACAAAGGGGGCTTTCAGACCCATCCTTTCTTGACATGTTTCGATTTCAGCACGTGTCTTGCTGCTGCAAATGATCACCGGGATAGATCTCTTGGTGAGACCCTCCACGATTTCTCGGGCATCCTCAAAGGCATAAGTATCATGATCCATGAGGGTACCGTCCAGGTCGGTGAAGACGAGGGTCTTTTTCATGTTCATATGAGGGGTATGGCACTGGCCGCGTGCCCATCCACGAATGGCCAAGAAGCGGTGGGCACTGGTGTCCGTTTCCAATTCAGTCCACCTATAGGCCGATGCGCAAGGTCAAGGAAATCAAGGGATTGCGCGGAGGTCCGCCGGGGCGAATCGCACAAGCGATCCCGCGAACTTGTCAGCCTGCGGTTGATTGATCTGCCTGAGGCGGAGCAAAGGGCCATTTATGGATGCAAACGACTCCAATACCTATGGTCGACAATTCTTGCAGTGAAAAGTTGACCTATTCTTTCATATATAATATACATATATATTTGAGAACACCATGCTTTTTTGGTCTCAAGCACGCCTTTGCGCCGGAAAAAGATCCGAAGTGACTAGGGGGAGGATGATGGACCTAATAGAAAATCCGCAGGACATTCAAGCCGCTGACCTCATTGTGGGCATACCCTCGTACAACGAAGCCAGTCTCATCTCTTATCCCACTCAGATGGCCAGTGAGGGCCTCATCAAGTATTTCGGGAACAAGAACAGCGTGATCATCAACTGTGACAATGATTCCCCCGACGGCACCCGTGAGGCCTTCATGAACACTGAGACGGAAGTCCCGAAAATCTACCTGTCAACCCCGCCGGGCGTGAGAGGAAAGGGCAACAATTTCAAGAATCTGTTCAAAACGATTTGTGAACTGGGGGCCAAGGCCGTTATTGTCGTGGATGCAGATCTTAAGAGCATCACCCCTCGCTGGATCAAAAACCTTGGCGAGCCTCTATTCGAGGATTTCGGATATGTGGCGCCCCTTTACGTACGGCACAAGTTCGACGGTACCATCACCAACAACATTGCCTATCCCTTGAGCCGATGTGTTTACGGCCGCAGGGTACGCCAGCCCATCGGCGGTGACTTTGGATTCTCAGGGGAACTGGCCGAAGTGTATCTTCGGCAAGAGGACTGGACCCCAGCAGTAGAGGAATTTGGCATCGACATCTGGATGACGACCACGGCCATGTGTCACGGCATACCCATTTGTCAGTCCTACATGGGACGGCCCAAAGTCCACAAGCCCAAAGACCCTGGGGAGTCTCTGGGCCCCATGTTCACACAGGTGGTAGGAACGATCTTTGATATGATGATCAAACACGCCGGTTTCTGGAAGGAGGTCCGGTGGAGCAAACCTACAGCCATCTTCGGCTTCGGACTGGGGGAGATGGAAATGCCCCCGCCGGTGGACGTGGATGTCCAGCGGCTCTACGACAAATTCCAGACAGGCTTTGGCGTTCATGAGGACCTTCTGAAGGAAACCCTTTCAGCCAACCTCATGAAGAAGCTCTCAGAAGTGAAGGAACATCCTTTAAGCGGTTTTGAATTCCCGGCCAACTTGTGGGCTGAAATATTAGTCGATTTTGCAGTTGCTTACAGAGACTTGGCAACGAACAATGACAAGGGGAAAATGATGAAGGCATTGATCCCCCTCTATTTTGGCCGGACCTGTTCCTTTGTCATCGAGTCAGAACCCATGACGATTCAACAGGCTGAAGAACTCATAGAAGATCAGTGTGGTGTGTTTGAAACCAGCAAGTCTTACTTGCTGAAAAGATGGTTCGATACAGAATAAAGATTTGCGCTTATGAGTGGCAATGGAGGTCCTATGAAGAAAATCCTTATTGTAGATGACGAAGAGGTTATCCGTATGCTCTATGCCGAGGAGTTGGAGGAGGAAGGGTATAAGGTGATAACAGCGGGAAGTGGTCACGGCCTGGTCGCGATGATTGGCAACGAGAAGCCGGACCTTGTCATACTGGATATCAAGATGGCCGAGCATGACGGGTTAGATCTACTCCAAGATATCAGGAGGGAATTTTACAACATTCCCGTGATACTTTGCTCTGCCTATTCTTCCTTTAAAGGGGATCTTAAGTCCATTGCAGCAGACTACTATGTTGTAAAGAGCGCCGATCTGAGCGAACTAAAGCAAAAAATAAAGATGGCCCTAGAGGGACAAATGCCAGCCCCCTATTCCCCCGAGCAGGTGTAAGGCCTGCTGCTTCTCGTAGGGCTTGTCGTTCACATCAAATGGATCTGTTTTTCTGATTTCAAAGGACCCAAGAAACGGCAACGGGCCTTGATGGGTAGCTACATGTTTCAGAGACGGAGGCTTTTGAGATCACCACATCGTGAGGAGTTGGACTCCTGAATGGCATGGCTGCAAGCTATTCTCCTTGGCATTGTCCAGGGGCTGACGGAATTTCTCCCCGTCAGCAGTTCAGGGCACTTGGTGCTTCTACAATCGCTTTTTGGATTGAAGGAACCAGAACTCTTTTTTGATGTCTCAGTCCACGTTGGCACCTTGGCGGCTGTGTGTGTCTTTTTTTTTCGGGACCTCAGAGGCATGGCAGTGGCTTTCTTTTCCAAGTCTACCTGGTCTGCCGGCGACATCGGCCGCCTGCACCAATGGCGCCAGGTGCCGGAAATGAGATTACTCACCCTCATCTTCATCGGGTCTCTACCTACGGCCCTTATTGGGCTGGCCCTTCGGCCCTTGGCTGCAACCCTTTTCTCATCCACCCGACTGGTTGGTATCATGTTGTTGGTCACGGGCTTTTTGCTTTGGCTCACACGGACCATGAAGAAAGAGGGCAGGGCTGAGCTTACCGTCTGGGATGCCCTCTGCGTCGGTGTTATCCAAGGGTTGGCCATCTTGCCTGGAATATCTCGATCTGGAAGCACCATCGCTATCGGTCTGTTCAAAGGCCTGGATCGAGAAACAGCCGCGCGCTTCTCCTTTCTTCTATCTATCCCCGCAATCGTGGGGGCCATGGCCCTGGAATTGATTCAGGCACGGATCTCCGGAACGCCTACACCCATCGGACCTTCCGTTGTGGGGGCCTGTGTGGCCGGGGCTGTGGGGTATGTGGCTCTTAAGACCTTGATAGGCTTGGTCAAAAAGGGAACACTTTACACCTTTGCATTCTACTGCTGGCCCCTTGGAGGCATCGTCATCTTCTGGTCGTTGTAAGACAACAACGTGATAGATGACGCATGTGGGGTGAAAAGCAGATCTAAAACC
>Ga0180437_10008402_pt1 | contig 13128 bp, 9 predicted proteins | sample SS_ome_4_FD_132410 | JGI IMG/M metagenome (GOLD analysis project Ga0180437, IMG submission 132410) | Hypersaline lake sediment archaeal communities from the Salton Sea, California, USA - SS_3_D_1 metaG | ecosystem: Environmental > Aquatic > Non-marine Saline and Alkaline > Hypersaline > Sediment...
ACTGAAGAATTCCACCCAACAACCGCTTGTATACCTTAAAATGCTCTTCACCCGAACAATTAGTTATAGCTCCTCTCTGGATATGGTTAATAAGTGTCCAGTTTTATGGGACCACTACAACATACCGCACTCTGCCGCGCCTACCGCGTAGCATATTTCGCTAGCGAAATGACTTGCCTATCCTTTCGGTTCCGGGCGGAAAAGCAGTATTCTTGGAATCGGGGGCAGCGCTCTTATGTGGGTGTTGGGGCTTTTCGTCCTAGCTGTAGGTGCCCCAGCTCAAGGCTTGATCTGTTAAGCCGTCCGCGGCGGTCAGTAAAACGCAGGACTACCGGCGGTTTTTTCCCCAACTATCTAGGTCATATTTTTTCAATAATTTCACACTAAACATCTCATTTTTCCAGGCTTATTGTGGAGTCTTGTCTGCGAAGCGCCCCTGTCATGGGATGAGGGGGGGCGCAAAGCGTGCCGCTCATTCTCGTAAAATTGCTGCTGTGGTTACTTCTCCGCTGCACCCTGTTCAGTTGTTAAGTTCTGTCCAACCCTGATCGAAAATCTATTCAGGTGGTTGGAAAAGTAATCCAAATCTAAATTCACTGAGTGCTGATTCAAACGAATTGAGTTCGGACTCTACTTAGAATTATTATCAATTCCTGGTTCGTAAATTGATATAATTATTAATCGTGAAATTTATCTGGATAAGCTCAAATACATCATTTTATACACAGGATTGCTTTTGACAATTTTCTGGGTCATAAAGATATGCCTAGTAAGCCTTTAACATGATTCGAACAATAGGGATTTGGTTGTAAAAGAGCATGAAATGTTGGCTAATTAACCCGTTAGGTACCGGTATTTTTAGCGAAGTTTGAAATACATAGAGTGAAGAAATTTAATCGACGAACATATCATAATGTGTCAGACTTTGTTGTTGATTTCAGAACAATCATGGCAAAGCGAGACCAGATGAGACCATTGATGCGCGGCGAATTAATAGATGCAGCATTTCGGGAGCGTCTGATGATGGCGGTTACGGCAGTTAATGGATGCCGGTATTGTTCCTACGCCCATACGAAACAGGCATTAATAGAGGGAATTGATAGAGATGAAATCGAAGCATTACAATGCGGAGTTTTTGAGAGTTGTCCAAGAGATGAGCTGCCAGCATTGCTTTATGCTCAGTATTGGGCAGAAACACAGGGAAGAACTGAACCGGCGGCACGTGAGCGAATAGTTGAAAAGTATGATGAAGAAACGATGAAAGCCATAGAATTGACGTTACAGACAATTCAAATGGGAAATTTATTGGGAAATACGGTAGATTACGTTTTATACCGGTTATCGTTTGGACGATTAGGAGCATAGTGCGATGTAAAGGGTGCCTAACCCAGGTTGCAGCCATCCGTGCACAGCACGGATGGGTAGCAGCGCAATTTGGAAAATAGGTTTGAGAAGCTTTTGAAACAAGAAACCCACGGCTGTCAATCAAATCGTTTCACTCTAAAGCCGAGCAGGTTAGTTGGTGACCTGCTGATTGAAATCGGGTGCCTCCATTGCATTAACGGGCGGGATCCAGCAGGTCGGATTGGACTAGTGGGCGATATATTAGATATTTAGTGATGTCAAGCCAAGGAACTATCTCAATGTGGGTTTTATATTTCACGGTTTTCAGGAAAAATACAGCCGGTTGAATAACACACCCATTGGCTTGATGCTGTGCCAATTTCCATATAATGAAATGCAAGCAGTTTTATGCCGGGAACAAAATCTCTTCAGGCAGCTCAATATCCTCCAATATATCCAAATCACTATCAGATATCTCAAGCTCCAGCGCGCCCAAATTCTCTTCCAGGTGCTCTCTGTTGGTCGACATCGGCATTGCGATCACATTCTTCTGGCTGATCAGCCAATTCAAAGCAAACTGAGCCGGTGTAAATTCGTATTTGTCTGCGATATCTACAATGGTTGGAACATCCAATAAATACCCGCGGTCAATTGGCGAATAGGCGGTGAGCAGTATGTCCTCTTCCTGGCAGTAATTCAAGTCTCCATTCAACATATACTTTCGATCGTGTAAGTTGTAAGGCATCTGGTTTGTAGCCAGCGGGGTATCCGTCAGGTGTTGAGCTCCAATTCTTCGAAGAACACAACTACCACTTCATCATCATTCCCAATACGGTTGTTGAGCACCATCCCTTTTATGCCTCACTATCTATGAGGTAAGGTTATCGTTTATAATTTTCCAATTCCTCCAATTGTTCTATGGTTGTTTACGAACGTTGCAGGATCAAACATAATATAAACAGGTTTTTAGGATTATAGAATGTTATTAATTGACACTATCAAGGCTATCTTCGATTATCTTGCGGTCATTACTTGGCGTAAACCTATTCTCAATTTTGTATATGTTGACGGAATAGCGAAGTCAAAAGTAAGCTTGTTCAGTTCGAGCAGCTCAGATCCGTCGTCGAAACGCACAGTACGCGGCGAGCGCCGGAGACCCGGCAGCGATGCTACCCCAGGCGGCCGTGCTGAGGCGCCAAAGCGCGAGCGGCAACAGCCAGCACCATCAGGACGCCCTCCAAGTGGTGGGCCTCCACCCCCTCCCCCAACGAAACCTGGCGGTGGTTTCATGCCTGGATCTGGCACTGGTGGATTCGGAAAGGGCGGGATGAGCCTGGGTATTCTCCTGCTGCTTGTCATTTGCATCGGCGGTTATTTTTTGTTAAGCGGCGGATTATCCGGAGATGGTATCAGCGACCTGGCACCGTATGATACCGGTCCTGTTGAAGAATTCTCCGTTCAAACAGAGCAACCATACGTACAAGAAGAGATGGAGTATGCAGAACCAACCCGTTTAAGTGAAACCTTCCAGGGTTTGAACGCGCCTTCCGGGGCTTCAACCACCACACCCGGGCAAACTTGGACGGTGATGATTTACCAGGATGCCGACGATAAAATCCTGGAGAAAGATATATATATCGACCTGAACGAAGCCGAATTGGTTGGATCGAGCGAGAGGGTAAATATCGTTGCTCAAATTGACCGCTACCGTGGGGGATACCAAGGGGATGGAAACTGGACGACGGCAAAGCGTTTCTACTTGACCGCTGACAATAACCTGGAGTTAATTCGCTCCCGGGAATTGATCGACCTGGGTGAGGTGAACATGGGGGAAAAAGATACACTGGTCGATTTTGTAACCTGGACGATTGACAATTATCCTGCGGATAAGTATGTGCTGATTCTTTCCGACCACGGCTTGGGCTGGCCGGGAGGCTGGACAGATAAAGAACCCCGCGTTGGTGTTCCTAGAAATGTGCCCCTGGCGCAGACCATCGGTCCTGCTATGTACCTGATGGATTTAGATGAGGCGCTGGAAGATATCCGGGCTCAAAGTGGGATCGAAGCATTTGAGGTAATCGGTCTGGATGCCTGCTTGATGGGTCACTTGGAGGTCTACACCGCGCTTACACCCCATTCCCACTACGCGGTCGCATCCCAGGAGGTGGAACCCTCTGTTGGCTGGGCGTACGCAGCTTTTCTAAACGAGCTTGTCCGCAATCCGGATATGGGCGGCGGTGAATTGAGCCGGATTATTGTCGAAAGCTACATCGAAGGGGATCAGCGTATCCAGAACCCGCAAGCAAGGGCTGACTTTGCTGGGAAAGGTTTCTTTTCCCCCACTGCCGAACAGATTGTCGCCCAGCTTGAGCAAGGTATGACCCTGGCTGCCGCCGACCTGTCGCATATGCCGGAATTGGTGGAAAGCCTTAATGAATATGCTTATTCGTTGCAAAACCTGGACCAGCGGCGGGTGGCGCAGGCGCGTAATTACGCCCAACCCTTTACCAATATTTTTGGCGGCCGGGTGCCTCCTTCCTATATCGATCTTGCCCATTTCGCGTACCTGCTGGAACGGGAAAGTGGGGATGAGGAGATTCAGGGTACAACACAAAGACTGGTACAGGCGATCAGCAATGTGGTAATCGCCGAAAAAAGCGGCAGTCAAAAACCTGGTGCGACGGGAATTTCAATCTATTTTCCCAGTTCACAGCTTTATGGGAATCCTGCTGCTGGTCCCCAGTCATATGTCCGTGTTGCAAAGCGTTTTGCTGGAGTGACATCCTGGGATGAATTCCTCAACTTCCATTACACCGGTCGCCCATTTCAAGTGGAAGCTGGCACACTCTCAGTACCGGACCGCTCTCTAACAGCCCCCGGGCTGGGCGAAATATCTATTTCAGAGATTTCCCTGTCCAATAATGAAGCCACGCCTGATGAACCGGTGATGATGAGTGCTGATATTGAAGGTGATAATATCGGCTACATCTATCTGTTTGCTGGTTTTTATGACCGGGAAGCAAATTCAATTAACTTGATTGACAGTGACTTTATTGAGAGTGAAGACACTCGCGAAGTCAATGGAGTTTACTATCCGGATTGGGGGGAGGGCGCGTTCACCTTAGCATTTGAATGGGAACCTTTAGTTTTCGCCATCAATGATGGTGAACAGTCGATCCTTACACTGCTGCAGCCGACAACGTACGGTGCTACCCCACAGGAGGCTGTTTATAAATTGGATGGTCTCTACACTTATACTGACGGTGAGCAGCGGGAAGCCAGCATGTATTTCAGTGATGGGATATTGACCCAGGTGTTTGGCTATGATGATTCAGGCGCGCCGCGCGAAATTCTGCCTGTGCAAGGGGACCGCTTTACGATTAGTGAGCAGTGGCTTGACCTGGACAGCAGCGGGCGCGTGGTTTCCCAGGCAAGTGAGAAGGGTGGGACGCTGGTGTTTGATGAGATACCGTTTACATGGGAACTGCTTTACGCCCCGGTGGGCGAGTACGTGATTGGGTTTATTGTCGAGGATCTGGATGGCAACCGGACAGAAGCTTTTTCCAGGATTTTCGTGAGGTAAACTCGGGAGAAGATTGATAAATTTTTCTAAAGTTGCCCACGATTTTTACTCAGGTGATCAGTTCCAAGATAAACAATCTTAAATCCAGCGTAGATATCTTTCCAGCCGAGTCAAGATTGAGATCCAATATTTATGTTTAATGGATGAATCACGACACAATCTCTAAGCGCGCCAGGGAGGCAGCCAGTCGTTTGAGCCCTAATTCTTCGAAGAAAACATCCACCACTTCATCATCATTCTCGATACGGCTGTTGAGCACCATGCCCTCCCCCCAGGTCGGGTGCTGGACGCGCATGCCAGGGTGATATTTCTGCTCGTGCTGGGGTTCGGCGCTGGTTGGCGTCCCCCACTGGGTCCGGCGTGATTGGAGCGAAGGTCTGAAACCGGGCAGCGCACGCGGGCTCCTGCTGATTTGTAATAAGTCAGCCGGAATTTCATCCAGGAATCTGGAAGGATCGACGGGTTCCGGATACCCGTAGAAGCTGCGGTTCTGTGGGCTTACCAGGTAAAGTTTATTTTTGGCGCGCGTAATGCCCACGTAAAACAAGCGCCGTTCTTCCAGCATTTCTTCGTTATCATCAAATGAACGGCTGTGCGGCAGCGTGCCTTCGTTCAATCCTACAATCATTACGGTCGGAAATTCGAGACCTTTGGCGGCGTGCATGGTCAGCATGGTAGGTACCTGGACAGAAGCATCCAGCGTGTCCTGGTCCGATACCAGCGCAACCTGTTCCAAAAAGGCTTCCAATCCTTTCTCCTGGTATTCTGACGCCAGGCGACGCAGTTCCATCACGTTCTCCCAGCGCTCGTGTCCCTCCTCAGTCCCGTCATCGATATATCCCTGGTAGTCCACTTCTTTCAGGATGGTGTCCATCAGCTCCAGCGGGGGAGCGTTTTTCACCAGAGGAGACCAGTTGTGCAGCAGATTGCTGAAACTGGTCAGTGTTAAATATGATCTGCGCGGGAAAGACTCTTGTAATTGCGTGTCCGGATTTTCCCCCAACTCGTACAGGATCGATCCGGATGAGCGCCGATGCCTTTGAGCCTGGGTACGCAGCGTGAATAGAGTTTTATCCCCGATGCCGCGCCGTGGAGTGTTGATCACCCTTCCCAGACTGATCTCATCATCCAGGTTGTGCAGCAGACGCAGGTAGGCAATGATATCCTTCACTTCCCGCCGGCCGTAAAAGCGCTGGGCGCCGACCAGTTTGTAGGGTAATCCCGCTCGCAGGAAAGCCTCTTCCAGCATGCGCGATTGCGCGTTTGTGCGGTACATAATCGCAAAATCCCCCGGACTGGCTCCAGTGCGCTGGATGGTACTTCCGATCGTCTTTATGACAAAATCGGCTTCCTCCCGGTCGTCGAAAACATCGTGCAGGATCACTTTTGCGCCATGCGGACGTGAGGTGAATAAATTTTTGGCTGTTCGCTGCGGATGGCGGTTGATAACCGCCATAGCCACGTCCAGGATTTGCTGGGTGGAGCGGTAGTTCTGTTCCAGCAGGATTACCTGCGTATCCGGAAAATCCTTTTCGAAGCGCAGTACATTGCGGTAGTCCGCCCCGCGCCAGCGGTATATGGACTGGTCTGTATCCCCAACCGCGAAGATATTCTTATGGAATGAACTCAGGTGGCTCAACAGGATATACTGGGCCAGGTTGGTGTCCTGGAACTCATCCACAAGCACATGCTCGAACCGGCGGGCGTACTTATCGCGAACCTTTGGGAATTCCTCCAGCAGGTAAGCTGTCCACAGCAGCAGGTCATCGAAATCCAGGGCGTTGCTGGTCAGTAACAATTCTTGATAGCGGCTGTACACGCGTTTGACGATCTCATCCCGGTAGCCTTCCACAGGGATATCATCCGGCAGGTAGAGATCGTTCTTGGCTTTGGAGATCGAATGATGAACGCCTCTCGGCCGATACCTTTTATCGTCAATATCCAGGTCTTTAAGCGCTTGTTTGACTACATTGACCTGGTCGTCCGCGTCAAAAATTACGTAATTGGTTTCAAAGGGCAGGTTACCCGCTTCACGTCTCAGGATACGCGCGCAGGTGGCATGGAATGTTCCCAGCGTCAATCCGCCTGTGTTTTCGCCGATTAAACGGATCACCCGGTTTTCCATCTCCCGGGCTGCTTTGTTGGTGAAAGTGACTGCCAAGATATTGTAAGGGTTTACCCCTTTGTCGCTGATCAGGTGGACGATACGCCGGGTTAAAACGCGCGTCTTCCCCGATCCAGGACCAGCCAGCACAAGCACCGGACCCGTCCCGGCTAGCACTGCAGCCTGCTGTGGGGGATTGAGGTCTTCCAAATATTTCATGCGGCTGGCATTATAGCATAGCGGATGATGGGCGATGAATAAAAGGTAAAAGGTCTTATACCAGTTGTCAAACCTCACTCTCTAGGCTAGAATCAAACTTATGAATTGGGGAATAGCAGGACATGAATGGGCAGTTGCGCTGCTGAAAGAACATATTGCCCGCGATCAGCTGAGACATGCTTACCTGTTCACTGGTCCGGATGGCATTGGGCGCCGCACTATCGCCCTGCGGTTTGCGCAAGCATTGAACTGCCCTCAGCCATTAGAGCCTGGCGAACCATGTCTGACCTGCCCGACCTGCAGCAAGATCGAGAACATGGTACATACCGATTTAACGATCGTACAGTCCGAAGGGCCGGGGGAAATGTTGAAAGTTGACCAGGTGCGCGGACTAACCCGCTCATTAGCGCTCTCACCGTATGAATCAAAGCATCGCATCGCGCTGCTGCTGCGCTTCGAAGGTGCCCATCCCAGCGCAGCCAATGCACTTTTAAAGACCCTGGAAGAACCTTCCCAGCATGTGGTATTGATCCTGACCGCGGATAGCGTGGAAAACCTGCTGCCAACCGTCGTTTCGCGCTGCGAGGTGATGCGTTTAAGACCGGTCGCCCTGGAGGTGCTCAGCCGGTGGTTAGTAGGGGAGATGAATATTCCACCCCAGGATGCTAAATTTTATGCGCATGTTTCGGGTGGCAGGCCGGGTATTGCGATTCGGCTGCACACTGAGCCTGGACTATTGAAGGAGCGGGGCCGTTATTTAGATGACCTTTACCAGCTGCTCTCGTCCAACAGAGTAGGGCGTTTTAAATACATCTCATCACTCATCTATCCAATGGATTTACAAAAGACACGCGTACAGATCAGGGAAAGGCTGTTTGTATGGATTGCTTTGTGGAGGGATGTGTTATTTTGCGCTCACGGTGCGCAAATACCCTTTGTTAATCAAGACCAGTTGGAGCGCATAATAGATATGGCGGAAACTTTCGGTTATAAGAGCGCACATAACACATTGAAGGCCTTACAGCGAACGCAAAATTTACTCGCTAGGAATATAAACCCCCGCCTGGCTGCTGAATGGATGATGTTACGCTTGCCCCATGGAAAGATAAAAACATCAGTCGATGACGAGGTTGGAAATTGAGCGCCTTTTGAAAGATAAAACATACGGGGCTCTACAATCTATGGGAATGGATTCCCACCGGTTATGTTCGGGGATGTATAATACAAAACTGTAAGAATTCCCAGATAATTCAGCGAGGTGATCATGCGGCAGATTGAAGAAGGTATTTTTTACGAGGATTCTTTTTCCGGTGTAACTTTAGGCGCATTGGTATTTTCGGAGGGCATTATTATGATTGATGCGCCCCTCAGGTCAGATGACGCACGCTCCTGGCGGGCAATGTTGATGAATCATCGCGGCTGGACGAACAGGCTCTTGGTGAACCTGGATTCTCATCCCGACCGTACACTCGGCGCCAAGGCTATGGAGACGATCATCCTTACCCAACTGATTACATCCGAGATCCTAAAGACCCGCTCGACGATTTTCAAGGGGCAGGGCATAGATACCGGCTCGGATTGGGAATCTTATAACGAAGCCATCGGAATGCGCTGGGGTACGCCTGAGATCACCTTCAATGAACAGATCATCCTGTATTGGAATGGATCTGAGATCAAAATCGAGCACCATCCGGGAGCCTCAAAAGAGGCTATTTGGGTGATCCTGCCGGAAGAAAAAGTAATCTTTGTTGGGGACACTGTGCTGGTAAACCAGCCTCCTTTCCTGGCAAAATCAGATTTAACGCAGTGGGAGGGACAGTTAGATTTACTGTTAGATACTTACCGAGATTATGTGATCGTGAGCGGCAGGGGTGGGACAGCCTCAAACGAAGATGTCCACGAACTTAGGAAATTCATCAGGAATGTCGCCAGGAGGCTGGAGCTTCGCGCCAAGAAAGGAGCCATGCCCGAAGTGACGGAAAAAATGGTTCCATCTCTTCTCTCTAAATTTAAATTTCCGAGGATTAATTTTGAGGCATATGAAAATCGCCTGCAGCATGGTTTATACCAGTGCTACTTGAGGAACTATTCCCCGATGAACGTAAATGAAAGATTGGGATCGGAAGGGATTCACAATTAAATCCAACCTTAGAAGAATTATCTTCCCACAATATGAGCAGACAAAATATTCCATACGCGCCAATATTTGAATTGAGGCGCGCTGATACGGTTGAATCGATTCGCTTTGGAGCAGCGGCAGTGGTTGACGCGTTCGGTAACCTACTGGCATGGTACGGTAATCCAAACGCGGTCACATTCATGCGTTCGTCAGCAAAACCGTTCCAGGTGATGCCTTTTATTGAGCACGGCGCAAAAAGTAGTTACGCCTTATCTCAGCGCGAAATCGCTATCCTGTGCTCCTCCCACTCAGGGACGGAAGAGCACATAGAAGTACTTCAGGCGCTTCAAAGTAAAACTGGTATTTCGCATTTAGATTTGCTTTGCGGATCCCATTATCCGTTGGACAAAAAATCTTCCGAGAAAATGCTGGTTGAGGAGCAACAGCCGGCCTCAAATCATCACAATTGCTCGGGCATGCACACGGGTGTACTAAAGCGTTCGCGCATTTTAGAGGCACCCTCAAATGGGTTACCGCCAGATTTGGATTATATCGACCCCGACCACCCTGTCCAAAAAGAAATATTGAAGACCCTTGCGGAAATGAGTGGGTTGCAGGCGGGATCAATCCACATAGGAATCGACGGATGTTCGCTGCCATCTTTCGCGCTGCCGTTGTTTAACGCAGCCCTGGCATATGCCAGGTTGTGTGATCCTGAAACGGGTGGGGTTGCACCTGCGGAACGCAGGCATGCCTGTATAGAAATTACCAGGGCGATGATGGGGCACCCGGAAATGGTTGCCGGACCTGGACGCTTTGATACGCACCTGATGCAGATTATCCACGGACGGTTAGTCTCAAAAGGCGGCGCAGAAGGCGTTCAAGCGATTGGTTTGCTGCCTGGTGTTTTGGGGCCTGGTTCACCCGGCGTTGGAATTTTTTCGAAGATCTCGGATGGGGATACGAACAATTTTGCTGGTCCTGCGGTTGTTGTTGAAATATTGATCCAATTGGGCGCGCTCTCCTCCAGTGAAATTGCAGAGTTAACGAAGTTTGGTCCCAGCTTGCCGGTGCGCAACTGGCGTAATGTAGAAGCAGGTCAGGCATACCCAACCTTTGAATTGAATTTTTCCCCAGATTTTTTAAGAAATAAAGATTATTTCTAACAAAACTGGTGTTCCGATGAAAGACCATGAATTCGCGTTGCAAGTCCATAATCGCTTGTTGAATTATTTCGGGTATCCCGAGTGGAGAAATCCACTTCCTCCAATGGATGAATTAATCTCAACCATCCTCTCCCAGAATACCAACGATACGAATCGAGACCGGGCGTTTAATTCGCTGAAGGAAAGTTTCCCTACCTGGGAGCAGGTCCGGGATGCGGAAGAAGAGCAGGTGATTGAGACTATAAAGACAGCTGGTCTCGCCAATCAAAAAGGACCTCGAATTCAGGACTTGCTCAGGCAGGTAACCGAGCAGCGAGGTAATTTGGATCTGGAGTTCCTGTCGGACCTGTCTGCGGAAGAAGCGTCTGCGTGGCTGATGGGCTTCAAAGGAGTTGGGCCGAAAACATCCGCTATTGTCCTGCAATTTTCTCTCGGAAAAGCCGCCTTTCCAGTGGATACGCACATATATCGCGTGAGCGGTCGACTCGGTCTGCGGCCGGGAAAAATGAGCGCTGATCGCGCCCACGCCCATCTGGCTCAGCTTTTCCCGCCGGAAACATATTACGCAGCCCACTTGAATATCATCCGTCTGGGGCGCGAGATATGCAGTGCTCGAAATCCAAAATGTGCTATATGCCCTCTCAATGATATATGCGGATACTATGCAGAATTAAATCAGAAATCTGGGATCGAGGTTAACGCATAACCCGTATGTATATTTTGTCATATATATAATGTAATAAATCATCAAGAACTTATGATATTTGACAATTATTTAAAAAGATGTTTTTCGGTAAGATTTGAACCAGTTGAAAAAATGGGTAATACCCCCAATATTGCTCATCGCTGTTTCCTCCTTTGGCGAAAGCCTCCGCCTGAATTTCAGGCGGAGGCTTATTTTATACTGAAAGCTTGATTGAACTTTATGCATAACACGGGGTGCGGTCACCAGCCTTAGATTTTTTGTTGGGTTTTGTTTGACGATATTTCTGCCTCGGGGTCTCTCTCATGGTTTTACTTAATTTGACCACTTCTTGCATTCTACAGTAACAGCATATACAATATGAATATTACAAGCTGATTACTTATTTTCGCCAAACAACTGGAGAAATGTCACAGGAACGCAGCCGGCGGGAAATGTTTGGGTACCTGTGTGGAGAAAGGGATGGCTCAAATCGCCAAAATTTCAGCGATATGCTTAACCATTGTTTTTATTGTTCCAGCTTGTTTTCCTGCCAATACGATTCAGACTGAAGTTCCCAGCGCTCCGCAAAACGCCGAGTTCGAAATAACACGCGCTGTCACAACCCCGGAACCGAAATATTCACCGCAAGTACAAACGCCAACCAGCGTAAACACACTTTCGGCGGGCCTTGATCCACAGCACTCTGATGCGGGAGTCTCTTCTAACAGTGATTTATTATCTCTCCAGATTGATTTTTTAGAGCTTTATGCGCAGTCCAGACCGGGTGTCGTATCCGTGACGTCCTCCGAGTTAGACGGGCTCTCTGTCAGCTCAGGATTTTTTATCGATGATGTTGGACATGTCGTTACAAGTTATCATGGCGTGAAAACTGAAAGCGATCTGGCTGTAACGACTTTATCCGGGGATATGTTTCCTGCCAGGATGGTCGGCAAGGATCCCGATTCGGATATCGCCGTTTTGAAAGTAGAAATCCCAGCGGGGAATTTTGTGCCTCTGCCGTTGGGAGTATCTGATGATTTGCAGGTCGGTCAGATCGTAGCGGCAATTGGTAATCCTTTCGGGCTGCAAGGTTCGATGACAACCGGGATTGTGTCTGGGTTGGGACAGGGATTACGTTATTTTCGGGAAACCCTGGGCGGGCATGCCCTGTTTCCGGGGGAGATTATAATGACGGATACCACGATGAACCAGGGGAATTCCGGCGGACCATTATTAAATTTAAATGGAGAAGTAGTTGGTATAAATAGTACTGTGATCACCTCCGGGGATGATCGGCTCACGACGGGTGTAGCCTTCAGTCTCCCGATTGATATCGCCAGACCCATCATTAACGCCCTGATTCAGAATGGCATTTTTAAATACCCGTACCTGGGATTTTCGAGCATTGATGAGCTGAATTTCCAGGAGAAGAAGACGCTGGGAATTCTGGAGGTGAACGGGATATATATCACAGAAATAGAACCTGGCGGACCCGCGGAAAAGGCTGGTTTAAGAGCTGGCAGCATGGATTCAGAGGTTCCGAATTTGTCCCTTGGCGGCGATCTAATCACAGGGATTGATGGTCAATCAGTGAACCGCTATGACCAACTGTATGCGTATTTAATCAAGCATAAGCAGCCGGGCGATGAGGTAACATTGACCGTTGTTCGTGGTAACCGGCACGAGGATATAAAGCTGCAGCTTGGGAACCGCCGGAAACCAGAGTATGAGGATTTATGATGTGGTGTCATGTGTGTATTTTGCGGTTTGCAAAATGGAAATATACCGGTATATGTTAAATCTCGATTTATAGGCAAATAAAAATTAGAAGCAAGGAGGCAAGACCGAAATGATCAGCGACCAGGATCTCAGAGAATTATTGAACTACCAGGCAAAACATGCTGTTCT
>Ga0180437_10008403_pt1 | contig 13126 bp, 12 predicted proteins | sample SS_ome_4_FD_132410 | JGI IMG/M metagenome (GOLD analysis project Ga0180437, IMG submission 132410) | Hypersaline lake sediment archaeal communities from the Salton Sea, California, USA - SS_3_D_1 metaG | ecosystem: Environmental > Aquatic > Non-marine Saline and Alkaline > Hypersaline >...
CCGGAAAAACGACGATCTTCAACATGATCACCGGCATCTACGCGCCCACAGACGGGGAGATTTACTTCCGTGACCAGCGGATCGCCCATCCAACGCTCAGCCTGACCCAGCGACTCACCACGCCCGTGTGGTGGTTCAACTGGCTGCCCATGGCGGGGATACCAAGGAAGTGGGACGACGTTCGCGAGCTGCGCCCGCACGAGATCACGGACCGGGGCATCGCCCGCACGTTCCAGACGATCCGGCTGTTCAACAACTTGACCGCGCTGGAGAACGTGATGGCCGGTCTGCACCACCGCACCAAAGCCGGGGTATGGTCCGCGCTGGTCCGGCCTCCGTCCCAACAGAAGGAGGAGGCGTACATCGTCGAGGAAGCCGAGCGCCACCTGGCGTTCATGGGACTGGAGGACTACCGGGACGATCTGGCCAAGAACCTGCCTTACGGCCACCAGCGCCGCCTGGAGATCGCCCGGGCGCTGGCCGCCGACCCGCGCCTCATCGTCCTGGACGAACCGGCGGCCGGCCTGAACGAGCAAGAGACGCTGGAGTTGATGGCCCTGATCCGCCAGATCCGCGAATCCGGGATCACGGTGCTGCTCATCGAGCACGACATGAAGGTGGTGATGGGCATCTGTGAGCGCGTCGTCGTCCTGGACTACGGCAAGAAAATCGCCGAGGGCACACCGGCCGAGGTGCAGCGCAACCCGCGTGTCATCGAGGCCTACCTGGGCGAGGAGGAGGTGTGACCATGGCCCTACTGCATATCGAGAACCTGCACACCTATTACGGCGCCGTCCAGGCGTTGAAGGGCATCGATCTGGAGGTCGAGGACGGAGAGATCGTCACGCTCATCGGCGCCAACGGCGCCGGCAAGACGACGACGCTGCGCACCATCTCCGGCCTGATCCGCCCCCGCGAGGGGCAGATCGTGCTGGACGGGCAGGAGATCACGCAACTGCCGGCCCACCGCATCGTGGAGGCGGGTATCTCCCACGCCCCGGAGGGCCGCCAGATCTTCAGCACGCTGACGGTGACGGAGAACCTGAATATGGGCGCCTACAGCCTGGGCGGGGACACCGAGGCTATCGATGAGAACCGCCGCCGCGTCTTCAGCCTGTTCCCTCGCCTGAAGGAGCGCGAGAACCAGCTCGGGGGGACGCTATCCGGCGGCGAGCAACAGATGCTGACAATCGGCCGGGCACTGATGGCCCGACCGCGCATCATGATGTTGGACGAGCCATCGTTGGGCCTGGCCCCTATGCTGGTCAGGGCCATCTTTGACACCGTCCGCGAGATCAACGCCCGAGGCGTGACGGTCCTGCTGGTCGAGCAGAACGCCCGGGCCGCGCTCAAGGTCGCCGATCGGGGCTACGTCCTGGAGACGGGCCGGGTGGTCCTCTCCGGCCCCGCGGACGAACTGCTGCAGGACGAGCGGGTGCGCAAGGCGTATCTGGGAGAACAGTAGCGATGACCCGCATCCTCACACGGGAAGACGTGCGCCGGGCGCTCCCGATGGGCCGGGCGATTGAGGCGATGAAACGAGCCTTTGTCCAGCTTTCCACCGGCCAGGCCGACGTGCCCCTGCGCGTGGGGCTCGACGTACCTGGCCACAACGGCGTCACGCTGTTCATGCCCGCCTACCTGTCGGCCGACGACCAGATGGCGGTCAAGATCGTCTCCGTCTTCAACGACAACCCGGCCAAGGGGTTGCCGCTGATTCACGCGCTGGTCGTCGTCGTGGATGCAGCGACGGGCGCTCCCGCCGCCGTGATGGACGGGACGGTGCTCACTGCGCTGCGCACGGGCGCAGCCTCCGGCGCTGCCACGGACCTGCTGGCCCGCCAGGACGCGCACACCGCCGCCATCTTCGGCACCGGTACGCAGGGACGCACACAACTGGAGGCGGTCTGCGCGGTGCGTCCCATCCGGGACGTGTGGGTCTACGACGTCGCGCGAGAGCAGGCCTCTGCCTACGCCGACGAGATGAGCCAGCGCCTGTCGCTCCCGGTGCGCGTGGCCGGGACGCCGGCCCAGGCGGTCCGCCAGGCAGACGTCATATGTACGGCGACGACCTCCACGAGCCCCGTGTTCGATGACGCCGAAGTCCGGCCAGGGACGCACATCAACGCCATCGGCGCCTACACCCCGCAGATGCAGGAGGTGCCGGTCGAGACGGTCCTGCGAGCGCGGGTGGTGATCGACCATCGCGAGGCCAGTCTGGCCGAGGCCGGCGACCTCTTGATCCCGCTGCAACAGGGATTGATGACCGAAGCGCACATCAGCGCGGAACTGGGGGAGATCGCCGCCGGGCACAAACCGGGGCGGACGTCGCCGGAGGAGATCACGCTGTTCAAGTCGGTGGGCGTGGCCGTGCAGGACGTGGCGGCGGCGAGCGCGGTGTTGGAGGCAGCGGAGGAGCTGGGGCTTGGGGTTGAAGTGGACTTGTAGGGGGGAAGGGGAGGAAGGAAACAAGTAGACAAGGAGACAAGGGGACAAGGGGACAGGGAGACTCGACACCCTACTTGTGCAGCTTGCAGACTTGGTGTATACTCTCCATAATTGCTACTTTGAGGAGGGTCGAATCGATGAAGGTGTCCTGCCTGCAGGAAAATCTGGCCAAGGGACTGAGCGTCGTTGGGCGCGCGGTCTCACCCCGCTCCACCTTACCCGTGCTCGGGAACGTGCTCCTGGCTACCGATGGCGGGCGGCTGAAACTCTCCGCCACCAACCTGGAAGTGGGGATCAACTGCTGGATTGGATCCAAAGTGGAGGAAGAAGGAGCGACGACCGTTCCGGCCCGCACCTTCATCGACCTGGTCGGCGCGTTGCCGCCCGAGCAGGTGGATATGGAGCTCGCCTTACGCACGCAGACGCTCAACGTGCGCGCCGGCCGGAGCGAGGCGAACATCAAGTGCATCGACGCCCAGGAGTTTCCCCTCGTGCCCGTGCCCGAGGGTGAAGGGGGCATCCCGGTCGAGCCCGACGTGCTGCGGACGGCGATCGAGCAGGTAGCGCTCGCCGCTGCCACCGACGAGAGCCGTCCCATCCTCACGGGCGTGCTGGCGAAGTTCGAGGAGGAGCAGCTCACGCTGGCTGCGGCCGATGGGTTCCGCCTCTCGGTGCGCACCATCCCGCTGCCCCAACCCATCGCCGACCCCTTCAGCATCATCATCCCCGCCCGGGCGCTGACCGAACTGGGACGCATCAGCGGCGAACAAGAAGACCCCATCGTCATCACGGTCACGCCCACCCGCAATCAGGTACTATTCCAACTGACCAACATCGTGTTGGTGTCGCAGTTGATCGACGGCAACTTCCCCGACTACCGGCAGATTATCCCAAGCGACCGCACGACGCACACGGTCGTGGATACCGCCGCGCTCTTGAAAGCATGCAAGGCGGCGCTTATCTTCGCCCGCGACGTGGCGCACATCGCCCGGGTGCAGATCCAGCCCGGCTCGGAACTGGCGCCGGGCCACATGACCGTCTCCGCCACTTCGGCCGAGACCGGCGACGACGTGAGCGAGATGGACGCCAGCATCGAGGGAGAGGAGATCGAGATCGCCTTCAACGTCAGGTATCTGATCGACGTGCTGTCCGTGATCCGCACGCCCCAGGTCGCGCTGGATACGACCACGCCGTCGAGTCCCGGGGTACTACGGCCCGTCGGCGACGTCGATTTCACCCACGTGATCATGCCGATGCACCTGGGCCGGTAATCTCAATATGTGGAAGAACGAACACCCCCAGACATGTTCTGGGGGTGTTTTTCGTTCATACAAAGAGGGGAGATCAAGAGGGAGACAAGGAGGCTGATTATGACCATCGTGATTGGATTGGCGCTCGTTCTCCTGGGATTGGCCGTTGGCTTCATCGTCACGTGGGCGTTTGGCGCCGGGGCCACGATCACGCTGTTCATCGGCGTGCTGCTGGTGGTCGCCGGGGCGATCGTCGGCTTCGTGGTCGAATGGCTGATCGACGTGGCCTACCGCCGCAACCGAGAGCTGTGGCAGCTTCTGAGGCAGCGCGGGGGCGAGCCAGCGGAGAAAGAGGCCGCCGTGAGCGACCAGGGCGAAGAGGCCGCGGCCGAGACGCTGGCCGAATTCCTCCACCGGCGCGACGAAGAGGTGCGCAAGCTACGCGAGCAGATCGCAGCCTCGGATGCCCAGTTGGATAGCCTGCGGGATGATTTCGAGGCCTACCAGCGCACACACCCGGACGATATGACGGTGATCAAGGGCATCGGGCCGGTCTACCAGTGGAAGCTGCGCGACGCTGGCGTGAACACGTATGCCCAGTTGGCCCACGCCGACCCCGACCAACTCCGCCGCATGCTCGACATCAAGGAATGGCAGCGGGTGGACATCGAATCCTGGATTGAACAGGCTCGCGACTGGGCACAGAGAGAAGTGTAATGTTCGAAGAGGAGCTGCTGGAAGAGGAGATCAAGAAAAAAAAGCGACGCGTCCTGGGCGTGTTGTTTGCCCTCCTCTTGCTGGGGACGGCAGTGGTGCTCTCCTTGCCGGAGGCGATCCCCTCCGCTCCGCCCCCGGTCAGCGAAGCGGCGACCGGGACACCGGCCGGCACCGTCCCGGCTGCCCAGCTTACGCCCACACCCGCCGACACGCCAGCAGGCACAGAACGGATGGCGACCATCCCGGGTGCCACGACGCCGGCAACAGCCCAGGCGTCCCCCGACGCCACCGAGGAGGTGCGGGCCGGGGAGACGCCAGCCGTCGACCTCACGGCTACGGTAACGGGCGCCGGTGGTCCGGCGACCGCGACGACAACGGCGCAGGCCAGCACGGCCACGCGCACGGCTGCTCCGGGAGCTACAGAGACACCCGCTGCACCCGTGGAAGGGCCTACCGCGACGATAGAAGCACCCGCCACGGCGGCGGCGCCGCCCACCGCAACGACGGAGGGGCCTGCTGAGGTCAGCGACGGCACACCATCCGTCACACCGGCCCTAACCGGCACGCCGGCCGGCACGACGGTGCCGCCCGCTGCAACGACGGAGGGGCCTGCTGAAGTCAGCGACGGCACGCCGTCCGGCACACCGGCCGCAGCCGGCACGCCGGCGGGCACGGCGGTGCCGCCCGTCGCGACGACGGAGGGGCCTGCTGAAGTCAGCGACGGCACACCGTCCGTCACACCGGCCCTAACCGGCACGCCGGCCGGCACGACGGTGCCGCCCGATCAACTGCCCCCCAGCGGGGCCGATCCGGCGCGGGGTTCGAGCTGGCTGGTGGGGGGGGTGTTTCTGGCTTTGCTGGGGGTCGTGATGATCGGAGCGGGGTACGGGCTATTCATCTTTATATCCATTGGACAGGACTAACAAGACTAGCAGGATCATGCTTGGCCAGAAATCCTGTGAATCCTGTAAGTCTTGTCCAAGAAATGTTTCTGTTTGCCGTCTTCTTGAAGACTGAAGGGTACATGCAATTGCCCTGTCTTTGGACGTGAGAAGCATTGACTGAGTCCTCAGATTGCGCTATAATGAAGGCGCACCCGCGGAAAAGAACGCCTCAATGTGCCCGGGATTCGTTATGCGACGCTTGACGTGCGCACCGGACAGCGCGCAGTCCCCAGAGCGCTGTAAGACGGACGTCCTTTCAACAACAGGAGGTGCGTCAGCATGGCCAACAAGAGCCGTTCGGAAACCCTCGATCGCCAGGTCATTGAGCAGGTGATGCCGGCCGTCGTCCAGATCGTGGCGCTCCGGCAGCGGTTTGTGGGGAATCTGTCCCCGGCCTGGACCGGGTCTGGCACCGTCGTGGATCCCACCGGCGTCATCCTGACCAATTGTCACGTGGTCAACCCACGGGCCATGGGGATGCCAGCGCCACCGGCGGACCGGCTGGCGATCGCCGTCACGCACCGGTCTGACGAACCGCCGGCGCTGACCTATTTCGCGGAGATCGTGGTCCAGTCGCCCCAGCTCGACCTGGCGGTGCTGCGCATCGTCGCCGGGCTCGACGGACGGCCGGTCTCGGGGCTCAATCTTCCGGCCGTACCCCTGGGCGATTCCGACGAGCTCGAACTGGGCGACACGATCAACATCTTCGGCTATCCCGGCATCGGCGGCGAGACCGTGACCTTCACCAGCGGCAGCGTGTCCGGCTTCTCCAAGGAGACGGGGGTCAGGGACCGCCGCGCCTGGATCAAGACCGATGCCACGATCGCCGGGGGCAACAGCGGCGGCACCGCGCTGAACCACCGGGGGGAGCTGGTCGGCATCCCGACCCAGGCCGCGGCCGGCAGCGGCGTCACGCCGGTGGACGCCCGCCCCGTGGTGGACACCAATCGGGACGGGCGCGTGGACCAACGGGACACCCCGATGGCGGTCGGGGGGTTCATCAACGGACTGCGCCCGGTCAAGCTGGCCCAGCCGCTGCTGAAGAAAGCGAACGTGGGCGGGGCGGGCGCGGGCCCGGCCGCAGAGGTGCCCACGACGCCACCCCCACAACCCAGCCGCAGACGCCGGGCCACGAAAACCGGCGGCCCCACGATCAGCAACATGGTGTTCAGTAGCCGCGTCACCCGCGACGGGCGGCCGATCAACCCGGCGGCGGTGTTGCCCAGCGGCCACAAGGAGATCTTCGCCACCTTCGAGTACGACGGCATGCAGGACGGCACGTCCATCAGCCAGGTCTGGACGCGGGACGGCGAGGTGCTGGCCTCGGAACAGAGCGCGTGGCAGGAGGGCCGCCGGGGGCGGAAGACCCTCCAACTGGGCCATCCCGACGGGCTGCCCGACGGCGAGTATCACCTGGTGCTGGCGGCAGGTAACCAGGTCATCGCCGAGGGGGCGGTGATCGTGGGCCGGCGGGTCGAGGACACGGACACCCAGGTCTCCGGCCAGGTCGTGGACGCGGCGACCGGGCGCGGGATCCCCGGCGCGCTGGTGATCGCGCTACGTCCCGGCGTCCGCGCGCGGGATTTCGCCAAGCGACAGCGGCGGGAGATGGCCTATACGTCGGCGCAAACGGATCGCAACGGCCGGTTCACGTTCCCCAAGCAACTGCCCAAGGGGCAGGCCTACGGTCTTGCGGTGGCAGGCCAGGGCTATCGGAACGTGGCGATCGAGAGCGCGCTGCGGATTGGCGCGGACGCGCCGGAACATGCCCAACTGAACCCGATCCCACTGCCGCCCGAATAGGCGGGGGGCGGAGAGGCCCGCTAGTCTGGCGGGGGCTAACAGCTTCCCAATCCAACCAAATCCCAACACTCTGCAACCAAACTCAAAGACAATTTCAACTGAATCCGTAGGTAGGGAGGGGGGGTTTGGTATTATACTAGGTAAGAAAGACAAGGAGACAGGGGGACAAGGAAGCAAGGAAACAGAGAAACAAGGGGAGAGGGGGAGAGGGAACAAGGAGGGATGCATATACGATGAGTCAACGACAGCCTGATCTCAGTGAGTTGTTCGGTGCGGCGCTGGAATCCGTGATGGCGCACCGGCAGGAGATCAACGATCTGGATGGATACAACGGCAACCACGGCGACAACATGGTCGAGAACATGCGCATGGTTGTGGAGGCGCTGAGTGAGAAGGGCTCGCGACCTCCCGCGGAGGCGCTCGGATACGCCAGCCAGAAACTGCAGACGAACGGGCGCGGCGGCACGAGCCAGTACTACGCGCGCGGGCTGGGGGAGGCGGCCGAACAGCTCCAGGGCCAATCGGCGCTGGAGAGCAACGACGTGGTGTCCATCGTACAGTCGATCCTGGGCGCGATCCCGTCCGAGCGTGGCCAGCAGCAGCCCCAGGCCGGAGGCGGCGTGATCGGACAAATCCTGGGGATGGCCGGCGGCCAGCAGCCTCAGGCCGGGGCCGGAGGCAGCGTGCTTGAACAGATCCTGGGAATGGCTGGCGCACAGCAACCCCAGGCCCAGCCCGCAGCCGGCCCGCTCGACGATGGCCTGGACCTGGGCGACGTGCTGGGCGCGTTGGTGCCGGCGGGCCTGGCGTTTCTGCAGGCCAAACAGACCGGCACCGATCCAGCCGCGGCCGTTGGCCAGGCCTTGATCGGCGCCCTCATGGGCCAGGGGCACATGAACCCGCTCCAGGCCGGCACGCCTCGCGCCGCTGCCGGTGGCCTGGTGGCGCAGAGCATACTCCAGGCGCTGGCCGGCAGGCGATAGCACATATTCAATCCACATCAAGATACATACACGAAAGGAGAGACAGACTATGGCCAAGAAGAAAAAGGGAATTCTGGAGAAGGCGATCGACGCAGTGACCACCCGCGACGAAAAAGAGGCCGAAGCGGAAGCGAAGAAGAAGGCCGAGGCAGCCAAACGCCAGGCCCAGCTCGAGCAAGCCAAGCGGGAGGCGGCCGAGGCCAAGATCCGGGCCGCCGAGGCGAAAGCCAAGGAGGCGGAGGAGAAGGCGAAGGCCGCCGAGAAGGCGGCCGCCGAGGCGAAGGCCAAGGCCGAGGCAGTTGAGAGAGAGAAGAGACTGGAGGCGGCTGAAGCCCGTCGCGAGGAGCGGCGCGAGGAGCTGCGCCGCCGGGCGGAAGAGCTCAAGCCCCGCACCTACGTAGTGAAGTCGGGTGACAGCCTGAGCAAGATCGCGAAGGAAGTGCTCGGCGACGCTGGACGTTGGCCGGAGATCTTCGAGCTCAACAAGGACCAGATCAAGGACCCGAACCTGATCCACCCGGGCCAGGAATTCAAGCTGCCGTCCGATTAGTTGACCACGGAGACCACCCAACAAAGGAGAAAATGCTATGGCAAAACTGGAAATCATTGAAGGCATCGGTCCCGTTTACGCGGAGAAACTGCGCGCCGCGGGCATCGGCAGTATCGAAGCGCTGCTCAAAGCCGGGGCGACCCCCGATGGGCGGAAGGATCTGGAGGCGAAGGCCGACATCGGCCACGAGCTCATCCTGGACTGGGTCAACCGGGCGGACCTGATGCGGATCCGCGGCGTCGGCGAGGAATACAGCGATCTGCTGGAATGGGCCGGGGTCGACACGGTGCCGGAGCTGGCGCAGCGCAGCGCGGACAACCTGTACAACAAGATCCTCGAAATCAACGAGGAGAAGAAACTGGTCCGTCGCCCCCCCACCCACGGCATGATCTCGCGATGGATCGAGCAGGCCAAGACGCTGGAGCGGGCCGTCCATTATTAAGGTCCAGGCGCAACTGCGTGCACCGTGCTTAGGATAGCAGAAAACCACGGAGACACAGAGATCACGGAGATTGGATCGCTTTTCTCCGTGTACGCCGTGCCTCCGTGGTGGTTTTCCCCTCGTACGATACTAGATCCGCAACACCTTCGCCCCGCGGATCTTGCTCGTCTTGAGCTGAAGCAAAGCCTCATTGGCCTGCTCCAGCGAGAACTCCTGTACCTCGGGCTTGATGGGGATCTCGGCGGCCAGTTCCAGGAACTCGCGCACGTCGACGCGGGCCACGTTGGCCACGCTCTTGATCTCCTTCTCCATCCACAGGTGAGTCGGATAGTCGCACCGGAGCAGGTACTCCTTGTCGACGTCCTCCTTCCGGATGGCGTTGATCACCAGCCGCCCGCCGGGCGCCAGGTTCTTCAACGCCTCGACCACCGGCTTCCACACCGGCGTGGTGTCGATGATGCTGTCCAGTTTCTGCGGCGATTCCCCCGCGGTGTCGCCGGCCCAGACCGCCCCCAGCTCCAGCGCAAACGCCCGCTCCTTGGGATTCCGGGCGAACACGTACACCTTCACGTCCGGGTAGCGGTGCCCGACCATCTTCAAGACCAGGTGGGCCGAGGCGCCGAACCCGGTCAGGCCAAGGTTCTGACCGTCCTGGATGCCGGTCAGCCTCAGCGACCGGTAGCCGATGGCCCCGGCACACAGCAGGGGGGCGGCCTCGACGTCGGAGAAGGCGTCGGGAATCGGAAAGGCGAAATCCTCGGGTACCTTCATGTACTCGGCGTACCCGCCGTCGGCGTCTCGGCCGGTGGCCTTGAAATCGGGGCACAGGTTCTCGTCGCCTGACGCGCAGAACTTGCACGCCCCGCAGGCGGAATAGATCCAGGCGACGCCGACCCGGTCCCCGACCTCGTGTTTGCCCGCGCCGCTGCCGAGCTCCTCGACCCGGCCGACGACCTGGTGGCCGAGCACGACGGGCAGATGGGGCGGCGGCGTGCGGCCCTCGATCTCGTCCAACTCGGTGTGGCACACGCCGCAGGCGGCGACCTTGATCAGGATCTCCTTCTCCCCCGGCACGGGGTCCGGCAGTTCCGTGAGCTCCAGGGGGGTCTCGTTCTCCCGCAGGTTGGAGAGCTTCTTCAGCACCATTGCCTTCATCCGGCTCCTCCTTCGTGATACTTCAGGATGGATGGTTCGTTCTTGTGGTGTATATGATAGTCCAACGGGGCGGAGAAGTCAAAACGACTACTCCGATACCGTTATTCTCACTCATGAACGCAGGGGGGATATGCGCGCACATGCGCGCAGCAGGCGGGACAGATCAAACGCGGTCGTCAGGATTGTGGACTAACAGACCCTCGGCCGGGGTATCACCTCTAGCCCGTCGTCCCGCAACATCCCTTCCAGTGCAGCGACGTATGCATCGCTTTGTGTTTTCAAGTCGCCAAGCGGGTACGGACGATGAAGCCACACGTATTTCCCTGCCGATGCGGGGTTAAAGGGAAGAAGAGAGATTCTGCGCACCCCAACCTCCGCCGATCTACGCCCAATCGCCCTCACTGTAGCCGGTGAATCATTGCAGCCTGGAATCAGCGGCACCCGAACGATCAGGGCGGCGTCCAATGAGGCAAGCCTGGCGAGATTCTCGATGATAGGCTTTCCAGAGACGCCGGTGTACCGCCGGTGTAACTTCTCATCTGGATGCTTGAGATCGAAGAGAAAGAGATTGGTTACACGGGCGATCCGTTCAAGCTTATCCCACGGGGCAAAACCGCACGTCTCGACAGCCGTATGGATGTCCGCATGGCGACAAAGAGTCAGGATGGCAATCGTGAAATCATCCTGAAGCGTCGGCTCGCCCCCTGTGAGCGTCACACCACCTCCCGACCGTCTAAAGAATGGGATGAGCTGGCCCGCATAGTCAGCTATCTCGCCCGCGCTCACAATCCCTCCCTTCACTTCAAGTGCTCCCTGGGAACACGCGTCAACGCAGAGCTGGCAGAGGAGGCATCCACTACGGTCCTTCGGGTCTAGCGGCAGGAACGAACGCAGTCCCTCAGGGCAAACTTCCGCACATTTTCCGCACTGGATGCATCTCGTAGGATACCACACCACCTCCGGCCTGGGGGAGATCGATTCTGGACTGTGGCACCACACACAACGCAACGGACAGCCCTTCAGATATACAGTCATTCGCAGCCCAGGGCCATCGTGCGTGGCCATTTCATCCACGGCAAAGACCATCCCTTGGATATCGCGCATTACAGCTCCACCTCGGCCCTCCGAATCACATCCTCTTGAGCATCCCCGGGCAGAAGGGCGAATGGGACCAGGTATCCTCCTACACGCACCAGTAGGTTGGGATGGTCTTCCGGGTGCTTCTGAGCGTCTCTGAGCATCTCTGAGCTTGCCAGGTTGACCTGTACCTGAAAGATACCGACGCTGAAAGCAGTTTCCAGCAGGTTCTTCAGCCTCTCTACACCTGACTCGGATTTGAGTGAGTTCGCGGAAAAACGCAGGTTGTAGACGATACCGCCAAGCCCCCGCGATTGGTCAAACCCGGCAGAGGAAAGCAGCATAGACGGTACACCCTTGAGTTGCACCCCGGTGCATGGTCCTATGCAGTTTGCCAGAGGCAGCCCGGCCCTCCGACCATCGGGCGTGGCGGGGGTTTCCTTGCCAAAATCGATCCACACAACCCAACCCAGAAATCCAGGGAAAATCGGACCATCATACAAATTCCGATGCCCCTCCATCGCGGAACACCACTTGTCGGCCGCTTCGGCGAACAGATCGTTCGTAAGCGGAACGTTGTTTCCATACTTCGGACAGTCACGACGTATTGCTCGCCGCAAGTCGTCGAATCCCTCGTAGTCTTGAAGGACCGCGTTCCGAAAATCATCCAGCGTGTAGCGTCCCTCGCCACCGACCAGTGTCTTGATCGCCGCCAATCCGTCCACGCAGTTCGATAGCCCTATTGCTTCAGGTTGAAGCAGGGTGTACAGCGGTCCTCCACGAGAGAAATCTCTCCCGTTCTCGATGCAGCCCTGAATGAAACAGGACAGAAGTGGGAAAGGACGATACCAAGATTCTAGGAGTAGGCCCTGATTCCCCTCTTCGATCGCCCGGCAAGCGGCATAGTCCAACTGCGTCAGGAACGCGTCCTTGAGTTCCTCATAGGTCTGAGGAAATCCTGTAGCAGGCCCTTCCCGTGCGCCGGTTATTGGATGCTGTCCGTCAAACATAGCGTACAACAAAGCCAGCGCTATATTGACGTACGGCATCGGGCCAGCCTGGTTGGATCGCCCCTGGATTGAGGTCTCACTGCAGGTGCTCGGAAGGTGCTCCACGGCATGTTCACGTGGAATGCCGTAGCGTGTCAGCCCCTGTACGATGAGATCGCTGTTGAAGAAAGCGGGCTGTCCCATTCTGTTGCGAAGGAGACCGCAGGCCTCGCGCATGAAGTCAGTGTCGATATCTTCGTGCCACAGCACATTGACCCCGGGGAACTGCATCCTTACCCTGTCGGCAGCTTCAAGACACTTGTACGAGATCTCATTGGTGACATCGCTGCCATCGACATTCCTGCCCGAAACTGCCAATATCAGGGCGCTCAGCCTGGGATCGGAGAACTCGTTGTACTTGCAGCGACGTTCGAGCGGCCAAATAGAACGCCCGTTTTTCAGGCGTCTGTGGATCGGCCATGTGGAGGGAACTCTCCAGCTCCTCAAGCTGTCCCTTTATCCCTCCAAGCCCGCGGGCGAGGATTGTCGCGTAATCAGGGGCTATGTGTCCTTCAGGGATATTCCGCCAGTAGTTCTGCGTGGTCAGGTACTCCCGTGCTGCTTGCACGGCCTGCCCCATTTCAAGATCCGGCTGCGTATTCGGATGCCAGCCAACAAGCAGTTCCCCCTCCCTGATGCGGATGGGCATGTTGCGTAGGATATGGGCGTTGGCATGGGCCACTCTCAGAACTCGAAATGGTTCCCCTC
>Ga0180437_10008405_pt1 | contig 13123 bp, 11 predicted proteins | sample SS_ome_4_FD_132410 | JGI IMG/M metagenome (GOLD analysis project Ga0180437, IMG submission 132410) | Hypersaline lake sediment archaeal communities from the Salton Sea, California, USA - SS_3_D_1 metaG | ecosystem: Environmental > Aquatic > Non-marine Saline and Alkaline > Hypersaline >...
CATGGCCTCCCAGCCACCCCATTCCGTTCCCGATCCCGCATAACCCTCCGCACAGGGCATATCCTGGGTAGGGCCGGAAGGCGTCCCATCCCAATCTCTCCACATCATACCAGGTTCGCCGTAGCCACCGGTGTAAGGCCCCCCATCTCGACTCCAATCGTCGTACTCCACCCCTGCCATGGGCCCGCCCACCGGAGCAGCCTCTGCCCGTTCCCGGACCAAAGTGACACCGATCCAAAGACCGGCAGCCGCGACCAGCGTCACAAACACCATCACCAATGCCAAAACTCCCAACACGATCACGGATATCCTTTTGTTCATTTGGTTCTTCTCCTTTGATTCTTGAGGCCAGATGGACCATCCATCACCGAATGGACCTGATGGCCTTCTTGTCCACAGTAGGTGCTTACCAGGTCGAGAATGCTCTCTTCGTCATCGACGACCAGGATCCTGACACTTGACATCGTCGCTCTATTGGCTGTCCAGCAACTCGTAGCCGGCTGCCTGCCAGCCATTGAAGCCGCCGTCCACCTCCAGCACATTGGTATACCCCAGCGCCGCCAAATCCCGCGCCGCCGAGGCGCTCATGCTTCCGCTGCGGCAATAGAGCACAATGGGGGCATCCTTGTCGGGCAACTGGTCCTGGTAATCAGCAATCTGATCGAAAGGGATGAACAGATCCGTCTGAGGAATCTCGCCCTCATACGGAATGTGCACGTTGACCAGTGTAAAGTCCTTCCCTTCGGCCTGCCCCTTTGCTGGACCACCCAGCATCCCTGCCAGTTGCTCCACGCTGATGTCGGCATAGCCATCTGCATTCTTGGTGAATGCCCCTGTCGCTGCGGTCTCCTCTGGCGCAGATGATCCTGCTCCACAAGCGGCGATCAATAGGGCCACTGCGGCCAGGAGTCCAATGGACAGCCAAACCTTTTGTTTCATCGGCATCTTGATCCTCCAATTCAAGTCCATGCTATCTTTTTTTAACAAGCAATTCCACGCCGTTGCCATCCGGATCGCGGATCAGAACGCCCTGGGCATAGTCGTAGTCATGCAAGTCTTCCACCTCCAGTCCAGCCGCCCGCACCCGCCCTTGCAGTACGGACCATGCTATTTCATCAGGCAACTGGAAACTGAAGGACAGCAGACCCACCGCATCTGGCGGTGGTGGCGGCGCGCCCAACCCTGCCCAGACATTCACGCCCAGATGGTGGTGATAGCCACCGGCAGAGAGGAACAACGCACCCGGATAGTTCTGCTGGGTCACATCCAGGCCCAGCAAGCCACTGTAGAACGCCTTCGCCCGGGCCAGATCCGAGACATGCAAGTGTACGTGCCCGACGTCGGTTCCTGGGTGCACACCGGTCCAAGGTGCTGCGTCTACCGCCGATTCAGCCAGTAGCGCCTCCACATCGAGAGGATCTGTGGACATCTCAATCTGGCCATCCCGCTGCGTCCACTGCTTGCGGGGACGGTCCACGTACAACTCCAGACCATTGCCGTCCGGGTCGGCCAGGTAGAGCGCCTCGCTCACCAGGTGGTCGGCAAAGCCCTGGAATGGCCACTCGTGTGTAACCAGCCGCCTGAACGCCCGGGCCAAGGCCTGCCTGCTTGGAAAACGTATGGCCACGTGGTAAAGGCCAGTCGTGCGGGATGGCTTACGGCGGGCACCAGGCCGTTCGGTGAGCACAAAGTGGTAAGGCGCCCGTCCTGTTGCGGACAGCATTGCCTTTGGGCCATCAGTGCCCACTTGCCGGAAACCAAGTAGTTCACGGTAGAAACCAAGGGCCTGCTCCAGATCGCTAACCTGCAGATGTGCGTGCCCGACGTGCGTCCCTTCAGGCAAAACAAAATCAGTCATGTGCCGCTCCTGTTTCCTCATCAGTCAATCGGGGGTTGATGCACTTCTCGGTCCCGGTGACATCCACGCAAAACTCCAACCCGCTCAGTATAAGGGCAGCGACCAATTCCGCATCCAGATCCGCATCGGCTGGCGACGACAATACCGGATTGATCACCGTGTGCCCACCACGCTGGTAGATTGTCAGCAACCCCTGCGACTGCTGGCTGGCACCAGTCCCGTAGAACATGAAGACGCTATATCCTGGATTTCCATTGGCGCTCGCCGCCCTGGTAGCTGAATGCAGGCTGAATGTCCGCCTTACAACAAAACCGTGCCGCTCCAGGGCGCCTACGGCCAGGACCTCGATCTCTGGAAAGGGCCGCTCAGTTGTGATCACGTATTCCATAGCGCATCTCTCCACACCCATTATTATAGGGCAGCAACACCGCCTTTGCCAGCGCTCTTTGACTCACCTCTCTTCAGGTGAAACGGCGTATTGGGCAGTGCCTTTGGCATAGGCCGAATGGCCTACACAGCAAGTGGTTCGACCTGCCGTACAGTGCGACACCTGCAACCCATCTCCCTCTAGCGTCACATTGACGCCGACAGAGGATCTGTGGTAAGATCGAAAGCCGGAAAACCGTTTGCGATTCCTCAGTTGTGTAGGAGGAAATGATGATCGACACCCAACCGATCCGCGTTGTCCTGGCCGACGACCACGCTGTCGTACGCAAGGGAATCCGCGAGTTCCTGGAGGAAAGAGGGGATATCTCCGTCGTGGCCGAGGCGGCCGATGGGAATGAGGCCATCGCCCTCGTTGCCGAGCACCAGCCTGACATAGCTGTGCTCGACATCCAGATGCCTGGCATGACGGGTATCGAGGCCACCAGGCATATCAAGGCTGAACACCCTGACGTACACGTGTTGATCCTGACAGCCTATGACGACGATCCCTACATCTTTGCCCTGCTGCAGGCCGGCGCCAGCGGTTACATCCTAAAGACGGCCGACTCGGCCGAGTTGGTACACGCGGTCCGGGCGGTCTATCGTGGCGAGTCCGCCCTGGATCCGGCCGTAGCACAGAAGGTGGTGCAGCAACTGGTCAGCGGGCATCCCCCGGGCGCCCCGATTGCCGTCGAGGCGCTGACCGAGCGGGAAGTCGAGGTCCTTCGCCTGGCAGCCAAGGGCATGACCAACAAGGCCATCGGCCAGACGCTGGGCATCAGCGACCGGACAGTCCAGGGCCACCTGGCCAACATCTATGGCAAACTGAACGTGGGCAGCCGCACTGAAGCGGTGACCGAGGCGTTGAAGCAAGGGTGGATCACGATCGAGTGAAGATTGGGAAGTAGGGACTAGGGAAATTGGGCAGTCGGAATTGGCGGGTGTTTCGAGGGCTCCGGGCCCAGATCGTGCTCTGGACGGTCCTGCCGGTGACGCTGGTGCTCATCGGCGTGGCCTTTACCGGCGTGTACAGCCATGAGCAGGCCATGCGTGAGCTGGTAGAGGAACGGGATCAGGCACTGGCCACTGTCAGCTCCGCCCAGGTACGCGACCTGCTACAGACACGGACTGCAGCGCTGGAGGTGCTGGCTACTGAGCAGGCGTTTCACCACCAGGACCATGCGACGCAGCAAACCCTCCTGGCCGAAGCCGGCGATATGCAGGGACTGTTCGCAGGGGAAGTCGTCCTCGTGGATGAGACAGGGCAACCGGCCAGCGAGGTGGCAGCCTCTCCGCCATGGACACAAGTTGCGCCACTTTCCGATCTGGCCGGTACCATAATGGCGCGGCAGGAACCGATCCTCACCCCACCCTTTGACACGGCGTGGGGCGAGAACGTGATGTTGCTGGGTGTTCCCGTCCACGACGAAACAGGGATGACCTACGGCGTCCTGGCCGGTCCGGTAGTTCTCCAGGACTTGGGCCTGGAGACGCTTTTGAGCCAGGTACAGGTCGGGGAGCAGGGTGCCGTCTACCTGGTGGATAGCTCCGGGCGGATCCTGGCCCGCTCACCTGCAGATCAGGCCAGATCGAGCTTTGCAGGGCACACCGGCCTTGACGTAGCACTCCAGGACGACAATGCAGGCGCAACGTTATGCCATGCACCTGACGGCGAGCGCATGACATTGGCCTACGCCCCGGTCGACTATGGCGATCTGGGCTGGCGCGTGCTCATCGAAGAGCCCTGGCAGGCAGTCATCGGCCCCGTGCTGCGCTACTCCCAGTTCATGCCCCTGGTAGCTGTGTTGGCGGCGATCGTCTCGGTACTTGCCCTCTACTACGGTATCCGATCTATTGTCCGGCCGCTGCAGGCATTGGGCCAGCAGGCCGAACGGGTTGCCTGGGGGGATTTCGAGGCCACGGACACTTCTGTCGGTGGCGTGCAAGAGATCGAGGATCTGCGCCGCACCCTGGACCAGATGGCGGGTCGCATCCAGAGCTACCAGCGAGGCATGCACGACTATATTGCCGCCATCACAAAGGGCCAGGAGGAAGAACGGAAGCGACTCGCCCGGGAATTGCACGACGACACAGCCCAGGCGCTCATCGCCCTGAACCAGCAGTTGGAAATGGCCCAAAAACTACTGTCGAAGAACCCCGACAGCGCCGCCGAACGCCTGGTCCAGGTGCGGACGATGCTCGGCCAAGCGCTAGAGGGTGTGCGTCGCTTCAGCCGCGATCTGCGCCCTATCTACCTGGAAGACCTGGGATTTGTTCCCGCGCTGGAGATGTTGACCAGGGAAGCGGACCAGCGTGTAGATTTGTCGGTCCACTTGACTGTCTCTGGATCTGCACGCCGCCTACCGCCTGACCTGGAGCTGGCCGCCTATCGCATCGTCCAAGAGGCGCTCAACAACGTGGTCCAGCATGCCAATGCACATGAGGTCCAGGTCCAGGTGCGCTTTGAGGCGGAGCACCTCGTCCTCTCGGTACAGGACGATGGCCATGGTTTCGAAGCTCCGGACCTGCCCGATGCTCTGGCCCGCCGGGGTCATTTTGGCCTGATGGGCATCCAGGAACGGGCCCTGCTCTATGGCGGGCAACTGAGCATCCACTCAGCGCCGAGCGAGGGCACCGAGGTTATGGTACGCCTGCCTTATCCTATCCAACAGTAGTTTCGCCGGATTGCCCATAGACACATTCCTACCACGCCAAATGGCGGGGTCGGAACAAGCTATTCAGCGCTGTTGCCTCCCACTGTGACCTGGTATACTCGACCGGGAACTCTAACTGCAAGGAGGCAACAATGGGCACATCGAAGAGCAGCAAACGAGCCACATCCCGCGCGGCCAAACGCGCCCGCTTTGCCGGGGAAAACGAAAAATCAAACGGCGCCTCGCCCATGGTCTTGATCGCCGGCCTGGTGATCGTCCTGGCCATCATCGGTGGGGTCGCTTTTGTTTTGACCCGCCCCTCCCCTGAAGCCACAGCATCCGCGGCCGCCCCCTCCTCACCCGAAGTGGACAACTCTCTTACCAACAGCTCAGCATTGCTGATCAGTGCTGCTACCCACGGGCACGATCCCTATCCCCTGGTCGTAGCCGAAGATGATGCAGTGAGGCTTTCTCTCTCTACCTTTGACGACTACAAGGCCCATCACTACACCTACATGCACGAGGGACGCCCCATCGAGTTCTTTGTACTCAAGAGCAAGGACGGTTTGGTGCGAGCAGCCTTTAATGCTTGCGACGTCTGTTTCGACGCCAAAAAAGGATACACCCAGGATGGAGACTATATGGTCTGTAACAACTGTGGGCGGCGCTTCCCATCAGACCAGATCAACGTGGTCCACGGCGGTTGCAATCCCTCCCCGCTGGGCCGTACAGTGGATGGCAACGTCCTTGTCATCGAGGTAGAAGACCTCGTTGCCGGCCAGGACTACTTTTAGGGAGCCACCCCCATGCGGTTGATAGATGTAATCCTGCGCAACCTGCGCCGGCGGGTGGGCCGTAAGCTCCTGCTGGTGGCAGGCCTGTCCATAGGTGTCGCCACGGTCGTTGCTCTGGTAGCCATCACGGCAACGATGCAGGCCGACATTTCAACCAAGCTGGATGAGTATGGCGCCAATATCCTCATCGTGCCCAAAGCCAACGATCTATCGCTGTCCTACGGTGGTGTGACCGTCGCTTCTGCAGCCTATGATGTCGGGGAACTGACCCTGGGCGACCTGGAACAGATCCTGACGATCAAGAACGCGCGCAACATCCGGGTTGTCGCACCCAAGCTGCTGGGCGCTGTCCCCGTTGCTGAGCGCACAGTGCTCGTGGCCGGCGTACGGTTCGAGGACGAGCTCTGGCTCAAGCAGTGGTGGAACGTGGATGGTGAAGAACCAGACGCGCCGAACGAGGCCCTGGTTGGTCTGCGCCTGGCCCAAGTCCTCGAGCTGCATCCCGGCGATGACGTTCGGATCAACGGCCATGCCTTCCGCGTGGCAGGCATTCTGGCAGAAAACGGATCCCAGGACGACGACATCCTGTTCATCGACCTGGCGGCTGCACAGCAGGTCATGAACAAGCCAGACAGCGTGAGCCTGGTCGAGGTAGCAGCGTTGTGCACCGAGTGTCCCATCGAGGATATGGTAGCGCAGATTTCTGGCGCGCTACCACAAGCCCGGGTGACGGCCCTGCGCCAGGCGGTCACGTTGCGCATGGAGACGGTAGGGCAACTGAGCCGATTCGCCCTGGTCGTGTCCCTGGTCGTTGCCGTCATTGGCACACTCGTGGTGCTGACCACCATGCTCGGCGCAGTGACCGAGCGCCGCCAGGAAATCGGACTCTTTCGTGCCCTTGGCTTCCGCCAGCGCCACGTGATGCGCATCATCCTTGGTGAGGCAATCCTGGTCAGCTTGGGCAGCGGTCTGCTGGGCTGGTTGCTAGGCATGGCGTCCGCAGTGGTGCTGGCTCCCCGGCTGGTAAACGTGACCGCGCCGGTGATCTGGGATCCGCGGCTCGCCCTGGGTGCCATCGGTGGGGCGCTGCTGGTAGGCTTGCTGGCCAGCCTTTATCCCGCCGCCAATGCCGCGCGGCTGGATCCCACGACGGCGCTCCGATCACTGTAGGAAGGAGAGGCTGATGATCGAACTTGAGAACGTGACCAAGACCTACAATGGACGAAGCGTACCTGTTCACGCACTGAGGGACGTGGAGCTGCACATTGCTGAGGGTGAGTTCGTGGCCGTGACGGGGCCATCGGGTTCGGGCAAAAGCACACTTCTCACCGTTCTGGGGGCGATGAATCCACCGACTCGAGGCCAGGTGATCATCGACGGCATCGACATCTACAAGTTGCCCACTGAGCGCCAGGCTGACTTTCGCCACGAGTACGTGGGCTTTGTCTTCCAGCAATTGCAGCTCCTGCCCTACCTTACAGCCCAGGAGAACATCCTGCTGGCCCTGGCAATCTCCAGGCTGTCCAAGGCGGAGAAGCGCGCTCGGGCTCGTGGAGCTCTGGAGCAGGTAGGGCTTGGCGGCAAACAGGACCGGCTGCCCTATCAGCTTTCGGGGGGCGAGCAAGGACGCGTGGCTGTGGCCCGTGCCATCGTTAACCAACCGCCACTGCTCCTGGCCGACGAACCCACCGGCAACCTGGACCAGGCAACTGGCACCCAGGTACTGGACCTCCTGCGCGAGCTGAACGACGCCGGCCAGACGGTGCTCATGGTCACGCACGACGTTCGAGCGGTGCGCTATGCACGCCGGACGGTCAACATCCAAGACGGCCAGATCGTTGACCAATCTGCGAATGTGAGGGAATCATGATACCCGCTTTTTTGTTGGCCCTTCGTGAGGGGTTGGAAGCAACCCTGATCTTGGGCATGGTGATAGGCGTCTTGCACCGGGTCGGGCGGCCTGAGCAGGGTCGGATCGTCTGGTTGGGTGCAGGATTGGCTGCATTGGTGAGTCTGGGCGCAGCCATGGGGCTGTACGTCATGGGCATCAGCTTCGAAGGCCAGGCCGAGGAGGTCTTTGAGGGCATGGCCATGTTGCTGGCCGCCGGGGTGCTTACCTGGATGATCTTTTGGATGGATCGGCAGGGGCGGGTCATCCAGACCGAGCTGGAGAAGGATGTACGCCGGGCGGCGCTCGGCGGTGGGCAATGGGCACTCTTTTCGCTGGCCTTCGTGGCTGTGCTCCGAGAGGGGATCGAACTGGCGCTGTTTCTGACGGCTGCCACTTTCACCACCACGGCCTGGGCCACACTCGTCGGCGGCATACTGGGCTTGGCAGCGGCGGTGCTGGCCGGCTGGTTGCTCTTTGCCAGCACCAGCCGACTGGATGTGCGGGCCTTCTTCCAGGTGACCAGCATCCTGCTGATCTTTTTCGCTGCAGGACTGGTGGCCCATGGCGTCCACGAGCTCAACGAAGCAGGCACTATCCCAGCCATCGTCGAACACGTGTGGGACATGAACCCGGTACTCGACGAGGACTCGGGCCTGGGCCAGATCCTCAAGACCCTGTTCGGTTACAACGGCAACCCCTCGCTGACAGAAGTCATGGCCTACGCCGGCTACTGGGCCATCGTGTTGTTGGTGCTACGCCACAGAAGGGTACAAATGAAACCGGCCGCGGCACAAGCATAGGCCCTTCAGACAACCATATCAGGCACATCTGCCGCCTGCAGGGCAGGACTCGGCAGGGCAGAAAACGGCTTTCAGGGGACAGGGGCCTGGAAGCCTCATTCTTTTGCGCACGCTTGCAGAACACCGCCCCACGATCTCTGAACTCTAAGGTGAAGAAACCAAATGCCAACCACAATCTACCCGCTACCGCGCGGTCTGGTTTGACCATTTCCCTCCATTATGATACCGAACGGCAGGTGAACGCCACAGCGGTGCTCACCGCACGCCTTACGTTGGGGTCCTCTTCCAACGGCATGTAGGCAGTACAGATATCAATAGCGTCGCTACCATCGCCAGGCAGTACACATGTGCCCGGTGCTCTGCTAGGCGTGGGTGAGTGGGATTCAATCCCAATTGGCCGAATCGGCTAACTTGGCCATACTCCGGTAGGTGGGCAACCGAGCGGGTGAGACCGTCCACGTAGAAATGGAACTCGCCCTTGGTGCCTTGGATGCACTCTGCTCTACGCTTTGAAAGCGGCACGCACAGCACTGGCTATCTGCTCGGTGGTCACCGGCAAGTCCCGTTTCGTGACCTCGGTCAGAACCCAGGCTACGGCAATGTCCGTCTCTGGGAGTGTCACCTCGCGGTTGGATTTAAGCTCTTGTACGTACTGGACCGCTTGCCTCGCCAGGTCTGCCAGGCTGGTCTCAGGAGCTGTCAAAGTAGGTTGCACAGAAGGTGGAAGTTCCGCCCCCAACTGGGTTTGGAACTCGGTCAACACCTGATCGTGCAGAGGGTCTGTACCTTCCTGGTCGGCCTGGCTGATAATCCAGTCAGTAACCTGTCTGGCAAGTTGGCTGACCTGATCCCGGCCGGCTGGAAGGCTGATGAGCCCGCTCTGGGCCAGAGCTTTGAGCAGGTCCACCGCCTCCCGCGTGCGCTCTGAGATCCTTCTCTCCCGGCCAATGTCTCCTACACGCTTCTGGAACTGGGAGGCAATCCAGGACTGGGCTTCCTCGTCTGTCATTTCGATACCGTTCCGAGCAAGCTCAGCCTCGAGCCATTTGCCTGCCAGGTTGAGTTTCTTCAGACCATCCGACGTGAGGTTGAGCACGTCCTCTGGCATGTTCCACATCTTCAGGTATTTGTCAAGGTCCCCCCGTTTGTCCAGGTCCTCGGCAAAGTCTATGGCTGCGTTAGACAGGTGGACGATCGCTCCCAGCGCCTTTTCCGCCTCCGCCGACTTGACGTAGGTGCGGAGAAACCACGTGGCTACGGCCGCCACGATGGGCAGGACAAGCATTATCGCCTGGAATATAAGGTTCAGAGTCGCAGTGGGGTCGCTATTGCCCATTTCATTTCCTCCTCAGATTCATGACCAAACGCGTGTAGGCATCCCCTTTCTCCCCAGCAGTGCTTTTAGGACAGATCCAACCTCCACCATCCCTCTCCGTTAATTAGGATGATGCCCTGATTAGTGGTATTCACGGGATCCTGTAGCTTCGGCTTGAAAAAGATGACGCCACCCTCAAAGAACACACCACGACTGTAGGGCGGAACGTCTCCCGAGCCAGCTTCCCGGTCCACTGGTGCGCCCACCCTTTGTCGCAATGTTGCATTCTTGCACCACAGCCAACCGAAGCCGCGCACCGGGCCTTTTGGACCATTGGCACGCGCCTCGTCACAACTGTAATCGTCCTCTTTGGGCCAATCGTCCACATATCGATGCCATCTGGCCCCGCGCATGAAGTCAGTTTCGGCCTCGTAGAGGACCCAAATGTTCTCGAGCGACTCCGTGTGCTCGAACCACCACATCAGCCCGCGCTCAAACTGTTGCAGAGTGAACTTGGCTGTGACCTCGGGCGTGCAGGGTTCCCGCAGCGTGCCAAGGCGTTCGCGCTCGGCCGGGGTTAGCTGGTCCAGAATGGCCTGGATCTCGTCGCTGAGTATCACTTCCTGGCCTGCGCCGTACAGCCAGTGGCCAAAGCGAGGACGGCCGAAGGCCTCGTCACGAACAAACTCGAAGCGGATGAGGTGCGTGCTCCGCTGCTGGACCGGGCCTTCGGACGGAAAGTCAAGGTCGAGGATCAGCGCAGCCTGATGGGTGTCCATCTGGCAGCGGTGCAGCCCGACCAGGATCGCTGGCCCGGAGCGCTCCCAGCCGCGCACATAGCGCTCGAAGGTCAGATCACGATCCTCTCTGAAGCGCTCCGACAGCATCGGCCAGGCCAGAGCATAGTCCTCCTGCTGGATCAGGTTGTAGTAGCGCTTGACGGCCTGCTCGAGGGTGACCAGTTCAGGCTCGGGTGTACCGGGCAGGATCTCACTGACCTCGACCATGCAGGGACCAAGTGCAGGCACGCCACTTACCTCATGCAAGGGTTGGATCATCTGCAGCTCGAAACCCTGTTCATTGAACTCGACAAACTGTACCACAATGAACTGCCGAAAGCCAAGTGGATCCGCAGGTGGACTGCTCACAGTTTTCGCATCTACCCTGAGTGGCAGTGTTTTGATTATGTAGCCGCCCTTCCGGGCCAGTTGGTAGCCTTCGAAATGCAGGGTAGCCACACCACGTTCAGGCAATATGCCAACCACCTCCAGCCCGCCAAGCCCATTGCTTGGGGTTGAATGCATGACACTTAGGTCCAAAGTACCTGCAGCCACGGTGCGTGTGACAACACCTGCCTGCCCCAGATCAGCCAGGGTGGCAACTGGATTGGTGGCGTTGGGTTGATTCGCACGGTCGAGAGCCTCCTTCTGGTTCGGGCTCACGCCGAGGGGAAGTTCGACGCGGGTGACGAAAGGGTTGTCCTCCCTGGGATCATTGGCCTTCTGGATCGCCTTCACCTGCTCGCCGGTGAATGGCAGTCCTGGGATCTCGGGTAGGGTACTCTGGGTGATGAAGGGATTTCCCTCTCGAGGGTCGTCCGCCTTCTGGATCGCCTTGACCTGGTCGTCGGTGAGCTGTGGCTCGGGGACCTCAGGCAGGGCACTCTGAGTGATGAACGGATTGCCTGCTCGGGGTTCCTGTGCCTCCTGGATCGCCTTGAGCTGGTCGTCGGAGAGCTGCGGCTCGGGGATCTCGGGCAGGGCAGTCTGGGTGATGAAAGGGTTGTCCGCCCGTGGTTCCTGGGCTTCCTGGATCGCTTCGAGCTGGTCGTCGCTGAGCTGCGGCTCGGGGATCTCGGGCAAGGCGGTCTGGGTAATGAAAGGGTTGTCCGCCCGTGGTTCCTGGGCTTCCTGGATCGCTTCGAGCTGGTCGTCGTTGAGTTGGGGCGGCGGGCACTCGGGCAGGGCGTGTTCAGTGACGAACGGGTTGTCGGCGCTGGGGTGCTCCGCCTGCTGGATAGCCTCTACCTGGGGCCCTGTGAGTTGCGGATCGGGGATCTCGGGCAGGGCGCGCTCGGTGACGAATGGGTTGTCTGCGCCCGGTTCCTGCGCACCGTCCAGCGCTTCTCTCTGGTCGGGCGTCGGAGCCAGCTCTTCCAGATGGCTCTCGGTCACATAGGGATTCTCGCCGGTGGGGCACTGGGCATGATTCAGGGCTGATCTCTGATCAGTAGTAGGGCTGTATTCCCTCAAGTGGCTGTCGGTGACGAACGGGTTCTCCCAGGTGGGCGCCCTGGCCCTCCGTATGGCAGCCCGTTGGTCGGGAGTCAGGACGTCTCGCTCCAGGCGGCTTTCGGTAACAAACGGATTCTCGCGGTCCGGTTCTTCGGCCCTGTCCATGGCCTCTCGCTGCTTAGGTGTCGGCACATAGCCCTGAAGGTGGCTGTTCGTCACAAAAGGATTACACGGACCTGGATCGTCTGCGGCGTCCAGTGCTTCCCTCTGGTCGGAGGTCGGCGCCACCCTGCCCAGGTGCGAGGCAGTGACAACGGGATTGTCATCGGCCGGCTCCTCGGCTCCGTCCAGGGCTGCCTTCTGATCCGCCGTTGGTGCGAACCTGCGCCGGTGGCTGTCCGTAACAAAAGGATTCTCCCCGTCCGGGTCCTCGGCACCTGCTATGGCGGCGATCTGCGCTTCCGTCAGCTCGCACGGCTCCACCGGCCCCTCGGGCAGGTCCTGCATGGTCGCAAAGGGATTCTCGCCACTGGGTTCCTGAGCCGCCTTGATGGCCGCGACCTCATCGTCCGTCAGGTCACAGGGTAGACCTGGACCTCCGTCCAGGTCCTCGTGGGTGGCAAAGGGGTTGTCCGGGCCGGGCTGATTGGCTGCATCCAGGGCCGCCTTCTGTTCGGGAGTGGGCAGGTTCCAATCCACCTGCTGGACGACCCGGGCCAGGTCGCCTGCCCACTCCTCGTCGCCGTCGAAGCGGAGCGCTTCGCTGTCCGCCGGGATGCGGTACAGGCGACGGGGCGTGGCCACCCAGAGGATCACCCGGCTCTGCGCGACACAGTCCCCTTTGCTGACCGTCAGTTGGACCACGTATGCCCCCGAACCGGGCAAGGAGAGTTGGGCCTGGGGCTGGGTGGTCCCCGTCAGCAGATAGTCGCACTGGGGGGGGTGGCTGATCACCTCCCAGTGGTAGACGTCTGCCTTGGCGTCGTCGGCCAGGAGTGAGACGAGTCCGCCGGTCAGGCATTTCTGGTTTCCCCGCTGCCCGTCCACCGTAAAGGTCGCCCGGCATGCAGCCGGCTGGCCGTCCGCTTCGGCTGGCTGACAGATACTCGTAAGCTTGGTAGGCATGTTGCATGCTCCCTGCTATAGTTGAA